>WNEY01000060.1_pt1 | contig 47167 bp, 39 predicted proteins | sample 5400531 | NCBI WGS metagenome assembly WNEY01 (sample SAMN13153338, study PRJNA577476) | soil metagenome | isolation source: 200 cm saprolite under Douglas fir tree site 1 | place: USA:California | collected 2015-04-18 | reverse complement strand
TGCAATTCGGCAAGCATTGCCGTTGCGGTCGCCAGCAAAGCGTTGATGCAATCGTTCGATGCGGTTTCGCAGTCCGGTCGTTCGAGCCTTGCAACCTGTATGCGGAGAACCATGGCGACATCGTCGGTCTTGCAGCCGATCGCGGCGTTCCCATCGATCTTGAATTGACGAGACCGTAGGCTGATCCAGGGCGGCCAGACCCTGAGTGTCTGAAGAACCCGGCAGCAAGGGAATCGCTCCATCGGCGCCGGCCCGGCCCGAGATGCCCTCGACGCGGCGCGAGAGGTCCTGCACCGATTGCTTCGTGATGGTGACGACGCGCGGCGCGCTCTCCGACGACTCTTGAGACGGTGCGGGCGTCGAAGGCAGCATCGCGACCGGCTGGCGTACTTCGGTCGCTGCGTCACGCGTGGATTTCATGAGCGGTTTCTTGGTCCTAGACAATCCATCCCCTCTGAGTGCCGTTCAGGCTCGTTAGTTTCGGCCTCACGTTCAGCGATCGCGCTGGCAAGGTTGGCAGTGCGACACCGTTCTCAATCGCGACCACGAGGCGCCTGGGCCTCTGCGCGGGCCGCTCTCGCGCGCGGCACAACAACGGTGAACGTCGGTGTTCTCCGTTTGGGTTCACCGCGGCGCCCTCTTGCTACGGGGGTTTTGAGACGGCCTTGAGACGACGGCCGCCCGCAGTGGCCCTATTGGGGCCACCGTGGACGGGGTTTCGAGTGGCTTATTTGGGTTGGAGTCGCCGGGAGAAGTGGCCTCTCGTATACTTGGCCATAATGCGCGGATTTTAACCGATGATCCTGCATCAGTTTTACCTGAATTGTCTCGCCCACGCCTCGTATCTGGTTGGCGATGAGACAACCGGGGACGCGGCGGTCGTCGACCCGCAACGCGACATCGATCAGTATCTCGCGTTCGCCGGCGCGCACGGCCTGCGGATCGCGCACGTGCTGCTGACGCATCTGCACGCCGATTTCATCGCCGGCCATCTCGAGCTGCGTGACCGCGTGGGCGCGACGATCTATCTGGGCGCGGCCGCCAAAGCGGAATATGCGTTCACGCCGCTCCACGACGGCGACCGCGTCGAGCTGGGCGGCGTGCGGCTTCAGGCGATCGAGACGCCAGGCCACACGCCCGAATCGATCTCCCTGGCGGTGTACGACCTCGGTCGCAGCGCGTCGGAGCCGCATGCCGTGCTGACCGGCGACACGCTGTTTGTCGGCGACGTCGGGCGCCCGGACTTGCGAGCCGCGCTCGGATGGTCGGCGACCGACCTCGGCGGACTGCTCTACGAGTCGCTGCGCGCCAGGCTCATGACGCTTCCCGACGCGAGCCTCGTATATCCCGCCCACGGCGCCGGATCACTCTGCGGCAAGGCGCTCAGCAAGGAAACCGTGTCGACGATCGGCGAGCAGCGGCGATCGAACTACGCGCTGCAGCCGATGACGAAAACCGCGTTCGTCGACCTGGTGACGGCCGATCAGCCGGACGCGCCGCCATATTTCACCTACGACGCGGTCCTCAACAGCAAGGAACGGCCGACCCTGGACGAAGCGCTCGCGCGCGTGGTCAATCCGCTCACGCTCGATCACGTCCTCGCGCTCCAGAACGTCGGCGCGCAGCTGCTCGACACGCGCGATCCCGCCGAGTTCGCCGCGGCGCACGTGGCCGGCAGCATCAACATCGGTCTCGGCGGCCAGTACGCGACGTGGGCCGGGACGATTCTCAGCCGCGAGCACCCGATCGTGATCATCGCGGATCCGGGACGCGAGCATGAAGCGGCGACGCGTCTCGGCCGCATCGGCTTCGATCACATCGTCGGGTACTTGAAAGACGGCCTGCACAGCCTGGCGTCTCGGCCCGACTTGACCGCCACGACCGAGCGGGTCAGCGCGCCGCTGGCAGCTGAACGGCTGGCGACCGGCGTGCCGCTCTCCGTCGACGTGCGCGCGCCCGGCGAGCGCGCGCAGAAGCGGATCGGCGGCAGCGTCGGCATCCCGCTGAACCACCTCGTCGAGCGCTTGCAGGAACTACCCAGAGATCGTCCGCTGCTCGTGTACTGCGCCGGGGGCTACCGCTCGTCAATTGCGGCGAGCCTGCTCCAGCGAGAGGGATTCAGGCAGGTGAGCGAGATCGCGGGCGGCCTCGCCGGATGGGAAACCGCCAACCTGCCCACGCCGCGGTAGCGAAAATTCGGTGACACCGTTTTCCGGAGCGCGGCGCCGGCTGAGGCGCGACGGCCGGGCACGCCCGTAAGTGAGGGAGGAGCAACGCCGCCAGTCCCGGGCCCCAGCAGCCGCGTTGGGGTGGAGGAGGGAAGCCCTGCCCGGAAAATCTCAGCGAATTTCGAACTCGGGGCACATGTACATTTGTGGTACAGTCCCCGCTGCCCCAGAAAACAAAGGCGTCGTTCGATGGGTGAAGTTCCGCTTGCACGCATGTGGCAGCTTCCGGACGGCACCACCTGCCTGTTGTTGAAGGATCCGAGCGCGGAAAACTGGCTCCTTCGAGTCGTGCGCGGTGACACGACGCTGCGGACCGAGCATTTCGGCAGCCCCATCGTGGCCATGGAGCAAGCCAAACTGTGGCGGGCCTCATACGAGCCAACGGTCGAAGTCTCCGGCTGAGCGCGTCGCAATCCCCTTCCTCCCGATCGGCGTCCCGGCTGCCGCCCAGCGCGACGTGTCTTATGTCGCGCTCGTGGACCAATACGGCCGCGCGACGCGCAAAGCGCGACCTCGCAGCTTGGGCGTTCCATCGAAGGGCCAGCGCGGTGGACGATCGAGCCCGCGTGCTCAGCCTCGATCGGCAGCGGGCGGCGGTCATGCTGCACGCCGCCGACATCACCGCGCGGCCGGGATACTCTGTTTCCGGATCTTCGCCACTACCGTGAAGTTCGGATCGACGACGTTCGCGATCTCGTATTCCGTCGCCTGCCCCATCAACGTCTGCGCGCCGCGCTCGGTCATTCCGAAATCCGCCATCAGCCACCGCTGCAGCTCGGTCGTCGCGTGCTGGAACGCCTCGAGCAGCGGGCGGGCGCTGCCGAGGACCATCACGTGAGTCCCGGTTTCGAGCCGCGGCCAGCCAATTGCCTTTTTCTGCACGAGGGTGACCGTGAACTCGACGTCGAGCGACGTCTCCAGACCGGTGCCCGCCACTTCGCCTTCGCCCTGCCGCGCGTGGCCGTCGCCGAGAAACAGCAGCGCGCCCGGCTCGTTTACCGGAAGCATCAGCTTCACGCCCGGTCCCATCCACGCGTAATCCATGTTGCCGCCGAACGCGCCCGGCGCCGCCGTCGAAATCGCCTCCTTGCGCGCCGGCGCGACGCCGATGCACCCGAGCATCGGTCGCAGCGGCAGCTCGATGCCGCCCGGCTGCACGTCGCCCTGATCGAGGCGCGCCACGCCTCGCGCCTTGTCGATCGTCCATGTGAGCCGGCGCGCCTCGCGATCGGTGCGCGCGGCGATGGCCGCCGGGTCCAGGGCGTACGGCGCCAGCAGGCTGCTGGAGTACGCCATCGCGCGATTCGTCTCGAGCTTCTCGATGGTGACGACGAGCATGTCGCCCGGCTCGGCGCCCTCGACGTAAAACGGGCCGGTCTGGGGGTTGGGACCGGTCCCGACCGACTTGCCATTCCAGTCGACTCCCCCGGCGTCGATCGTTTTCGTCACCACGCGATCGCCCGACTTGATCCGGAGCGCCGGCGGGTGCGCAAACGAATAGGTGTTGTAGAACTTGTCCGGGATGAAGCGGTGGGTCTCGGCCGCGATCGGCGAACAGGCCACTGCAAGACATATGACGAGCGTGCAGACAAACGGCTTCATGAGCGGCCTCCGATTGGCGTCACCGCAGGTGTGGCGCCGGTTTCTGCAGCACGCATTCGCGGGACGCGCGCGACGCCGGCTGCGACATGGGAGCGCCACCCTGTTCCCGGCGGACCGCGTCGTACATCATCACCGCGCCGCCGCGGAACGAGACGATCGGCGTCCAATCGAGCCGCGCGGCCGCATTCCGCGGACCGTATCTCGAGCGGAGCTCTTCGATCTCCTGCGGCTCGAGCACAAAGTAAGGATGATGACCGTGCGCCGCAAGCCAGTCGACCGTGCGATCGAGCCACGCCAGGTCGCCGACGTCCCATCGCAGCGTCAGACGACCCGCATAGTAGCGAATGCTGCCGCTGTGCTGCGCGGAAATAATCACCGCGTCGGGTCCGGTGATCGACTCGACCGCTCTGGCGACCTCGACGTACTTCGCCTCGCCCCGCGCCAGCGTGAACACCTCCCGCTGCGCCGCCTGGGCCACCCCGACGACGCCAATCGCCGCCACGACGCCGACGGCGACTCGCCGCCATGCGACCGACGATGACCGATGCAGCAGCGCCACCAGCGACGCGGTCCCGATCGCCATCAGCGGCCACGTCGGGAGGAGGAACCGCAAATACCACCACGCATCCCACGGGACGTACAGCAAGTACGTGATCCAGACAATCACGGCGCAGCCGGCAAGGAGCGGCCGCGCGGTGCGCGCCGCCTGCGTGCGCCAGACGCGCGCAGCCGGGATGAACACGGACGCGAGGCCCGCGAGCGCCAATGGCGTTTCTGCCGATACGAGCCACGTCACGTAACGCCGCAGGTTCGGCAGGACGTAAGCGAGCGCGAAGCCGTCCGTCAGGTCGTATCCCGACGTGAGCGGCGATCCGTACAGGCGCGTATCGATGACCGCGATGGCGATTGCGCCCGCCGACGCCGGCAGCACGAACCACGGAGTGGCGGCGCGCCGCGGATCGCGCCATCGAACGGCGACCACATCGCGCCAGGCGATCCACAGCGCGAGGACGGCTGCGATCGGCACGAGATTCGGCCGAATGAGGATTGCCACAGCAGCGGCCGCGCCAGCCGCACCCGCACCGCGCCGCGTTTCGCCGAGCAGGCACGCGACCGCCACGGCCCATGCCGCGGCCGCAGGGACGTCGCTCATCGGCGCCATGAGAATGAACAGCATCGCCGGGCTCGTGGCCACGATCCAGGCGGCCGCCAGCCCGACCGTCGGCCGCCCGATCCGCGTCCCGATTGCATAGGTCGCGAACACCAGCACGCCGCCGCACAGCGGGACCACCCAGAAGATCGCGCACGGGCCCGCGATCGTCCGGGCGGCCGCCATCAGGAGCGGCAGGCCGGGTGGGTACTGCGGCACGATCCGGTAGCCGTCGGGTTCAGGGCGATAGCCGAGCGGCAGGAACGTCCATCGCGCGTGCGGCCATGGGACGGTGGCGCCAAAACTCTGGTCGATGTGCAGGTCGCCGCGCAGCCACAAGTCGACCTGACTGACATATCCGTACGCGTCGGAGCCGGCCGCGACCCGCGTATTCCAAATCAGACCGGACGTGGTGACGGTGAGGGCGAGAGCGGCGGCGGCGCAGGCTTCGATCCTGCGCCGCCGGGGGATGTTCACGTGCGGGCGGCGAAGGGATTCTCGTCGGCGCTGGGCCCGTAGATCGACGGGACCGGCACATCGAGCAGCCGCAGATACACGGAGAGCTGACCGCGATGGTGCACCCAGTGGTTCATCACGATCGCGCGCGCCAGCGCCGCCTTCGGCATCGTCATCAGCGTCTGGTCGCCGGCCTTCGCCGTCCACATGCGCTGCATCCCCTCGTCGCCGATCTGCGGCACCGTCTCCTTGACCTTCTTCACGCTCGCGTCGTGCGCCGCCAGAATCTGCTCGGTAGAGGTCGCCTGCGGCGGCTGCTCGCCCTTGAAGTGCGTTTCGTCCTCCGCGCACCAACCGATGATGACGCCAGGCGACGAGGCCACGTGCAAAGCGAGCGTGCCAAGCGACATCGATTTCGGGTGCGGTTTCCACGCGAGCTTGTCTGCCGGGACGCGCTCGAGGACACGTCTGGTCGTGTTGGCTTCGTTGTCGAACTCCTGAAGCAGTGCCTGACACATGGACATGGCTCTTCCTCCTGTGCTGTGACCGGGACCACGGATTCTATACCGGAACCTTTCGAGTCTTTCGGTGTCAACTCGTAGGATGCTGGCGGTCCAGCGGCTGACCAGGCACTACGGCGCGCTCGTGGCCATCCAGGACGTGTCGTTCGAGGCGCGCCCCGGCGAGGTGCTGGGCCTGCTCGGTCCGAATGGATCGGGCAAGAGCACCACGGTCAAGATCCTGGCCGGGCTGCTGCGCCCGACGAGCGGAGGTGTCCAGCTCGACGGCCGGGACGCGCTGGCGGATCTCGAGGCCTATAAGCGCATCCTCGGGTACGTGCCCGAAGAACCGCACCTGTATTCCTATCTGACGGGGCCGGAATACCTGCAGCTGGTCGGCCGGCTTCGGGAGCTTCCCGACGCGGTGCTGGACGACAAGATCGATCGCTTCCTCCAGCTGCTCGGCATCTACGACGATCGGTATCAGACGCTGTCGTCGTACTCGAAAGGCATGCGGCAGAAGATTCTGGTTGCTGCCTCAGTGCTTCACAATCCGCGCATCGTCGTGCTGGACGAGCCGTTTTCCGGACTCGACGTGAGCGCGGCGCGTGTCCTCAAAGCGTTCGTCCGCGCGCTCGCCGACGAAGGCAAGATCGTCGTCTTCAGCTCGCACGTGCTCGAAGTGGTCGAGCAGGTCTGCTCCCGCGTGGTGATTCTGAAGGACGGACGCATCGTCGGACACGACTCGGTCGCCAATCTCCGCGCGACGCTGCGGCTGCCGTCGCTCGACGCCGTGTTCGCCTCGCTCGTGGAGGAAGACCACGTCGAGGAGCGCACGCAGGGGCTGCTCGCGGCGATGAGGGCCTGAGTGGGCACCGGGCCGTCGAAGGCGGGACCCTTCGAGGTGTTGTGCCGCGCCTTCTTCGCGCAGTTCTTCGCAAGCGAGTCGGTCACCTCCGACCATCAGCTGAGGCAGGCGATGATCGGCGTGCTCGCGTTCCTCATCGCGCCCGCGCTGCTGATCCCGGTGCAGATGAACAGCACGTTCGAGTTCGCGGCCATCCGGTTTCCTGCCTTGCTCGAACCGTTGACCCAGCTGATTGCGACGATCTTCATCACGTATTCCATGGTGTCGATCGGCGTGATTGCCGCCGTGGTGTGGGACACGCTGAGCTTCGACCGGCGGGACGCGATGGTGCTGGGGCCACTCCCGCTTCGCGGCATGACGGTCGTGGCGGCCAAGCTCGCGGCTCTGGCAGTCTTTCTGCTGACCACGGCCGCGGCCGTCAACGTGCTGACGGCGGTGCCGTTTTCCCTGGTGGCGGGAAACCACAAGCCGGTCGTGGGCGTCGGCCGTCATTTCGCGGCGCACATGATCGCGACCCTGAGCGCGGCGACGTTCGTGTTCTGCCTGCTCGTCACGCTGCGCGGCGTGCTGGGCATGGTCGCCGGCGGACGGCTGGCCCTGGCGTCGCTGCTGCAGTTTGCGCTCGTCAGCGCGCTCCTCTGCTTCATCGTCCTCGTGCCCACGGCGCTCCATGTCATTCCCGGCCGTCGCGGCGCGGCGCGGGTCTACCTGCAGACAATCCCCGCGTGGAGCCCGACCAACTGGTTTCTCGGCCTCTACGAGGTGATCCGCGGGTCGAGCCCCGGTGAATACAGTCGCGCGGCGTCGCGAGCCATCGCCTTCACCCTGTCGGCAATCGCCTCCTCGATCGTCATCACGATCGTGGGCTACCGGCGGCAACTGCAGCTTGCGCTCACGCCGACCGCATCCATCCACACGCTTGGCGGCGCGCGCCTGCAGCGGGCGATCGCGCGCCTCTTTCTCGGCCGCGACCGGCTGGCATGCGCGGCATCCGACTTCATCCTCACAACCGTCAGCCGCAATCGCGCCCAGCAGGCGCCGATCGCCATCAACGCCGCGATCGGCCTCGCCATTGTCGTCATCGCGCTATCGCGCAGCGGCACCGACATGGCGGCGCTGATGCGCCCGCGCACGGCGGTGCTGTGGATTCCGCTCGTGCTCGCGTACTGGACGGCGATCGGGCTGCGCGCGGCGTTCTTCGTGCCGAGCGAGTTGCCGGCGGCCTGGTCCTTTCGGTTCAACGCGCCCGACCGTCCCCCGTCGTACTGGTCTGCCGTGCGCGCGTCGACGATCGCGTTTCTCCTTCCGATTGCATGGCTGATCGATGGCGTGCTCGCGCTGCTGCTCGGTTGGCGCGTCGCGGCCTGGCACACGCTCGTCACCAGCGCGGTCGTCGTGATGCTCGGCGAAACGATCGCGCTGACAGTCGACGGCGTGCCGTTCACCCGTCCGTATCGACCCGGGCACGCGAAGATGAAAACGCGCTGGCCCCTGTATCTGCTCGGGATGTTCGCGTGCGCGTTCTGGCCGGCGCGCCTCGAGGTGTGGTCCGTGGGTCAACCCGGAGCGATCCTCCAGCTGACGGCATGGATTGCCGCCGGGGCCGCCGCGCTCGAGCTCGTCGGGCGCCTGCGAGCGGCGCGCTGGGCGACCGAGCGAGATGACGAGTCGGCGGAGAACGAGCCGTCCGGCGTCCTGGTGCTCGACATCGGTCTGGTCGCACGCGACCCGTCACGGCCATGACGCTGTTCCTCGTCCTCTGGCGCGCATTGTTCGCGCAGTTCTTCACCAGCGAAACGACTACCTCCGACGACCAGCTGCGCCGCACCATCGTCTGGGTGCTGGCGTTCCTGCTGATGCCGGGCGGGCTGCTCATCATCGAGCTGTTCTTCGACTATCAGGGGATTGTCCTTCGCGCGATTAGATATCAGCAGTTCGACCGGCTCGACGACGCGCTCGAGTGGATCGCGTTCCTCTTCGTCACCTACTCGATGGTGACCGTCGGGTTCATCGCGGTGTGCGAGTGGGACGCGCTGGCGTTCGATCGGCGGGACGCGATGGTCCTTGGCCCGCTGCCGCTTCGCGCCGCGACGATTGTCACAGCCAAGGTCGCCGCCCTCGGCGCTTTTCTGCTCGCGGCGTCAACAACCGTGAACCTGACGAACGCAGCCGTGTTCGCGGTGGCGACGGCCGATCGGCTCGGCGGCGCCATGCTGCTGCGCCATTTCGCCGCGCTCTTCATCGCCACAGCGGCCGGCGCGGCGTTCGTGTTCGCCGCGCTCGTCGTCACCCGCGAAGCCATCGGCCTGGTGGCCGGCCCGCGGGTAGCCGCGGCCGCCGGATCGCTTCTGCAGTTTGCGTTTGCGCTCGCGCTGCTCGGCATCGTGATTCTCTGCCCGGCGGTCTGGCGCGTGCCGCATCGCGAGCTGGTCAACCCGCGGGTCACCGGCTGGCTGCCCACATCGTGGTTTCTTGGCCTGTTCGAGGGCCTGCGTGGATCGCGACGCGCTTATTTCCAGCCCTTGGCGACGCGCGCCGTGATGGCCACTGCAGGTGTCACCGCGTCCGCGGTGTTGATGTCCATCGCCGGATTCCACCATCAGATGCAGCACGCGCTCGCGACTGCCGCGGCCACTGGCCCTGGTGGCCGCGCGTCGCGCCTGGCGCAGGTGCTGGCGCGGACGATGGTACGACCGAATCGCCTGGCGGGAGCGACGACGGATTTCATCCTGCTGACGCTCATCCGCAACCGGGCGCAGCAGATGCCGGTGGCGATGAACGCGGCCGTGGGCGTCGCGATAATCTGTGGCGGCCTTACGCAGGTACGAAACTTTGCCTCGCTGGCGGACGCGGGCACGACCCTGCTGTCGGCGCCGCTGCTGCTCGCCTATTGGTTGGCGATCGGCCTTCGCGCGGCGTTTTTCGTGCCGAGCGAGCTGCCGGCGTCGTGGACCTTCCACGCCAACGCGTCCGATCTCGCCACCGGATACTGGTCCGCCGTGCGCGCCTCGATGCTCACGGTCGTGCTGCCACCGACCGTCGTGGTTGCGGCCGGTATGACCGTACCGTTGCTCGGCTGGCGCGTCGCCGCCTGGCATGTGCTGATCGCCGGCGGGGCTGCGATCCTGACCGTCGGCGCAATCGCGCAGACGATCGACTTCGTGCCGTTCACGCGCGCGTACACGCCCGGTCACGCGAGGCTGAGGACGCGATGGCCGCTCTACGTCATCGGCATGTACTTCTTCGCGTTCTGGCCGGCGCGGCTCGAGCTGATGCTGTTGAGCCAGCCTGCCGGCCGGCTCGTCATGCTGGCCGCCCTGTGCCTGGCGATCGTCATTGTCGAAGCCGTAGGACGCAGCCGCGCCGTGCGATGGTCGCTGCGGCCGCCGGAAGGGCTGGAGGACGAGATGTCGACCTTTACGGTGCTCGACATCGGCGTGGCAGTTCAGGGAGCATCGCGCACATGAAGAGGCCGATGGACGACCTTCTTGGCGACGTGCGGTTTGCCGCCCGGCTGCTCGTGAAAGAGCGCGCTTTCACGATCGTCGTCATCCTCACGCTCGCAATGAGCATCGGCGGCGCCAACACGGTTTTCACCGTCGTCAACGGAATGACGCTGCGCGGCCTGCCGGTGCCCAATCCACATCGAGTGGTGTCGGTCGGCTCGATCGATGCCGCCGGTCGCGAGCTGGGCGCATCGTTTCTGGATTTCGAGGATTGGCGCGTCGCGAAGACCGTCGCACTCGCCGCCTACAGCGGGTCCGCGATGAACGTCACCGAGACGGGCAAGGCGCCCGATCGGTATGCGGGCGCCTTCGTGTCGGCCCACACATTTCACGTACTCGGCGAACAGCCGGTGCTCGGGCGGGATTTCATTGCCGAGGATGACCGCCCCGGGGCGCCAGCCGTCGTTGTTCTGGGACACAGCGTCTGGAAGAGCCGCTACGGCGGCGACCAGGCGATCGTCGGCCGGACGATCGTGATCAACGATCGTCGGCGTCATGGGCGCGGGCTTCAGGTTCCCTCTCGTTCACGATATCTGGGAACCGCTCGCACAGATGCCCGGCGTCACGACTCAGAAGCGCGACGTCCGCACATTGAGCGTCGTCGGCCGGCTCGCCGATCGCCGCACGCTGTCTGGAGCGCAGTCAGAAATCGACACGATCGCCGCGCGCCTGGCGCGCGACTACCCGGCGACGAATGCCCGCATCAGGCCGGTCATGCGGCCCTTCACCGGCACGCTGTTCAGCGGAGGCGGATACTGGGCCGACCTGCTCGGCGCCGTGACCCTGGTGCTGTTGATCGCCTGCACGAACGTGGCGAACCTGCTGCTGGCCCGTTCCGCGCGTCGTTCTCGCGAGATCGCGATCCGCGCATCGCTCGGAGCCACGCGCTGGCGCATCGTGCGACAGTTGCTGGTCGAGACGTTCCTGCTGGCCACGCTCGCCGGCGTCCTCGGCTTCGTGGTCTCGGTCCTCGGTGTTCGTCTCTGGGTCATCTCCCTCCCGGTTGCGAACTGGCCGTACTGGTATCGATGGACCATGGACGCGCGCGTGTACACGTTTCTCGTGACGGTGTGTCTTGGCGCGGCCATCGTCTTTGGCCTTGCGCCGGCGCTACACACATCGAACGCGAACACGAACGAATCCTTGAAAGAAAGCGGGTGCCAGGGTGCCGGCGGGATTGCGGCGCGCCGTTGGACTACGGCGCTGCTGGTGACCGAGGTGGCGCTGACCCTGATGCTCCTGGCTGGCGCGGGCCTCATGATGCGCACGACCATCGCGCTGTACCGCGCCGACGCCATCGTGGATTCGTCGAAGGTCCTGCTTGCATCGGTGACGCTTCCGACGCAGAAATATCCAACGGCCGAACAGCGAATGGCCTTCTATCAGCGTCTCCAGGAACGCCTGCGCGCCGTGTCAGCCATGGCGTCCGGGACGATCGCGAGCGCCATGCCATTTTTCGGCGCGCCCCGGTGGTCGGTGGAATTCGACGGCCGTCCCGCAGGGACCCGAGACGTTCCACCGAGCGGGTCGTATGTCGTCATCGGGAGCGGCTATTTCGAGACGCTGGCCGTCCGGCTTCTTCGCGGGCGGCCATTCGACGACCTCGATGGTTCCCCCGGCCACGAAAGCGCCATCGTCAACCAGCGGTTCGTGTCGATGTACTTCCAGGGCGAGGATCCGATCGGAATGCGGATCCGCGTCACGAATCCAACTGCGCCCGACGCGTCGGCGCCCTGGATCGCGGTGGTGGGCGTGTCGCCGACCGTTCGTCAGCAGTACGGTCAGGATCTCGACCCGGTCGTGTACGTGCCGGCGCGCGCAAATCCGGGTCGCGGAATGACGCTCATCGTGCGTGGACAGGCGGAGGCTGCGGCGCTCACGCCGCTGCTGCGCGAAGAGGTCCGCGCCCTCGATGCTGACCTGCCGCTGGCCAACATCATCGCGCTGGATCAGTTGCTGGCCGGGACACGCTTTGCCAATAACGTGTTCGCGACGATGTTCATCGTCTTCTCCGCCCTTGCGCTGCTGTTGTCGGCGATCGGTTTGTACGCCGTCACCGCCTACTCCGTGATTCAGCGCACCGGTGAGATCGGCGTGCGAATGGCGCTCGGAGCCCAGCCTCGCCAGGTTGTGTGGCTCTTCGTGCACCGGACCATCGTGGTGCTCGCCGTCGGACTGATCGTCGGCCTTGGCGGCGCGCTCGCCGTCGGCCGACTGCTGGAAAGCCTGCTGGTTCAAACGAGCCCGACCGACTGGCTGACCCTCGTCTCGATCGGTGTGCTGCTCGCGCTCGTCGCGCTGTCGGCCGCATTCGTTCCCGCGCGGCGCGCGACCGAGGTCGATCCGATGGTCGCGTTGCGATATGAGTAACACGTCGCCAGGAGCCAGGTGAAGGTGGACGGACTACTGAATCCGAATCAGGAGTGATCATGAAGCGCGCGCTGCTATTTTTCTGTCTGTCGACGATGTGCACCGCGGCCTGCGGCCCGAAGGTCGATCTCGCGAAGGGCGTGGCCGTCGAATCGGTCGCGACCGGCTGGGCCAACGGCGGCATGGTGGCCGGAAAAAACAAAGTGGTGCCCACTTTGTCGTTCAAATTGAAGAACGTCTCCGATCGGGAACTCGGGAGGCTGCAGGTGAACGCGATCTTTCGGCGCGTCAACGACCCCGAGGAGTGGAGCGCCGGATTCCTTCCGGTGGCGGCCGATCGACTGGCGCCAGGTACAGCGACCGGAACGCTCACGGTCAAAGGGGAGCAGGGTTACACCGGCACCGACGATCGCGATGCGCTGCTGCGGAACTCGTACTTCGTGGATGCGAAGGTCGACCTGTTCGCCAAGTCCGGCCCCGGCGGGTGGACGCGCATCGGCGAATACCCGATCGCGCGCCAACTGACCGAGCCGTGAACGATTTCAAAAACGTGTGGGGAGACCCTACGGTCGCCGTTCGGCGAGGCTGAAAGCCTCGCCCTGCGACTTTGAAACCGGCTGTATGTCCACGAGCGCTATGATGCGGCTGCGCGATCGACGACCTCGCGGATTGTCGTGACGACCAGATCGGGATCGTCGAACGGAATCCAATGCCCTCCAGTACGGAGCACGATGTGCCGACTCTGCACTGAGAGACGAGCGATGCGTTGATGCTCCGCAGCGACTTCTGGCGGCTGATCGCCGCTCGAAATGACCACGAGTGGAACGTTCGGCAGCGACGTCAGGCCGCTCACGAAGGCGGCCGTCTCCTCGAGCGAGCCCAGGTAATCGGCCAACGCTCGAAAGGACTTCGGCTGGCACCAATGCGCCTGGACGATCGGGTGCACGTCCGCCGGGAGCTTGCGCACTTCGCCGACCAGCCGTTCCAGCGTGCGCGCGACAGTCGGTCCGAAGACCTTGACGAAATTGCGGGGAACGCCGGGTGAGCCGCCGCTCAGGAGCGCGAGGCACGCGCGGACGACCCCCAGCCGCGCCAGGATGCCGCCGACACGTGACAGCTGAATGCCGCCCCGGAGAAGCCGCTTCTGCTCTCGCGTGACCTGACGCCATTCACTCGGAGGATCGAGGAGCACCAGGCCGGCGATGTCATCCGGGTGCCGCGACGCATATGCGCACACGAGAAATGCTCCAAACGAGTGGCCGACCAGGACGTACGGTCCCGTAATCGCGGCATTCAGCAGCAACCGGTGCAGATCCCCAAGCATCTGCGCGATCGTCCGTGGACCTCGCGGCGCCTCGCTCCATGCCAGCCCGGCGCGATCGTACGCGCACGCGCGCGTGAACTGCGCCACACCGGGCAGCACGCGCGTCCAACTCAGCGACGACGCCGCTATGCCCGATTCGAACACGACCGTCGGGCTGCCGATGCCGGCGCAGACCACGTGGAGGCGATGGCCACCGACGTCGACCATCGTGCCAGGCGGCCTGCACGAGCGCGCGCTTCGCCTCGCGCTCACGAACTGATAGAGCGCGCCGACGGCAAGTATCGACATGAACAAAGCGACGATCACGACCAATTCAATCCGGAGCGCCCTCACTGCCGTGGCGACAGTCTGCCAGGGCTGCAGCTGTTCGTGGCGCTCGATCGGCAAACGGACTCAGAAGCCTCTTTCTTCGAGATTGTGCAGCGGAAAAAGACTACTGACCCATTTCAGTCGGATGTTCACCTGCACCCCCGACTGCCAAGATCGGCTGGTCGTTTCAGCGGGGCATCCCGACAGCTGACATCATGCGAGCGTGGACAGCCAATAGTAGAAGATCAACGCCCCCACCAGGAGCATGACCGTTGTGATAACCACCCAGCTCGACCAGTCGGGCGCGAGACGCAATCGCTTCAGTGATTGTCTTGTCATAACGCACGACCGACCTCGGTGCCTTCCCACACGTCGGGCACGAGATCGTCCTCGTGATCGTCTATGGTCACCACCTTATTGCTTTCGCATCGCTGCTGCAAGGCGCCCGCCGCCGCCCGCGCGACGCGCGGGCCTGGCGATGCCTCGCCGAACCGCATCGGTTCGCGGGACGTCCATCGGCGTACTCCCGCCTTCAGTGACGTGCACCGGTGGGATCGGCTTCCACGCACGGCTGTCGCGCCAGTTCGAATCAGCGCGCGCCGGCGCCCGCGCTGAACTGCGACACGATTTCGTACGATCGCAGACGCGCGCCGTGATCGTGAATCTGTGCCGTCACCATCAACTCGTCGGCGCCGGTGTTCGCGATAAACGCCGCGAGGCCGGCGCGCGCAGTGCCCTCGGACCCGACGATCGCGCATGCCAGCGAGTGCTCGACGCCCGCCCGCTCCACCGGCGTCCAGAGGCCGTCCATGCTGTCGACCGGTGGACTGAGCGGACCTGGACGGCCGCGGCGCAGGTTGACGAACTGCTGCTGCAGGGACGTGAACAGGCGGCGCGCTTCGGCGTCGGTCTCTGCGGCGAACACGCTCACGCCGGCCATCGCGTAGGGCCGCGCGAGAGAATCGGAGGGACGGAAGTCGCGGCGATACACCTCAAGCGCCGGCAGCAACAGGTCCGGTGCGAAATGCGACGCGAAGGCGAACGGCAGCCCGAGCGCCGCGGCGAGCTGCGCGCTGAAAAGGCTCGAACCGAGCAGCCAGATCGGCACCTTCAGACCCGCCCCCGGCACGGCGCGGATCAACTGCCCCGCCGCCACATCGCGGAAATACGCCTGCAGCTCCATCACATCGTCGGGAAAGCTGTCGGCGTCCAGGTCGCTGCGCCGCCGGAGCGCGCGAGCGGTGTTCGCGTCGGTCCCCGGCGCACGGCCAAGGCCGAGATCGATGCGGCCGGGATACAGCGATTCGAGCGTGCCGAACTGTTCGGCGACAACCAGCGGCGAGTGGTTCGGCAGCATGACGCCGCCGGCGCCGACACGGATCGTCGAGGTGCCGGAGGCCACGAAACCGATGACGACAGCGGTCGCGGCACTCGCGACGCCTGGCATGTTGTGATGCTCCGCGAGCCAGTACCGGCGGAAGCCCCAGCGCTCCGCGTGCCGAGCCAGGTCGAGAGTGTTCTTGAACGCATCGGCCGCGGTGCCATCGCGGACAATCGGCGCGAGATCGAGCACCGAGAACGGAATCACGCGTCGATCATAGCCCCCGCGCTCCGTGGAGCGACGGCACTCAACCGGAGAGCGCGCGACCACCCGGAGAACGAAGCAACAAGGCTCTGCGCTCTCCGCGATCTCTGCGGTTGACGTGGACAGCCTCTACAGGGCCCGGCGAACTCACTTCCACGGCCGCTCGTAGTTGAGCCGAAACAGCGCGATCACGGCCGCGACGTCATCGCTGGATCGAATGTGACAACTGACCCAGCCTGATTCCGGAAGGATGTGATGAGCAGCTGCCTTGCCCGCGGCCACCAGTTCTTGGCGCACGCGGACAGGAAATGGGAGATCGGCGAGCCGATCGCCGTGCAGATGCCCGAGCTCGCGACGGCCCACTCGAAACTCGACGCCGCCGAACCGGTGCATACGCGTCTCGACTCCGGCCCAGGACGAGACTTCGGTCACGATCTCTTCATGGATGCGCCCCATCGCAGACGTCTTTTGCGATCGTACTTTGAATTGTTACCTTGACGAGTTTCAAAGCCGCCGACTACCGAATTCCCGCCGCGGTCAGCCGCGGGGCCGGGGGCGGCGCGGACCCAACGCGATCGCACCCGCCAGACCCAGCACCCCGCCGATTCGGCTGAGCCAGTCCAGCCATCCGCCACGCGAGTTCGACGGCGCAGCCACTCGCAACCGACCATCGTCATCGGCCAGCCGCACGAGGGCCGGATCGCCATAAGCCTGACCGTCGCGGCCGTACACGACAGTCCGATGCACGCGCACGGCGTCGAGGATCGCCTGAGCGCTGGTGTCGTCGATCGACGAGGCTCGCGGCGATCCTGAGCTCGCCGATGGGTCGCCGACGAACACGTACGTACGACAGAACCCCATCGTGCCGATGCCGTGGAAATCCGACGAGCCGATGGCGGCGACGGGCGCGCGCGCGGCAAAGCGCTCGAGGTCGCGCTGTCCGCTCTCGACCGCGTAGATCATCGGATGGCAGATCTCGGCGCCGTCCAGCCGCTGCATCGCCGCCTGGTCGTATCCTGCCGAGCCTGGAAACGGATGCGCGGCAATCGCGATCCCGCCTTGTCGATGGATGTCGTCGATCGCGCGCGCCGCGCTCTGCTGAAAGCTGACCATCCGGTGGATTCCGGCGGCAATCAGGTGGTAGGCGTTCTCGTCGGAAAGGATTTCCTCGCCGGGCAACACGGTCGGACCGCCCACGAGTCGCGAAAACCACCGGCCCATCCTGCCGTCGCGCACCTGATTGTGTCCGGTGATCGCGATGGCGTCCAGGCCCTGCCGCTCGGCTTCGAGGACCAGCCCCCACGGCGTCAGCGCGCCATCGCTCCACATCGAGCTGTGCGTGTGGAAATCGACGGCGAGCACGCGATAGCCGCCGATCACGATCGGCGGGCGCGGCCGCGGTCGATCGGCAAGCGTGCCGGCGGTGATGGCCAGCATCAACACGGCGAACAACACGAGGCGCGATGAGCTCATGTGCCGCTGCTCACGACGTACGGCCAGATCGCATAGCCGAAGAAGTAGCCAATCGAGCAGGTCCACGCGATTGCCCGTTGCAGAATCAGATCACGACGAGGACGGGCTGCCGGCCGCGGCAGTACTTCGCGGAAGAAGTGGAGATCGATCCAGGCCGACCACACCGCGATCGGGACGAGCGACAACTCCAGAATCCACAGCAGGAATACCGGCGGCGCAGTGGCCTGCCTCGGCGTCTGCAGACAGCGCAGTGTCGCGAACGCGATCATCCACAGCAGCCACGGCGCGTTCCCCGAGAAAAACAGATCGACCGCCCGCGCAAACGAAATCCTGCGCGGTCCCAGCCGATACACGGCGGCAAGCGCTGCCATCTCGAACACCGGCACGAACGCGAACGACAACGCGCCGTCCGCAATCAGCCGCGCGCTCAACCGCCCCGACGCCTGCAGCGACACCAACCACCCGAGCATGAACGCCAGCAGCAGCGGCCGGCGCACGAGCATCCACGCGCCGCCGCCACGCTTCTGCGACAGCTCTCGAAAGACCGCTGCAGGACTGTGCAGCACGCGCACCTCCGCTGACAATTGCGATCCATCTGGGGACAGATCCGTCAGCACGCGATCTCCATCGGACAGGTCTTACAGAACTCTTACAGTCGGCGAATTGGCGGCTTGTTAGGGTACCAGTGACCCTCTTCGACAAGGAGCCCTAAGTGTCCCGCTATTCCAGAATCAATTGGCTGACATGCGTCGTCTTGGTGTGGTTCCACGTGCAGGCGATCGCGGCCTTTTTCTCCTTCACCTGGACCAACCTGATTGTCGCGGCCGTCCTCTATTGGGTGGCCGTCGGTCTGGGAATCAGCATGGGATATCACCGGCTGCACACGCATCGCGGGTTCAGCGCGCCGAAGGCGTTCGAGTATTTCCTGGCGGTCTGCGGGACGCTGACGCTCGAGGGCGGACCGATCTTCTGGGTGGCCATGCACCGCCTGCATCATCAGCATTCCGACCAGCCGCTCGACCCGCACACGCCCCGCGTCGGCGCGTTCTGGGCGCACCTGGGATGGATTCTCTTCGGCGAGGCCCACCACAACGACACGGCGCTCATGGGGCGCTACGCCCCGGACCTCGGTCGAGACGCCTTTTACCGCTGGTTGAACACGTTTCACTGGGTACCGTTGACCGTGTTGGGATTCGCGCTCCTCGCCGTTGGTGGATGGCCGCTCGTCAACTGGGCGATCTTCCTGCGCGTGGTGGTCGGACTGCACGCGACGTGGCTCGTCAACTCCGCCACGCACCTGTGGGGGCGCCGCCGCTTCGCGACGCGAGACGACTCGAAGAACGTGTGGTGGGTGGCGCTCTTGACGTTCGGCGAAGGCTGGCACAACAACCACCACGCCCACCCGACCTCGGCGCGCCACGGCCTGGCCTGGTACGAACTCGACCCCACCTGGGTCGAATTGAAGTGCCTTCGCGCCGTCGGGCTGGTCTGGGACGTCCGGGCCGCCCGGGCCAGCCAGTCCCCCAAAGAGGAGATCGCCGCCTAATAGATCTATGCTGTGACGTATGACGTCTGGCGGCCGCTGGAAGTCCATCGCCTTCTTCATCGTCCTCGGCGTCCTTCTGTCGGCGGGCGCCCTGGTGCTCAACATCGGCTGGGTCATCGTCAACTGGCGGGAAGCGGGGATGCTGATCCTCGGCGCTCTCGCCTTCCCGCTCATCATCACCGGCGTCGTGCTCAACACGATTTTTCTCGTCCGCGAGATTCGGCGGAATGAGCAGCACGGCGCGTTCATCCACGCCGTGACCCACGAGCTGAAGACGCCCGTCGCCTCGATCCGGCTGTACCTCCAGACCCTGCAGAGCCGGGACATCGATCCTTCCAGGCGAGCGGAGTTCTACCAGATCATGGTCGAGGACACCGATCGGCTGCTCGGAACGATCGAGCAGGTGCTGCATGCGGGCCGCGTGGGCGCCAGGCTCCGTCATGCGAGCCCGGCCCCGGTCGACTTCTCCGCCATCGTGCGAGAGTGTTTGACCCTCGCGCGCACTCGCCATCATTTACCTGAAGACGCCTTGACCTACCGCGAGTCGCTCGCCGACGGATCGGCGCCGCGAGTGCTGGGGAACGAGGACGAGCTGAAGGCGGCCGTCTCGAACCTCGTGGACAACGCCATCAAATACTCGGGGCCCCAGGTGCAGGTGGCCGTCGTGCTGGAGCAACCTGAGGCCGCGCATGCCACGCTGCGCGTGCGCGATCAAGGCGTGGGCATCTCGGCGCCCGAGCTCAAGCGGATCTTCAGGCGCTTTTACCGTATCCCGGGCGCGGTCGCCAGTCGTGTGAAAGGCACCGGCCTGGGTTTGTTCATCGTTCGATCGGTGATCGCGCGACACGGGGGCACGGTGTTCGCCGAGAGCGACGGCCCCGGACGCGGCAGCACGTTCATCGTGCAGTTGCCGCTGCTGCCCCCGCGATGAGCCGAATCCTGGTCGTCGAGGACGAGCAGCATCTCGCCGAAGGGCTGCGGTTCAACCTGGCCGCCGAGCACCACGACGTCGAGATGGTCGACACGGGGGAAGCCGCGCTCGAGCAGCTCCTGGCGAATCCCCACCGCTTCGACCTGGTGATCCTCGACGTGATGCTGCCCGGCATTACGGGGTTCGCCGTGGTGGCCGACTTGAGGCGCGCCGGACAATTCCTGCCGGTCTTGATGCTCACCGCGCGCGGCCGCGCCGAGGACGTGCTCCAGGGGTTCCAGTCTGGCGCCGACGATTATCTGCCCAAGCCCTTCGAGCTGCCGATTCTCATCGCGCGCGTGCAGGGCCTGCTGCGCCGCCGGGAGTGGTTTCAGCTCGGCCGCGATCGCCAGCCATCGGCGCCCACCGTCGCCAGCCGGTTCACGTTCCGGGAGCGGACCATCGACTTCGAGCAGCTCGAGGTGCACATGGGCGACAAGGCGATGCCGCTCACGTTGATGGAAGCGTCGTTGCTCCGCTATCTCGTCGAGCACGAAGGGCGGCCGGTGTCGCGCAAGACGATCCTCGAGAAGGTGTGGGGCGTACGTGAGGACACCGACACGCGCGCGATCGACAACTTCATCGTGCGGCTCCGGCGCTATCTCGAGGATGAACCGGCTCGCCCACGCCACCTCCAGACGGTCCGCGGTGTGGGCTACCGCTTCGTGGCCGACCCGGAGTAGGACGCCGCAAACGAATGCGGCGGCCGAGAGGATCCGGCCGCCGCATGTCGTCCAATCGCCGCCGCTCAGCCTGCTGCGGCGGCCATGAAGGGTCACTTACAGAGGGTCCCGATAGATCTGGCTCGCGATGGCGACCCGGAGCTGATCGTCGAACGTCGAAACTGGACGGGTCGAGTGGCGTCAGTGAATGGCCGCGGTTCGCGGGGAGGTCTTGAACGCGTCCGCCCAAACCCGCGTCCGTTCCAGGTAGGCCGTTCCGTATCGTGCGCTCGCCTCGATCTCGGTGTTCTCCCACCATTCGTTCCAGCTGGTCACGATGACCCAGTCCGCACCAGCATCAACAGCTGTCCTCCACTGCTCGTCGTAAACGGCGCCGCTCGATCGGTCAACCACCCGCGGCGTCGGACGGTCGACCAGTCGGCTGTCGTCGAAACCGGGGGTGACGGACGCGACCCAAAAACGGCGACGATCGCCCTGGCGCAGCAGGTTGTAGGTCCGAACGCGCAAGCTCTCGGCCGCATTGAGATCGAGCAGCGCCGCTCCTGTCGAAAAGACGTTCGAGTATTGGTACTCGCCGTCAAATGGTTCGAGCAAGGTCGAACGGACGAAGTCGCCGATCAGGAGCGGGTTTCGACCGGTGCTCCGCAATCGGGCCCTCACCTCGGTCCAGTCCGACAGCGTGAGAAGCGACGCCGCGTAGATGAAGATGACCGGCCGGTCGGCGACGCGCAGGTACGCAGGGTGGCTGCCGTACAGATCCACGAGGTCCGCGAGCCACTCGAACATCGTTTGGGGATCGGTAGGCCTGGCCGGGTTGTTGCCTGGATTGGCCACGACGGTCTCGGTATACGTGCAGGCCCGCAGTCCGGCCGCACGCGCGGCCTCCAGCACGAGCCGCATGCGTCGGTCGTTGAATCTCTTGCCAGCTTCGAGCCCCTGCCACGAGACAACGAACGCGTCGATGCCGGCCGCGCGCGCCTGAGTCGCCTGGTTGTTCACGTCCGCCTCAGCATCGGTTGAGTACAGTCGAAGCGGCCGGTCGGCCATCTGCGGATCAAGCCACGTCTCGGACGTGTACCACGGATAGTAATGCGCGAGCACGAGGCGCGGCGCGAGCGGAGTTACGCGGATGCGTCCGAGCGAGTCGACGAGAGCCGGCGAGCTCGTGAATTGCGCGGTGGCCCCACTCGAGGCGAAGCGATCGACGAGCGTCGCGCGGTTCAGATCGGTCAGCGAATACAGCTCGATCTGCGTGTCGACGCTCGAGGCGGCCGCCACGTTCCACGCGATCATGCCGCCGAGCGCCACGTCAGTGAGGATGATGTCGAAGCGGGCTTCGGCCGACTGGCCCGGCACGTTCCCGGAAAGCTGCAGCGTGCGGCCGGTGCGGCTCGCAGAAACCGCCGGCGGTCCGGCGAGCACGGAGGAGATGTAGCTGGCGATCGTGGCGCCGCTGACGGTGATGGCCGCCGTCGCCGCCCTGGTGGTGACGACGAGACGCACTCTGGCGAGGCTTTCGGCCGGATCGCGAGTCGGCGGGGCCGCAGCCACCCCGACGCCGGCGAGTGCCAGCGCGATCACGCTCCAGCGAAGCCCACTGCGCATACGCAGAGTGTATAACTCATCGCCTCAGAGGACGAGTGACGACTGCACGCGCCGCCCTGGTTGGCGTCGCGGCAGAACGTTCGCCTGCTTCGTGCTTCTTCGGGTTTTCGTGGTTGCTTGTTGCCATGAATGGCCGCCGAGGAGGGCGTGGAAATCCTGGTGGTGATCTTTATAGATTGCTGACAGAGTGCTTCTATACTCGCGGCTGCTTCGCTATCCGCCGCTTCACTACTGTAAGCCTGTGGTCAGCGGCACCATGCGCGCGGCCAGGCGGAGATCTCTCAACATCGGAGGCAACTTGGGCCGTTACGTGACGACTCTCATAGCTCGTCATGCGACGGCTTGGCGGACGCGTTCGATTTGGCGGAGGTGCAGGAGATCGTGCCCTGCGTACAGCCGGCAGAGGTGCTCCAGGCTCTCTTCCCCGCGCTCAGCGTGCACCCCTACCCTTTTCAGGTCCACCGGGGACGCGCCGTCCATCAGCCGCAGGTTCGCGCGACGAAGCACCGCAAAGAGCTCGAGCGCGTCCGACGGATCCGCCCGGTCGTAGTGCAGCCGCTCCGCCCACAGGTCCTGGTCGTACCCCGTCAGTCGCGGTCGATCCTGCGCGAGGATCAGTCGCATGCGCCAGGCCCAGACGACCTCGGAGTCGGCGAGATGCTGCAGAATCTGCCCGATCGACCATTTGTCCGGTCGTTCCGGCTTGCGCAGCTGCTGCGGGGACAACCCCTCGATCGCTCGTGGCAGCGCGGATAGCATCTCGCGCAGAACGGCAGCAGGCTCGCGGTCGCCGAGCAGCTCCAGGACGGCGCTTGTATAGGCCGCTGCCTGCTCCGCGGCGCCGGCTGCAGGATTCGTGAAAACGGACATCGATGCCTCCAGTCAGGCGGTCCTTCCCGGTTCGGGACGGCACTAGCCGCCTGCGATGCTGTCACACGCGCACGCCTGGCGAGCGCGCCCTTCGCCACTGGAACGGACACGTCGCATCGCTCTGCTTCGGCGAAGGCGTCTCGCAGAACCTGCTCGAGCTGTTGCCTACCTGACACCACCAGCGCCTCGCCGCAGGCAAGACGGACAGGTCAGTTCGTCCCCGCCGATTTCTTCTTGAGCGGATAGTGACCGAAGACGGAGTCGAGCCTCAGCCGCGTCACTCGTCCGCCTTCACGCTCGAAGCTGACGAGCGTATCTTTTACGCCGAACATGTCACCGCCGCGATAGGTGAGCGTCTGCGGCGGCGCGGCGGGCGGCCCCGCGCCTTTCATCGTGAGGGCCCCGGCGTCCGCCGCAATCGTCACCGTTGTCGGCCGTCCGCGCCCAACGCCTTCAAAGGTGCCCGCAAACGACGATAGATCGCCGTTGAATGTGGGCGCTCGTTCGGAGACAGTGCCGAGGACGGCGTCCGCGATCTCGCGGGCCAGATCTGACGGTCCAACCGCGCCGGCGGTGTTGAGGAGCACAACGATGGAGAGGTCGCTCTCGGGAAAGTACTCGACCTCGGAAAGAAACCCGTTGATGCCGCCGCCGTGAAAGATCGCGAGCCGGCCTCCCAGTTGTGCGACGCCGACACCGAAGCCGTAGCGCACCTTCGTGCCGTCGGCGAGCGAGGTTGGAGTGGTCATCGCCCGATACGAGTCCGCGCTCAGCAGGCGGCCCCCGTGCAGCGCGGCGAGCCAGGCGCTCAGGTCGGATGCCGTGGAACAAAGGGAGCCGGCCGAATACGGCCACGTATGGCTGATGAACCCTTTCAGCACCAGCGTGCCGTTGACCGTGTCGTACCCGTGCGCGTGATGATGGTGAACCGCGCTCTCGCTGCAGTAGTACGAGCGCGACATGCCCGCCCTGTCGAACAGGTTCGTCTGGACGAAGTCGGCGTACGTCTGACCACTGAGCTTTTCGATGATCAGACCGAGCAGGAAGTACGCCGAGTTGTTGTAGACGAGGGCCTGGCCGGGAGCGAAGTCGAGTGGCTTCTCGCCGAACAGCGCCACGAGTGTTTCCTTCGGCTTCGTCAGCTTCATCAGATCGGCGAACTCGGGGAGTTCGGTGTAGCCCTTGATGCCGGATGTGTGCGTAAGCAGGTGCCGTATCGTGATGTGCTGGCCGTGCGTCGGGTACTGCGGCAGATACTTGTTCATGTCATCGTCGACCGACAGCTTGCCGCGCTCGGCCAGAAGAAGGATCGATGCCGCCGTGAACTGCTTGGTGATCGAGCCGATTTCGAAGCTTGCGTCAGCGGGCATCGGTACGTCGAGCTCGAGATCCGCGGAGCCGTAGCTCTTCGACACGATATTCTCGCCACGCCGCGTGACGGCGACCGACGCCCCGGCCACCTTCCCGTCCTTGATCGGCCTCTCCACGATCGTGTCGATGGCCGCTGAAGCAGTCTTCGTTGCGCCTGACTGCGCGGATTGTCCCGCCACTCTCGGCAGCAAGCCGGCGGCGGCCATGCTCGCTCCCATGATCGCCGTGAGGTAGAAGCTCGATCGTGTCATGCGATGTCTCCGGAGCATGAGCATGCATGAATCCTCATCTGCTGTCACCATTTACTGCCGACGTAACGCGGCGGTTGCAAGGAACAGACAAAGACGCTATTCGGACCTGAGGGCCACCAGCGGGTCCACGCGGGCGGCGCGGAGCGCCGGAATCGCCGCGGCGACCGCGGCGAGCGGCATTGCGATGACGATCACGCCCGCATACGTACCCAGGTCGGTCGTCGTGACACCGAAGAGCATCGCGGCGACGAGACGGCTCGTCACGAACGCGAGCAGCAGGCCGATGACCAGCCCCGCGATCGTGAGCCGGCCCGCACCCGCCAGAACGAGACGGACGATGTCGGCGGATCGTGCGCCGATGGCGACGCGAAGCCCGAATTCGGCCGTGCGCTGAGCCGTCGTATAGCTCATCACGGCATAGATGCCGCTCAGCGCCAGCAGCAGCGCGAGCGCGGCGAACGCCGACACGAGCGTCGCGCGGAATCGCGGCGCCGCGATTGAATTGCCGACTGACGCGTCGAGCGTGAGGAACTTCATGGCGATCTCGGGATTCATGTTGCGGACCATCTGTCGCATGGTTCCGACGAACGACTCGGGCGCAACGCGCGTGCGGACCACTATCTGCACCTCGTTCGCCGCGTATGGATGCTGGCGCAGCGGCATGTAGAGCTCCGGGGCCGGCGGCGATGCCGGCGACGCCTGCCGCACGTCGCCGACCACGCCGACGATCGTCATCCACCTGTCCCGCTGATCGAAGCCGCACATGATCGAGTACCCGAGCGGGCTCTCGTCACCGAACTGTTCCCGCGCGAGCGACTGACTGACGATCGCCACGTAAGGCCGGTCGTAGGTGTCGCCGTCATCGAACTCGCGGCCGCGCAGGACCGGGATGCCCAACGTCTCGAAATAGCGCGGGCTCGCGAGGCGAAAGCCGGCCGATGGCAGCCGGCGGAAGTCGCCGCCGAACGTCTGCCTGCCCTGGATCGCGTACGAGCCGTTCGAATCGTACTGGCCCGTCGGCAGACCCATCGCAGCGCCTGCGGCGATCACGTCCGGCAGGCGGCGCACGTCGTCGAGCACGTCATTGAAGAACCGGCCGGCGCGCAGATAGTTGTCGAGGCCGGACTGATCGAAAGGCGATCCGCGCGCGGGCGCGTGTGCGTAGGTCACGAGCACGCCCTCACGGTTGAAGCCGAGCGGTGTGTCCGTGAGCCGAACGAGCGATCGCAGCAGCAGTCCCGCGTCGACGGCCAGCATGCACGACAGCGCAATTTGCGCGAGCACGAGGGCGCTCCGCATGCCTGCTGAACCCCCGCCGAGGGCACCGCGGGTTCCGGCGTGGTTCAACGCGTCGGTCACGCTGACGCCGGACACGCGGATCGCAGGCGCAAGACCGCACGCAACGGTCGTGAACAGGGCGACGGCGATGCTGAAGCCCAGCACGCGCGCATCCATGTGAACATCATTCAGGCGCGGCAACGGAACGTACGATGCGCCGACACGCAACAGCGCATCGGTGCCCGCGTACGCGAACAGCAGGCCGAGGCCGCACGACACAGCGGCGAGGAGGAGGCTTTCAACCAGCATCTGTCCGACGAGACGCCGCCGTGACGCGCCCAGGGCGGCGCGGACGGCGATTTCACGGACGCGCGCCTCGCCGTGCGCGAGCATGAGATTCGCGACGTTGGCACACGCGATCAGCAGCAGCAGCCCGACCGTCCCCATCAGCACCAGCAGCGTCGGCCGGACGTCGGCGATGAGCGTGTCTCGCAGCGGGACCGCAACGAACGTCTTCCCATGGTTGCTCACGGGAAAAGCGATCGCCAACCGCTCGGCCAGCGCGGTCAGTCTGGCGTCAGCCCCCTCGACCGAGACGCCCGGCGCGAGCCTCGCGACCGCTCTGTAGTTGTGGCCCGTGCGATTGCGGTTCTGCGGCTCGAGCGGCGCGGCCGCCCAGACCTCGGTGCGCGCCGGGAACTGCATGAGCGCGGGCATCACGCCAACGATCTCGTACGCGCTGTTTTCGATGAACACCGGCTTGCCCAGCGCGCCGGACGGGCCGCCGAAGTTGCGCTCGGCAAAACCCACGCATACGATCGCCGAGCGCTGCGCATCGTCGTGAGTGAAGAGACGGCCGGCCAGCGGCGCCACCGCGAAGACCCGGAAAAAATCCGGGTGCACCAGCCTCACGCCGACGAACTCGGCGTGGTCGCGCAGCTGCACGCCCATCTCGCCGTTGGAGTAGTAGTAGTACGCGATCGCATCGAACGCGCCGGGCGTGGCCGCGACATCGATCTCGTCGCCGCCGGTAAGCTGCGACGCCCGCCGATCGACGTAGCGGTTGATGACCGCAACGATCCGATCGGAGTCGGGATAGTCGAGCGGCCTCAACACGACGCCGTCGAGCACCGTGAACAGCGCGGTGACGGCACCGATGGCGAGAGCCAGTGTGAGAACGGCGACCGCGGCGAAGCCGGGCCTCCGGCGCAACGTTCGCCCGGCATGGCGCAGATCGCGCACCCCCTGGTCGAGCCACCTGAACGAGCGCGCGTCGCGGTGCGCCTCCTCGGTCTGCGCCACGCCGCCGAAACTGCGGAGGGCCGCGAGCCTCGCCGCCTCCGGCGAATGGCCCTGGCGGATGTAGTCGGCGGTGGCTTCTTCGATGTGGCTGGCGATCTCCGCGCGGAGGTCCTGATCAGACTTGCGACTGCGCACGAGATCGCGAATGCGCGAAATGAACACGCGCAGCTGCCTCACGACGCGCTCGCCCGAATGCTGAAGAAGCGGGCGACGACCCCCGCCGCCTTGTGCCACGCTTCCTCCTCGGCACGCAGCTGGCTCCGACCGGCTTTCGTCAGCTTGTAAATCTTGACGCGTCGTCCGCTCTCGGATTCGCCCCACTCCGACGCGATCCAGCCACGCTGCTCCAGCTTCAAAAGGGCGGGATAGAGCGTCCCCTGGTTGAGCGCCAACTGGTTGCCGCTGATCTGCTCCACCCGGCGGGCGATCCGGTAGCCGTGGAGCGGCCCGAGCGCCTCGAGCGTCTTGAGGATCATGAGGCCCAGCGTCCCGTAGAGGACTTCGCGCTTGTCGGTTGCCACGTGTGGGCAGCCTACCGCTGTGAGCTGTTGGCTGTCAACACGTATCGTGCTCAGATCGGCGTCAGGCGCGACCTATCAATCTGAGGAAGCGGTTGTCCGTCGCACAGAACCGGGGAACATCGGAGACCCGTACAACGTAATCGCTCAGAAGGGCGAACAACTCTATGCAGTACGAGCAGAGCGACGTGTTCTTGGTATCGCTGCAAAGCTGGACGTCCTTCGATTCATACCACGCCGATCGGCGCTTTCAATCTTTCCTGAAGCGAATGAACTTCGTGCAGGGAGACGGCGTGTCGTGAATGCCGTGGTTTCATCAGGCACAACTGCACAGGACGGCAAACCAATCGTGCCCTACACCGACCGAGGTGCCTGGAAGGGCCTCGAAGTGCGCTACCATCCGCCTGAGGTTCGGAGGACCCATCCATGCGCCTGATCGCGATCCGGCTCGCCGCATCGTCTGTACTTTCGTGCTTCGTGCTCGTCGCGGCTGCGGGGCCGTTGCCGGTGCCGCCCGTGAAACCAGGACTCTGGGAGGCCAGGATGTCCGCGCTCGACGCCGAGGGCCATGAAATTGCCCGACCGGAACAGGCGGCGTTCGCGAAACTGTCGCCCGAGGCCAGAGCACGCATGGCCGAGGCCATGAGGGCGCGCGGCGTCTCGATGCCTGACAGCAATGGCGCGACCAAGGTGTGCCTCACCAAAGAGATGTTCGATTCCGGCAGGTGGCAGCAGATGGCGTCAGAAATGGGCTGCACGACCAACTATTCCACGCTCTCGGGTACCACATGGAAATGGCATTCGAGCTGTACGGCGCTCAAGTCCGAGTCGGACGGCGAGGCGGTGTTCAGCAGCGCGGAGAGCTACAAGACCAAGGTGACGACGACAGCGACGGTGATGGGGAAGACGAACACGTCGACGCGTATCGTTCAGGCGAAATGGCTCGGTGCGGATTGCGGTGACATCAAGCCCTTTACTCCGCCCGCCGCCCGCAAGTAGGGCTATAGACACCGCGGGAAGAATTCCTGCCGGCGGCGTTGGATGCCTGCCGCGCGGCGGCTGTCGCCCGCGCGGACCGCAGTCGCCGGCGACGATCCCACAGGCGTCGCCCGATTCGCGGTACAACAGGACGCGATGTCCCTCTCTCTCGCCGACCTCCTCCCGGATGCGTCATGGGACCCGTCCAGCGACGTGCTCCTCGACCGCTTCCTCAAGTACGCCGCCGGCAGGCAGCTCACCCTCTACCCGGCCCAGGAAGAGGCGATCCTCGAACTGCTCGACGGTAAGAACGTCGTCCTGAACACGCCGACCGGCTCCGGCAAGTCGCTCGTCGCGTCCGCGATGCTGTTCGCCTCGCTCGCGCGCGGGCAGCGGGCCGTCTACACGTGCCCAATCAAGGCGCTCGTCAACGAGAAATGGATGGGGCTGTGCCGCGAGTTCGGCCCGGACCAGGTGGGCCTCTCGACCGGCGATGCGACCGTCAACCGCGACGCGTCCATTCTCTGCTGCACCGCCGAGGTCCTCGCCAACATCGCCCTGCGCGAAGGCCCCGAAGCCGCCTTCAGCGACGTGGTGATGGACGAGTTCCACTACTACGCCGACCGCGACCGTGGCGTCGCGTGGCAGGTGCCGCTGCTCACGATGCCGCAGGCGCGGTTCCTGCTGATGTCGGCGACGCTCGGCGACACGAAGTTCTTCGAGGGCGCCGTCACGCGCCTCAACGGGCGCGCGACGGTCACCGTGAAGTCCGGCGATCGCCCCGTTCCCCTCGAGTACGCCTACTCCGAGATCCCGCTGGCCCATACGATCGAGAAGCTCGTGGACGAGGGCAAGACGCCCGCCTACGTCGTGCACTTCACGCAGGCGGACGCGGCGGGCAGCGCGCAGGACTTCACCAGTCTCAAGATCTGCACCAGGGAGCAGAAGGCCGAGATCGCGGCGCGTATTGCCGCCTTCGCGTTCAGCAGCCCGTACGGTGCCGACATCCGCAAGTGGCTCCGCCACGGCATCGGCCTGCACCATGCGGGGCTGCTCCCGAAGTACCGCGTGCTCGTCGAGCAGCTCGCGCAGGCGGGACTGCTGAAGGTGATCTGCGGTACGGACACGCTGGGCGCGGGCATCAACGTGCCCATTCGCACAGTCCTCTTCACTCGGCTGTGCAAGTTCGATGGCCAAAAGACGGCCCACCTGAGCGCCCGCGAGTTCCACCAGATCGCCGGGCGCGCCGGGCGCAAGGGATTCGACGACCGCGGCTTCGTCGTTGTCCAGGCGCCGGAGCACGTCATCGAGAACATCCGGCTGAGCGAGAAGGCCGCGCGCGACGGCAAGAAAGTCGTGAAGCGGCGGCCCCCCGACCACAACTTCGTCAACTGGGACCTGAATACGTTCAAGCGGCTGATTGGATCGCTGCCCGAGCAGCTGGTTTCGCGGTTCCAGGTGTCGCACGGGATGCTGCTGAATGTGCTGAGCCGGCACGGCGACGGCTGCCGCGCGATGCAGCGGCTGCTCCGCGATTGCCACGAGCCGGAGGCCGCGAAGCCGGCCCTTCGGCGTCGCGCGTGGCAGCTGTTCCGGGCGCTCGTCGCGCGCCGCGTCGTGGAGTTTCTGCCGAGAACCGGGGATGGCGCCAAGGTATGCGTCAATGTCGACCTGCAGGACGACTTCTCGATGGACCAGACGTTGTCTTTGTACCTCCTCGAGACGCTCCCGCTGCTCGACCCCGAGTCGCCGGAGTACGCGCTCGACGTGCTCACGCTGGTGGAGTCGATCCTCGAGAACCCCGAGCTGATCCTGAGAAAGCAGCTCGACCGCATCAAGGATCGCGCGGTCGCGCAGATGAAGGCGGACGGTATCGAGTACGAGCGGCGCATGGAGGAGCTCGAGAAGCTCGAATACCCGAAGCCGCTGCGCGACTTCGTCTACGAGACGTTCAACGCCTTCGCCGACCGCCACCCGTGGGTCGGCGAGGAGAACATCCGCCCCAAGTCAATCGCGCGCGAGATGTTCGAGAACTTCCGCTCGTTCGCCGAGTACGTGCTCGATTACGAGCTGCAGCGATCCGAGGGCCTGCTGCTGCGGCACCTCAACAGCGTCTACAACGTGCTCAGCCAGACCGTGCCCGACGCGGTGAAGACAGACGAGGTGGGCGAAATGGAGCTGTACCTGCGCACGCTGCTGCGCCAGGTCGACTCCAGCCTCGAGGACGAGTGGGAGCGGATGCGCGACCCCAACTACCGGCCGTTCGCGCTCACGGCCCAGCGCGGCGAGGAACTGCGCCCCCCCGGCGCCGAGACGACCGCGCCGGACATCACGCGCGACGTGAAGGGATTCACCGCCGCGATCCGGACGCGCATCTTCACGTTCCTGCGCGCGTGGGCCATCGGCGACCACGCGGCCGCCCTCGACGCGCTCGACGATCCTCCGCCCGCCGAGAGCGACCCCGGCGCATGGACGCCGGAGCGGCTCCGATCGGCACTCGAGGACTACCGCGTCGAGCACGAACGGGGCCGCCTCGATCCCGAGGCGCGCAACGTCCGGCACACGCACGTCGACCCGTCCGACGACCGGCGCACGTGGCGCGTGCAGCAGGTACTGGTCGACCCCGCGCTGCACAACGACTGGATGGCGGAGTTCGAAGTGGACCTGGCGGCCTCGCGCGAGGCGAACCAGCCGGTGCTGTGGCTGCGGGGGATCGGGCCGATCGGGTAGCCCCATGCGCCCGTCGCGTCTCGCGCTCAGCTTTCAAAGGAATCCGCCCTTCGAATCTGACACCGCACCTCATGTTCCGCTCTCAGTCAAGGGCGCGGCGCGACAAGTGCTCATTCCTGGCGAAGCGACTGCGCCGGCTCGATGCTCAGCACCCGTCGCGCCGGCACGTAGCAGGCGGCCATCGTGACGAGCGCCAGGCCGGTGGCAACGGCCGCCAGGGTGAGCGGATCCGACGGCGAGATCCCGACCAGCACGCCGCGAATGAGCCGGCCGATAGCGTAGATGCCGGGCACGCCGATCAGCACGCCGATCCCCACGAGCAGCGCGCCCTCGCCCAGCACCAGACGCAGGACGCGTCCGTGATCGGCCCCGAGCGCCAGCCGCACCGCCATCTCGTGGCGTCGCCGCGTCACGGAGCTGGACATGACGCCGAACAGGCCCATCGCGACGAGCAGCAGCGCGCCGATCGCGAACGCAGCGATCGCCACCGCGCTCGTGCGCTGCGGGCGAAGCAGATCGCCCACGATTTGCTCCATGGTCTTCACGTCCCCCATCGCGACGCGGGAGTCCACCTGCCGCAGCGCCGCGCGCGCCTCCAGGATGATCGACTCGGGATCACGCCCGGTACGCACGACGAACGACAGCGGCCGGTACCCCCAATCCTCGGTGCGGATGTAGAGCTGCGGGCGACCGTCCTGATGCACGTCGTAGAGTCGCGCCTGCTCGACGACCCCGACGATCGTGAATTCGTCCGAAGGCTTCACCTCATAGCTCGGGGAGATCCGGGTGCCGCGCCGTGGAATCTTCGTGCCGATCGGATTGCCGCCCGGGAAGAACTGCTCCGCGAGCCGGCGATCGATGAGCGCTTCCTGCCGGCCGTCCTGGCGCACGGGATCGAAGGCGCGGCCGGCGACGGCGCGCATGCCCATGACCTGAGCGTATGAGGCGCGCGTGCCGATGAGGTCCACGAGCGGCGCATCGTGCTCTCGCGAGCCCGTGTTGCCCGGCGCACCTGGGAACGTGATCAGCATCTGCGTCGCCGACGCCGTCAGCGGCAATGCGGACGTGGCGCTCACGCCCGTGACGCCAGGGATCGCCGCGAGCGCGCGCTCGACGCGATCCTGAAACCCCACCAGGTCGGGCGGCTTCGGAAAGAATTCGGGCGGGCTCCGGACGCGGAACGTGAGAAGGCCTTCTGGATTGAATCCTGGATCCGCCCGGAGCAGGTGCTCGACGCTGCGCACCACGAGCCCTCCGCTGCCGAGGAGCACGAGCGAGAGCGCCACCTGTGCGACGATCATGCCGCGCCGCATGCGACCGTGGCCGCCGCCTCCTCGCACGGCGCTGCTCGCAAGCAGCGATGACAACGTTGCGCGAGCCGTCCACACCGCGGGCACCGTCGCGGCGAGCAGGCCGAGCAGCGTGCCGAGCGCGGTCATCACCGCGCCAATTCTCCAGTCCACGGCGATTGCTTCGCGGCGCGGGAGGTCCAGCGGCGCCAGCGCGACGAGCGCGCGCGTCGTCCAGACGGCAACCAGCGCGCCCGACGCGCCGCCAATCAGGCCGAGCAGGCCACCCTCGAACATCGTCGCGCGCATGACGGCGAGATCGCTCGCGCCGAGCGCGCGCGACACCGCGAACTCGTGCTCGCGCTCCGCCGCGCGTGCGAGCAGCACCGACGCGAGATTGACCATCAACATGAGCGCGAGGAGCGTGCCGGCAGCGCCGAGGACGAAGAGCGCGGGCCGTGCTCTGGCGACGACGTCGGCTTTGAGGCCGACGGGATAGAGCTTCAAGCCGCGGCCGTTGAAGTCGCGTGCGTCGATCGTCCGGCCGGCGGCGTCCACGGCGGACGCCACTGCCTCCGGCGACGCCCCGGGGCGCGCCCGGAGGAGCGCCGAAAAGTTCCCGCCGTCGTTCGGCTGACTCGCAAGATCGAGGGCGAACGTGATGAACGCGTCGATGCGCTGCGGCGCGCGCAGCGCATCGTTTCGCACGAATGAAAACGTCGGCGGCAGGACACCGATGACCGTAAACGCATTGCCCTGGAGCCGCACTTGCGCGCCGACGATCGCGGGATCGGCGCCGAAGCGGTTCCATAGCGCGTGCGTCAGCACGATCAGGTTCGGGCGTCCAGGTCCGCCTTCGGTCGCGGCGAAGCCGCGCCCGAGCATCGGCGTTACGCCGAGCAGCTCGAAGAGGTTTGGCGTGACGACCGTCACCGCGATCTCGCTCGGGTCGGCGCCCTCCCGCAGCGCGAAGATTCCGCCGAGCATCGGCCGGAGCGCGACGACGTCCCCGACCACGGCTTCGGACTTCCGCAGCTCCGTGAAATCTGGTCCGGCAAGCCCGCCCCGCTTCACGTCGAGGATCGGTCCATAGTCGCGCCACACGTAATACAGCGCATCGGCATCCCGGTACGGCATCGGCTCGATCAGGATCTTGTGGACGACGGTGTACGCGACCGCGACCATGCCGAGCCCGATTGTCAGTGTGCCGATCGTGGCCGCGGCAAACGTTCGGGCGCGCAGCAGTCGACGAGTCGCGATCTCCGCGTCGCGGCCCCAATGGCCGTTGCGCCGCCAAGAGACCGCGGGGCGCACGCGTTCGCCGGGACCGTTGCGCAGCGAGTCCGCGAGCGCGCGCATCCAGACGAGGGCGAGGCGCAGGATCCCACCGCGGCGGAGCGCGTCGCGCGCGCGGTCGCGATACGTCTCCACGACCGCGTCGCCCATGTCGTCGCGAAAGTCGGGCGGATAGAGCCGCTCGAGGAGCCGGAACCAACGATCGGAGACGTTCACGAGGCGCTCGCGGATCATGATTTTGCTGCCTTCGGGAGCAGGCCGCCGAGGCGCGCGGCCCGCGTCAGGGCCTCCAGCCGCCGCGCTTCCGCGATCGCCACGAGGCGACCTGCCTCCGAGATGCGGTAGTAGTTGCGACGCTCATCGGCGGCGTCCGGCGCCGGTCGGCGCGCGGCGGCCTGGATCAGCCCGGCTTCTACCATGCGCGCGAGGGCACGGTACATCGTGCCCACGTCAGGCACCGGCGCGTCGCCGCGGTCCTGGATGTCCTGGATGATCCCGTAGCCGTGCCGCTCGCCGGCCGCAAGGCTGAGCAGGATATGAAACTCGACGGGCCGGAGAGGCAGGTGATCGTCGATCGTGCGGCGGTCTCGATCCACTCCCATGGTGACCCTCTGTGTCCCGCATATATGCACTACGCATACATGCGGTGTCAAGTTCCGGTTCAGCCGAAATCTGCGGCGCGGAGACGCGTCCGCGCCTCGATGGTGAAGGTGTTGCCGTGATCAGCTGGGTGTCCGACTGCGGTCGGCGCGAACCATGCGGGGGCAGAGGAGGTGATTGCACTGAGACTGGCCGTGTCCGGACGCACGCGTCCCATGATCGGACGGACCGTCCCGGGACCCTAGCTGCTACCAGGACGTCAGGCGACAGGTCGAGCAACTGCCCGGCGTCGATCGCGTGTCGCTCGGATCGTTGGTGCCCTGGCGGGATGCGCGCGCCTCGTTCGGCTTTCAGTTTTCGGTCGAAGGGTCCGCGAGGGCGGACGGTGAGGAAGATCCCCGCGCCCGCATGCGCACGGTGTCGCCGGGATTCTTCGCCACGCTGGGCGTGCCGATCATTGGCGGCCGCGACTTCAACGAGAACGACGGGCGAGACGGCGAACGGATCGTCATCGTGAGCCAGAGCGTGGCGCAACGGATGTTCCCGAGCGTGGACGCCGCGCTCAACCGGCAGCTGAAGTGGACCGATCCGGTCATTCTGCAGTTCGGCGGCATCAGCCCCGCGCCGCGCCGGATCGTGGGCGTGGCCGCGGACATCGACGACGAGAACATCGTGCCGGGGCCCGTCATGACGGTCTATGACCCGGGAATCAGCGGGCGGCTGTTCGTACACACGCGGGCGGAAGATCCGTACGTGCTGGTGCCATCGATCACGCGCATCATCCGGCAGATGTCGGCAGACCAGCCGGTCGAACGGGCGGCAACCCTGGATGACGTGCGCGCCGAGGTGCTCGCACCCGATCGCCTGAACGCGCTCGTCTTCGGCGGCTTCGCGCTCGTGGCGCTGACGATTGCGATCGTGGGCGTCGCGGGCGTGCTGGCGTTTTCGGTGAGCGCACGCACGCGTGAGTTCGGCATCCGCCTCGCCATCGGATCCGCGCCGCGTCATCTGCTGGCCCGCGTCCTCGGCGAGGGCGCGGTGATCGCCGCCGCGGGAGTCATTGCCGGCGCGCTCGGCGGAATCGCGCTGACGCAGTTTGCGAGCGCGCTGTTCGGCGTGGTTCGGATGCCGGGCGTGCTGCCGATCGCCGGAGCGGCAACGCTTCTCGTGACCGCGGCGATCCTCGCGTCGCTGCTGCCCGCTGCCCGTGCGTCGCGTGTGGACGTCGTGCAGGCGCTGCGATCGGAGTAAACGGCCGAGCCCGCTCCGCGAGCTGAACGGCGTTTCGGCGTCGCGCCTCGCATGATCTTCGTCGATGCTGCCGACTGTAAATCAGCGCCGCCGCGAGCTTGCCATCCGCGCGGCGCTCGGCGCCGAGCGGCGAGACCTTGCGCCTTGTGCATAGGAGGCGTCGGTTCGTCGAAGTTGAACCGCCTGAAAGTGGCGGGGTTCGATTCTTCCTTGGGTCACCAGCTCGAACAGGCGCTGATCGAGCGGCGTCGACGTCGGACGCCAGCGACGCGCAGGGTGAATCGTGATCTTCACCCGCGGCGCTCCTCATCACGGGCGGCGCGATCGGACTGAATCGCGCCACGTTGTGTCGGCAGGGCTCCAGCTCAGTCGACGGTCGAGCACCAGAGACCGGCAGAACCCGCGCACGACGGTCGCCTGGCGCGCCACCAAGTGTGGCGACAGGCCGCGTGCGCGCTGTTCGTGCACCAACGCTTCGAACGCTGGTTGACCGAGCGCCTTGATCGAAAGGCCGGCGCCCGCCGCAGGCCAGGTCATCGACAATCGGCACCGAGATCGCCGCCGCCTCCCTGGTCTCATCGTCGTCCGAGCTGTGCATCGCGAGGGGCGCAACGTCCCCGTTGTAACACCCCACGGATGCGGGTTCTCAGCTCATGGCCGTCGACCGGTTTCGTCAGACAATCGTCCGCCCCGACATCGCGCCAACCGCCCTCGTACGCGAAATCCTGCCGACCGGTCATGAAAATGATGGGAATCTGACGAGTCGCGCGATCGTCCTTGAGCCGCCGGCAGACGGTGAGGCCGTCAGGCGGAGGCATCCTGATGTCGAGCAGCACCAGATCCGGACGACGTTGCGCCACGGCGGCGAGGGCAGCCTCGCCGGACTCCGCTGTGACCACATCGTAGCCATCGGCAGAGAGCCAGCGTTGGAACAACGTCCCATTGGCGGGAACGTCATCAACCACGAGAATCGTGCCGCTCATGCGACCGTGTGTGGCGTCCACCGCATTCTCACTGGCCTGATTTGCGCCGGAAGCCATCATGTCGAGAAAAACCTGAGTGGTCGCAGGGTCCAGGTGCGTGCCAGCCAGCGAGGCAATATGCTCGCGAGCCTGCTCGTGCGACCATGCGGAGCGGTATGGCCGGTCCGATCGCACGGCATCCCAGATGTCAACAGCTGCAAACATCCGGGCCGCGAGGGGAATCTCCTCGCCCTTCAGCCCGCGGGGGTATCCAGTGCCGTCCCACTTTTCGTGATGGCAATACGGGATGTCGAGGGCGGGGCCCAGGTAGGCGACGGGGGCCAGCAACTCCCGCGCGTACGCGGGATGACGGCGCATGATCTCCCATTCCTCGGGAGTCAGCCGCGACGGCTTGAGCAGCACGGCGTCGGGGATGCCCACCTTGCCGATGTCGTGGAGCAGAGCCCCGCGCCGGAGGTGAACCTGCTCGGCCTCGGTGACGCCCAGCCTGCGCGCCAGACGCAGGGTCAGCTCGGTGACTCGCCGACTGTGGCCTTCGGTTTCCCGATCGCGCAGATCCAGGGCATGTGCCCAGCCCTCGAGCGTCGCCTCGTACGCGGTCGCCAGTTCTAGGACGGTCTGCTGCTGGCTCTCGCAAAGGGCCTGTTCGGCCGCTCGCCGCGCCCGACGCTCCTCCGCGTCGGTCAGTTCCCGCGTGAGGGCCGGCACCAGGCGCTTTAAGTTGCCCTTGAGCACGTAATCGTTGGCCCCCGCCTTCATCGCCTTCACCGCCAGCTCTTCGCCGATCGTACCGGACACGATGATGAACGGAATATCCAATCGAGAGGCCTTCAGCAGTTCCAGGGCGGCGAACGCATTCAGTTGCGGAACCGAGTGGTCCGAGACCACGAGATCCCAGGGTTGTCGTTCGAGCGCCGCCTGCATGGCTGGCGCGGTGTCCACCCGTTCGTGCACGGGCTCATAACCGCCCCGCCGCAGTTCACGGACGAGCAGTTCCACATCGTCCGCAGAATCTTCGACGACCAGCAGGCGCAGGGGCATGCCCATTAGACTTGGTTCTGTGGCCATTCGTTGAGAAGCAGCCAGTACAGGCCCAGCTGTCGGACCGCCTCGGAGAATTCATTGAAATCTATCGGCTTGCGCACATACGAGTTCGCGCCGAGGCTGTAGCCGTCGAGGATGTCTCGCTCCTCTTTGGACGACGTTAGAATCACGACCGGCAACAGCTTCGTCCGCGGGTCGGCGCGCAGCCGTTCCAGCACCTGGAGGCCGTCCACTCTCGGCAACTTGAGATCTAACAACACGACCGCCAGCTCCGCCAGGTCGCGCCGGGCATAGGCACCGGTAGCGAACAAGTAATCCAACGCTTCTTGTCCGTCCCGCACGACGACAACGGGGTTACGGATCTTGTGTTTGTCCAGCGCACGCAGGGCGAGCGCTTCGTCGTCAGCATTGTCCTCGACGAGCAGGATGGAGTTCACTTGTACGGCTCCATCAGCGCCAAAGCGTGAGCAGGCTCGACCGTTTTTTCGCCGCGCGCCACGCGCGCTGACGTGACCTGGTAGTCCCCGCGCTTCAGCTCCAAGACAAGGTTCTCGGCCTCGTCGGCTGAATCCTCGACGAGCAGCACGTCGAGTGGCGATTTCACGATGACCTCTTTCATGACTTGCTGGAAGGCAGTGTCCAATGCACCGTCGCGCCCTCCCCAACGGCTCCCTGCGCCCAGATCCGGCCACCGTGCCGGTTGATCACGCGTTGCACCGTGGCGAGGCCGATGCCGGTGCCGGGGAACTCGGTCGCGAGGTGCAGGCGTTGGAACGGCGCAAACAGCTTGTCGGCATACGCCATGTCAAAGCCGGCGCCGTTGTCTCTCACGAAATAGGCCGTCTCGGAGTCTTTCTCGGCGCTGCCGAACTCGATGGTTGGCTCTGCGACCTTCCCCGTGAACTTGACGGCGTTGTTCAACAGGTTCTCCAACACGATGCGCAGCAGGTTCTTGTCTCCCTCGGCCACGACCCCCGGCTGGACGACGAACGTCACCTGCCTCGACGGGGCGCGCCCCAGCAGTTCCGTCGCGACAGACCGGGCCAGCTCTGACAACTCGACGGGCTGGCGATGCATCTCCGTGCGTCCGAGGCGGGATAAATCGATGAGGTCATCGATGAGCTCGCCCATCCGCTGCGCCGCCGCACGCACGCGATTGAGGTAATCCTGCCCTTTGCCGTCCAGCTTGTCCGAGTAGTCTTCGAGCAACACCTGGCTGAACCCGTCGATGCCCCGCAGCGGTGCGCGCAAATCATGGGACACGGAGTAGGAGAACGACTCGAGTTCGTGGTTGACCGCCTCGAGCTGGGCCGTGCGCTCTGCGACTCGAATCTCCAGCGTCTCGTTGAGTCTTCTGACCTCCATCTCGGACCGTTTGCGTTCGCAGGCGTATTTGATGGCGCGCATGAGCAGAAACGTGTCGATTTGGCCTTTGACCAGATAGTCCTGCGCGCCGTGCGCGACCGCGTCCACCGCGAGCTCCTCATCGTTGGCCCCGCTGAAGATGATGATCGGCATCGACGGCGCCTGTTCGTTCACGCGATCGAAGGTCGCCAGTCCCTGGCTGTCTGGCAGCCCCAGGTCCAGCAGTAGTACATCAAACGGCTTCTGCTCTATGCGTTCCAGCGCTTCGCGCAAGCTCGACAAGCAGTCGACCTCATGGGGTTTGCCCGACTTCTCGCGGAGCATTTTCTGGATGAGGCGGGAGTCCCCGGGGTTGTCTTCCACGACCGCGATTGTCAGCGGGCGCTCCATGATCTACCTCGTAGGCAACTTGACGGTGGAGAACCAGAAATCCTCGATCGATTGCACGGTATTGAGGAACTGCGGCAAGTCCAGCGGTTTTGTGACGTAACAGTTCGCATGCAGCGAGTAGGTCTTGTTGATGTCCTCTTCAGCCCGCGATGTCGTCAGGATGATGACCGGGATAGCCTTGAGATTTACGTCTTCCTTGATTTCACGAAGCACCTCGCGCCCGTCCTTCCGGGGCAGGTTGAGGTCAAGGAGAATCAGCTGGGGCCGAGGCGCCGTCGCGTATTCGCCTTTGCGGTGGAGATAGGCCATCGCCTTGACGCCATCGTCGACGACATGGAGGTCGTTGGGGATCTTGCACTGGCGCAGCCCCTGGCGCGCCAGCCGCGCATCGCCGGGATTGTCCTCGACGAGCAGGATTTGCACCGATGCGGTCGCGTTATACGCGTTCATGACTCATGGGCTCCGTTTGACTTGGGAATGCTGAAGGAAAAAGCGGCCCCGTTCCCGGGATCCGACTCGACCCAGATGCGCCCGCCATGCCGTTCCGCGATGCGCTTGCACACGGCCAGACCGATGCCTGTGCCCGGATAATCGGCTGCGACGTGCAGCCGCTGAAAAATGGCGAAGATGCGATCGAAATATTGCGGCTCGATGCCGATACCGTTATCTCTTACGGTAAAGACCCATTCGCCCCCCCGCTCGCATGCGCCGACAAAAACGCGCGGTGGCTGAGCACCGCGAAATTTGATGGCATTGGCGATCAGGTTTTGCAGCAGTTGACCCAATTGCGTCGCATCGGCCATGACGGTGGGCAATTCCTCGTTCGTGACCATTGCGCTGGCGTCTTCGATGGCGATGCTCAGATTCGCGCGCACCGTGCCCAGGACCACGTTGGTGTCCACTGGCTCCAACCGCGTGCCACGTGTACCCACCCGTGAGAATTCGAGCAGGTCATTGATGAGGCGCTGCATCCGTCTGGCGCCGTCAACGGCGTAGCCGATGTACTCGCGCGCCTCGTCGCCGAGTTTGTCGCGGTATTCCAGCTCCAGCAGTTGCGTGTAGCTGGAGACCATGCGCAGCGGTTCCTGCAAGTCATGCGACGCCACGTAGGCAAACTGTTCGAGCTCCTTGTTGCTCCGCTCCAACTCGGCCAGGAGCGTCCGGAGTTGCTCCTCGGCCCGCCTCTCGTCCGTGATGTCCCAGCACACGCCCGTCATGCGCACCGGCTTGCCGGCCGCGTCACGAAAGACCACCTTGCCGCGCGCGGCGAGAACGCGCACCGTGCCGTCCGGCCATAGGACTTGGTACTCTGTGTCGTAGGGCGAGTCTTGCTCCAGGGTCTCGGCGACGACGACCTTCATGTGATCCCGGTCGTCCGGATGCACCAGATGGAGGAGGTCTTCGAACCGGCCCGGGAAGGTCTTCGGCTTGAGACCGAAGAGAGGATGAATGTAGTCGTCCCAGATGAGCGAGTTCTCAACGACGTTCCAGCTCCACGTGCCGACGCCGGAGGACATCAGGGCAAGATTCAAGCGTTCGTCGCTTTCTTTCAGTGCCCGGTCCTGCTCGTCGATGCGCGTGAGCATCTGATTGAAGGCGTCGGTCAGCAGACCGAGCTCGTCGTCAGAGCTTTTGGTGGCCCGCACCGAATAGTCGCGCCGGTCGGCGATGGCGTGGGCGGTGGTGGCCAGTCTCAGGATCGGTTCAGAAACCTGCCGCTGGAGCACGGTAGACACCATGAACGCCACCAGCAGAGACGCCACGACGACGGCGGCGACGATGCCGCTATAGAGTCGAAACCGCTCGTACATCGCCCCCAGGTCGGACTTGAGATAGAGCGTGCCCAGCCGCCGGTTGCCCTGCGCGACCGGCTGAAAACCGGCGACGTGTGACCTGTAGAAGCGGTAACCATCGCGTTCCGGCGCAGCAGGAAAGGCGTCGGCGGCAAGGTGGGCCGGATACCTCGATAACAGTTTGCCATCGCGGTCGTAGAGGCCGGCGGTCACGATATGCCGCTCCGCTTTGAGCGCGGCGAGGATTTCGCCGGCGTCCCGCTCGTTGCCAAAGGCCACGGCGGCGGTGCTGTTCGCGGCAATGATCTCGCCGAGCGTCGAGAGTTGTCCAAGGATGGTCTGCCGGAATGTCAAATACTCGTAGGCGAAGTACGACGCGCAGGTCAGCAATACCACCGCGCCGCTGGTCAACAGGAACAGCGTCGTCAGCTTCCGCTTGATCGGTGTGTTTTTGAAGGCCATCGGCTACTTCTTCGAAGCCGTGACGACGTCAGCCGATCGAAGCAGCTTCGAGCTGATCGTGAGACTGGCCGCTTTGGCTGCCTCGACGCTGACTATCATCCGGATCTTGTTCTGTGCGGTGGCCAGTCGAATCATGCCTCCTCGCTGAACGAAGTCATCACCGTCACCAACGATGAGGATGCTTCGGTCCCTGAGGGCGGCAAGAATCTGCTCCAGGCGATGTGCCTCGGACCGGCTGATGAAGAGGACGTGACACGTCTTGATCTCGTCGACCCGCCTATAGCGCTGGATCTGCAGTGGCCGGTTGCTGACATTTTCCCCTTGCACAGTCTCGTCCAGGTACGCGCCGAATGGACTCTCTCCCAGGACGCCGATGACGATCGGCGAGTCCGCGCTGGCAAAAGCGCCGGCAGGCCATTCGACAAAATGTGCGAAGTTGAACAGAAACACTGCCTTGACTTGATATTCCTTGGAGGTCGCCGTCTGCGCCGACCCGTCCAGCCCGCCTACGATCAGGAGTCCGCACACGACACACCACGTCCCGACGGACGCTTGGACGCCTCGGCGCACCCGCATCTGCGCCACGATTCTTAGAAGCGCCACACGAGCTTTCCATCGACGCCGCGTTCGGCTTCCTTGCGCGTGGCCAGAACACCGAATTCCGCGTGGTGCGCGTGCAAGAGATTCTGGCCAACAATGGAAAACTCGACCGTCGGCGTTGCCCGCCAGGCAAGGCGTCCATCCAGTTCCCTGTAAGCGGGAACGGTTTGATTGACGATCTGCCCCACGTACCGAAATCCGAGATCAAATTGAAGATGCGCAGGCAAGTCCAGCGACTGCCGTAGAGTCCCGTAATGACTCGGATCATGGGCTTCCGTGCTGCCGAAGCTCGTGTCCGTGCTGCCGGGCTCCGGGCGGATGTGAAGTCGCAGTGCCGTGTAGCCGGACCGGAGCCGCCACCAATCGGTGACCTTGCACTCCGCCGTCAACTCGGCCCCGTATGAATCCCCGGTTTGCCCGTTCAAGAAAACGAGGGGGAAAGGCGCCGGGGGTGCGAGCTGCTCCAGGCTCCGGATGTGGCCGTAGTCGTTGTAGAAGGTTGCCAGGGTCAATGACAGCCGGTCGTGGGGTTCGCTGCGATAGCCGAGCTCGTATGCCCGAACGTCCTCGGAAACAAAATTCGGCCCACCTGCCAGGAGGAACGACGCGCTGCCAGGAGTGAGGGGAACAAAGAAGTCTCGGTCGATCCGCGACGGCGTTCTGACCGCACGCGAGATGGCGCCCCATAACATTTGCCTCTGGGTCAGCGTCCAGGCCACGCGGCCACTGGGCTGCACCTCAACGCCGGTGTAATCGTTATGTTCGATCTTCGTGCCGAGTGTCAGACGCAGCCGGTCCGTCCCCAACGGCACCTCATCCTCCACGAAGCCGCTGAGCCATCGCCGGGAAAGGTGGGCGGGCAGAAACGACAGGACAGCACTGTTGCCCTCATCGTCGTTGCTCACGCGGTAGCCGAGCCCCCACACAACGTTATGGCCCGCGGCCATGCGAAATCGGTGCTCGAAATCAGCATCATAGGTCTGGAGGTCCTCGACAAACGTGGCCGGGATGTTCCGGTGGGTCTTGTCGTAATACAGTTGCAGCGAGAGATTGGAGTCTTTGGACAACGTGTGTAACCAGCGGCCGAGCACGTTGTCGCCGCTCACGGCAATATGGTTCGTGCCGGGCTGTGCGATCCGCCCGTCGTAGACGTCGCTTTGCACCGTAACATGGTCGACTTGCGAGGCGTCCCAATCGAGGCGAAAGCCGCCCTGCCCCATGTTCCAGTCATCGGTCGCCTGCTGACCGATGGGTAGTGCGCTGCTGTCGCGGCCGAAGTACTTGCTATAGGCTCGAAACTGAACATTCGCACCGACCTTGCCGCCGTAGCGCATCCCGCCGGCACCTCGCAGTTCTGAACCGCCGCTGCCCGTGATGAGAACCCCCTGGCTGTCCTTGGCACTTTTCGTGCTGATATTGATCACGCCGTTGACCGCGTTGCCGCCCCATAACGTGGCGCCAGGTCCGCTGATGACTTCAATCCGATCGATGTCTTCGAGCAGCGTATCCTGCACGTCCCAGAACACGCCGGCATGCAACGGCGTGTACACCGCTCGCCCGTCGACGAGCACCAGCAGTTTGTTGGCGCTGGTGTTATTGAATCCCCGCGCGGTGATGGCCCATCCCTGCGAGCCAACCTGCGCCACTTGAAGATTCGACGCGAGCCGTAGCGCCTCGGGAAGGCTCGTCGCGCCCGCGCGACGAATGTCGTCCCCCGTGATGACCTGGATGGACGACGCCGCTGCGGAAAGTTTTTCGGGACGCTTGGACACCGACGTCACCTCGATCGCCTGGAGCTCGTCGAGGCTCAGTCTCTTGAGATCGCTGGGAGGCGGAACGTTCTGAGGCGTTTGGCTGGACGCGTGGCCGGCGAAGAAGATCAGAACGAACCCAGCCAACAAGGGCGTGGCGGGCCACGACGCACCGGTGGTACGGGGGATTTCGCGGGTCATGCGCGGGGAAGAGATGGCCAGAGGGATGCGCTCCACCCGGGCCGACTTGAAGGTGCTAGATGTGACGGCCAATATCGACTGGTTCTTCGACAGGAGTCCGCAACCAGGCATACTCAGGTCCGCTATCAGAAAATCCATCCGCGCAGCCTCCTCCAGCACTCTCAACGCGTCGGCGCCACTCTCCGCCTCGATGACCTGATACGCGTCCTCTTCCAGAAACCGACGAGCGAGCTGCCGAATCCTCGACCAGGTCCGCCGTCTCATTGCTGGGCGCGTAACACTCTGGTGTTCCGCGCCGCGACGGCCGCCATGATCCCGTTTGAGATCACCATCGTCGCAATGGCTTCAGCGCGGCGATGCTGCCTCCAGAGGCGTTCAGCAACGACAATCGACACGGTGGTCACACCACCTTTGATCACGCAGAACGCGGCGGGCTTGCCAGCCAAGCCGCTCATCAGGGCGTTTGACTCGCGGGCCCCATGCTTCACGGCGGCGATCGTCGAATAACTGTCATAGGCCTGGAGTGCGGCGTAACTGGCGTACAGGATCGGCAGGACCGGTCCCCGAGTGGCGACGATGTCGCGCTCTGAACCCGAGGTGTTGACGATGTCCGCAGCCGGCGACGCGGATGTGTTGTCCACGGCCACCGGTTTGGTCACGGTCTCGCCGTTCCGATCGGCCGCGAGCGTCGTTTTCGACGAAACGGTCAGCACCGCGATGAGGGCGGCAGCGGTCAAATGCATCATCGTTTGCTCCTTTGAGTCGGAATGCTTGCCAATCGCGTCTTCGCTCGAGCAGAAGATCTCTTTTGGTGGTGGGGAGTTTTGCCGGAACCGCTTGAACTCATTGATGAGACTTTACGTCCAGCCCGTGAGGAGCACCCGTCGGTCAGATCCCGATTTTGCTGTCGGTTGCCAGATGCGCTACCTGTAAGGTCAGCGCCTACACGGCAAGATATTCACCGTAACGCCTGACGTGTCGGCTCAACACGTCAAAACGCCGATCGTTCGAATTCTTCACGATCACGATTTTGGCGGGATCGAACTGAGAATCTTCGGCGGGATCGAACTGAAAATCGTAGTGTCGACAGTTCGATTCTGTCCCTCGACTGACGCTTCCGCCGGCAGAACACCAGGGGCGTCAGGACACCTTCCGCTGCCAGCGCCTCGTGTCGCGCGCTCGAGAAATCCCGTGCGCAATTGAAAAGCGAATCACGGTCGGCAATCGGATCGCGCGATCGCCTCCATCTTCGACCCAGTTCCGAGGCGTTCGCGACGGTCGCGCCCTGTTCTGGCACACGTCACGCTCACGGTCACGCCTCAGCGCCCGCGGCGGCCTGGAGATCTAGAAAATCACTTGTTCTTCGCTTGACAGACCGTTTGGCGCGTCGTTTCCAGATGGATGTCAGAAGCTGCCGGGACTGGTTGCGACAACCGCCCCGCGATCGCCGGAAGCCTCTTTCGAATGAGCGTCCACTGGCCCGGCACGCATGGTTTACCAACGCGGGACCGTGCTACCGTCGGTCACAGAGATATGGGTCGGCCATTCCTGCTCCTGTGTTGCGTGACGGCGGCTGCCGCACGTGTGCTTTTTCCTGCTCCAGCGAACGCACAAGATGTCTCGCCGCTCGCCGGCGTCTGGACACTCAACCGTTCGCTGAGCCAGTTGCCGCCCGAGATCGGCTTCGACGTCAACTGGATTTCCTCGCCGGGCAGCGCCGGTCAGAGCGCGGGATCGAACGGCGGCGGACGCGGGCGGCGGGCATCCGGCAGCGGCGGCGGCAACCGTGGGTCCGCCGGTTCTTTTCCCACTTCCCGCGAAAGCTATGAAGACGCCCGCCGCGTCCAGCTCGTCACCGCCGAAGCCCGTAATCCTCCCGTGCGACTGATGGTCGTCGACGCGGCCGCCGCGGTGACGATCACGAACGAGCTCGGCCAGTCGCGACGATTTCATCCCAACGGCAGGGAAGAGTCGATCGAGATCCAGGGCGCGTCGATCGCCGTGATGGCGAAACGCGACGGCGATCGACTCGTGGTCGTCTACCTCGTCGAGCAGGATCGCGAGGTGCGCTACACCTATTCACGCTCGGTCAGCCCGGCCCAGCTGATCGTGGAGGTGCAGTTCCTTCGACACGGCGCGGGCGACAAGGCCAGACTGGTCTACGAGCCCGGTGTCGAGACCGAGGCTCGCACGCCACCTGGCGGCGCAGCGGTCCCGGCGTCGGCCAGAGATCAGCCAGCCGAGATCTTTGACGCGCGGCCCGGCGCCGAGCTGAGAGGACTCAAGAGCCTCGGGATTCTCGTCGAAGATCTGAGCACGCGGGCAGTGGCGTGCGGGTTGAATCACGATGCCATCGAAGGTGCGCTATCGAAGCGGCTCACCGATGCCGGTTTCGCGGTCCGCAAGAACTCGGACGAGGACACGTACGTGTACGTCAACGTGATGACGACAACGCTGTCCGACGGCACGTGCGTATCACGGTACGACGTCTTTCTCTACACGCACGGGACCGCGAAGCTGTCGTATCGCGAGCAGCCGGTGCTGGTGCAAGTGTCATTGATGCACCGCGGCGGCCTCGGGAGCAGCGCGCCGGCGGGGCACGCGGCGGCAGTCGCGCGCGGGCTCGAGAACTACGTCGACCTGTTCGTGACGCAGATACACGACGCGAA
>WNEY01000153.1_pt1 | contig 47261 bp, 54 predicted proteins | sample 5400531 | NCBI WGS metagenome assembly WNEY01 (sample SAMN13153338, study PRJNA577476) | soil metagenome | isolation source: 200 cm saprolite under Douglas fir tree site 1 | place: USA:California | collected 2015-04-18 | reverse complement strand
TCGCGCGTGCTCTTCGTCTCGTCGTACGCCTCGCGCATGCGCGTCAACATGAAGACCTCGTAGTCCATCGAGAGCCCGAACAGGAACGCAAAGATCATCAGCGGGATCCACGGGATGATCGACTGTGTCGCGGGCACGCCCCAGATCGCGTTGGAGCCGTGGCCCTGCTGGAAGATGAAGACAATGATCCCGTAGGCAGCTCCGAGCGACACCAGATTGAGGATCACCGCCTTCAGCGGCAGCAGCAGCGAGCGGAACGCGCGTGCAAGCAGGACGTAGGTCAGCAGGACGACGAACAACAGGACGTACGGGAAGTTGCCGTACACCGCATGCACGAAGTCGCGGTCCTCCGGCGCGACGCCGCCCAGACTTGCGCCGGCCGGCAAAGCGTCCTTCACGCGCGAGATAGTCCCGCGCACCGCCTTGCTCGAGCCATCGACACTCGGGAACGCTTCGACGAGCGCTAGACCGTCCTTGCGCCAGCTCTGCGGCGCCGTCACCCCCACGACACCGTCGACGCCCTGCAGGCTCTTTACGACCTGGCTCGCATCATTCGCGGGCGTCAAGACGATGAACGGCTTCATCACACCCGCTGTGAACCCCGAAGCGGCGAGCACGTCCCGCCCCGTGATCGCGTCGCCTTTGCCGGGGAAGTCCTTGGCCTGAGCCTCGCTCGGGTTCAGCTGAGATCCAAGCGCGAGCAGCACGCCGACGATCACAGCGCCCACGGCGGCCACCGCAACCGGCCTGCGGATAACGAGACGCGCCCACTTGCCCCACCAGCCCGATTCCGGGTTGGTGACCGTGACGAAGCGCCTCGGCATCACACGCAGCTTGTTGATGCGGTGCCCGAGCAACGAGAGCAACGCGGGGAGGAGCGTGATCGAGACGATCACCGATACCGCCGGAATCAACATGCCGCCGATTCCGATCGACCTGATGAACGGCAGCGGGAGCAGGACCATGCTCAAAAGTCCGACAGCGACCGTCGAGCCTGAGACGATGACCGACCGACCTGCATGCGTCATCGTCTGTTCCAGGGCAGTCTCGACGTCCTCGCCGGAGGCCAGCTCCTCGCGGAAGCGGAAGATCATCAGCAGCGCGTAGTCAATGGCGACGCCGAGACCGACGAGCGCGATCAGGAACTGGACGATGATCGAGACGTTCGTCAGGTAGGTCAGGAGCCACACGAGAGTGAACGTGTTGAGGATCGAGGTCACCGCGATGGCGAGCGGGATCGCGACCGCAGGCAGCGTCCCGAACACGAACATGAGGATCACGAGCGCTCCGACGCCGCCGATCAGCGCCTCGGTCAGCACGCTCGGGCCGGTCCCGCCCCCGCTCGTCGCGTCGTAGATCGGCAGGAGGCCGGTGAGATGCGTCTCCACGCCCGGCGGGGCGGTCGCCTCCAGGACCTTTCGCACGTTCTTGATGTGAGGGTTGGTCGAGAAGGTGTTCTGACCCGGTGCGTAGATCTCTGCGAACGTCGTGTGGCGGTCACGCGAGACGAAGACGTCGTTGTGCGTATCGAAGTACGAGCTGACCCGCGAGCCCGGGTTCACCGCCGCGGCCTTCTCGATCGCCGGCGTCAGATCTTCCTTCGTGACGTCACCCTTGGACCGGAAGACAGCGATCATCGGGGCCTGCTCGCCGGTACCGAACGTCCTCAACGTCTTCTGGTTCGTCTCGTACGCGGAGTAGCCCGGAATCGAAAACGATTCGAACCACCGATCGGCGACGCGTATCGTCGCGAACACGCCGAATGCGGTCAGCAGCACCCAGAAAGCGACGAAGCGGCCTCGGCGGCGGTGCACGAGGTGGGCCAGGCGGGCAAGCACGCCTAAACTTTTACCTGTCGAGCCGGGGCGGTCGGCAGGTGTTCGGTGGTGCGGTTATCCGCACCACCGTCCTCGGCGCCTCAGACCGACTCGGGCAGGGCGCGGCCCGGCAGCAACGAGCCGACCGAGATCGCTGCATAAAGCACGAGCGTGATCACTAGTGCCGACACCGCGAACTTGGGAACACCGCCGAGCACGGCCGGGCTGCGCAGGGCCGCGCTGAGCACGAGGAGGAGCAGGGACAGCCCCGCCACAGCGGGACGGATGACGCTGCACCGCGACTCCAGGAAGTCTCCGTAACAGTCCAGGGCGAGCACGAAAGCCGCCGGAATCGCGAGGAGAAGTAGGGCGAACGCGAACCCATGGGCGCCGCTGGAGTCGGAGAGGAGGGCCGCCAGGACGAGCACGGGGGGAAGCAGGCGACGGGACATCCTCGCCAAGCTTCGCCTTGACCTCGGACGTTCCTTTACGCTCCGCGCCGCCACCTGCGAAACGAGGAGGAGAGCAATGGCCGCTGCGTCACTGACCTGGCTAGGACACGCCTCATTCCGGCTCGACTCGCCGGGCGGCAAGCGCGTGTACGTCGATCCCTGGTTCGACAACCCAAAGTGTCCGGAGTCCGAGCGGGACCCGGAGCGCTGCGACGTGATCGCAGTCACGCACGGCCACTCCGACCACCTCGGCTCGGTCGTTGCGATCACGCAGAAGCTCGGGTCGGTGCCGATCGTCGCTCAGGTCGAGTTGAAGGGCTGGCTCCAGGAGCAGGGCGCGCAGACCGACGCTGCCCCCGGGCCGAACAAGGGTGGAACCGTCGACGTCGCGGGGATCAAGTTCACGCTTACAAATGCGTTCCATTCGAGCTCGGCCGACGACGGGACTTACCTAGGCGAAGCCGCCGGGATCGTCATCGAGCTCGAGGATGGCAAGAAGATCTACTTCGCAGGCGACACCTGTGTCTTCGGCGACATGCAGCTCATCGCACGCATCTACTCACCGGATGTCGCCGTGCTGCCGATCGGCGGACACTTCACGATGGATCCGCGCGAGGCCGCGGTGGCCTGCGAGCTGCTCGGCGTGAAGCGCGTCGTTCCCTCGCATTACGGAACCTTCCCGCTCCTGGCCGGAACGCCTGACGAGCTCAAGAAGCTGGCGAAGGGCGTCGAGGTGCATGCAATCGACCCGGGCGAGTCGATCGAGCTGTGAGAGAGCGCTGGTTCGGTGCGACGGGACGCCGTGTCCCGGAAATCGCCGTCGAGGGCGAGCTCGATCTCGGCGAGGCGCTCGTGCTCGAGGAGGTGTCGGATCGCGGCAAGCTGCAGGAAGCGCACGCGGCCGGGCAGCCGATCGTCGTACGAGCCGCGTCGGCGGAGGCGGTGAAAGCTGCGCTTGCACATCCGGAGGTGGCGTCGGCGCTCGTACCGGCCGAGCGGCGCGACCTGCTCGACCTGGACCTGCGCGAGCTGACGTATGGCCCGTAACGACGTCGTCGCGACGTACTCGATCGTCGCGTGCGACCTCGATGCAGGTCAGTGGGGCGTCGCCGTGCAATCGAAGTTCCTCGCTGTCGGCTCGGTGGTTCCCTGGGCCGAGCCGCACGTGGGCGCGATCGCGACGCAGTCGTATGCAAACCCGCGCTACGGCCCGGACGGGCTCGCCCTGCTGCGCGAGGGCCGTTCGGCCAAAGAAGCGGTCGAGGCGCTTACGGCCGTGGACGAGGGCCGCGCCGAGCGGCAGGTGGGCATCGTGGACGGGCAGGGCCGCGCGGCCACGTTCACCGGGGAGGCGTGCCACGACTGGGCCGGCGGCCGGACAGGGAGCAGCTACGCGGCACAGGGGAACATCCTCGTCTCCGGGGAGACGGTCGACGCCCTCGCGGCGACGTTCGAGCAGAACGGGCACCTCTCCCTCGCGGAACGGCTGATCGAGTGCCTCGCCGCTGCGCAGGCCGCCGGCGGTGACCGGCGCGGCCAGCAGTCGGCGTCCCTGTTGGTCGTGGAGAAGGACGCCGGCTACGCAAGCCTCTCGGACGTCGTCGTCGATCTTCGCGTCGACGACCACCAACAGCCGATCGTCGAATTGCGCCGGCTCTACGGATTGCACAACGAGCTCTTCGGGATCACACCGCCCGAGGACTGGCTCGCCGTCGACGAAGCCCTTGCGGGCGAGCTGCGCGACCGACTGACCAAGCTCGGCTACGACGGCGAGCTGGGCAAAGCTTTCAACGACTGGGCGGGAACGGAGAACCTCGAGGAACGAGTCGGCGGGATCGACCGGATCGACCCGGTCGTCCTCGGCGCCCTGCGCAAGCAGTCCGGCTAAATCACGCGTCGCCCGGGAGCCGCAAACCGGCGGCGCGAGTGCGCAGCGCAGGAACGGGATCCGCCGCGGGCTGCGCAACGAGCATCACCGCGCCGTACCCGTCGCCGATGAGCGAGTCGACGAGCAACTGGAGCCCGAGTGCGAGCGCGAAGGCCTTGTGCGCGTGCTCGCCGCCGAACGGCACCAGCTCGTCCTCCGTAGCCGCGCCGGCGATCACGTCCCCGTAGGTCACGCGACCCATCGAGACGTCGCTGACGATCGGCCTGCCGTCCGAGCTCGGGATCGCGATGGCGAGCGGATTCGTCCCGGTGAGCTTCGGGCCGCCGTCGGGATGGCCGAGGCGCGGCGGCGACGTGGCCGTCAGCACGGCCAGCAGCCCCCCTGCAGCGATGCGGCGCGCCCAGTAGCCGAGCATTCCGGTCGGAAAGCAGTCGTGCGCGACAACGAGCCGCGTGGCCTCGGGCGGATCCTCGAGCTGGCCGGCGCAGATCGCCGCCAGGGTCAAGTAGCCGAGCGCGCCGCGGCCCTCCCAACGCTCGTAGCAGGCCTCGGCGGCGACGCACTCGGGCTCCGCCGCAGGATCGAGACCGCTGAGGCCTTCAAGCCAGTCGACGCGCGCGAGCCCGTGTCCGCGCTTGCCCCGGCGCTCGGCGTCGAGAAAGTGGTCGGCAAGTATGTGGGTGTCCTCTTCGGAGAAACCGAGCGCGCGGATCCGCTCCTCGACCTGCACGGCGGCGAGCATACTTACGCGATGGTTCCGGAGGCGAAGCTCGAGAACGGCGTTCCGCAGGGAGAGGGCTGGTTCGTCGTCAACGCGGGCGACTCGCGCTGGCTGCACAACGAGCTCGGCGCGTATTGTCCCTTCGAAGGCAAGGACGACGCCGCGTTTGAGCAGCTGGGAATCAACATCAATGTCTTGCCTCCGGGAATGCCGATGGCGATGTACCACGAGGAGCCGGGGCAGGAGGACTTCCTCGTCCTACGAGGTGAGTGCCTGCTCGTCGTCGAGGGGCACGAGCGTCCGCTCAAGGCGTGGGATTTCGTCCATTGCCCGCCAAGGACGAAGCACGTCATCGTCGGCGCCGGCGAAGGTCCCGCACTGGTACTCGCCGTCGGAGCGCGCAAAGGTGGCGCAAGCTATCCCGTCGACGAGACGGCGGTCCGTCTCGGTGCCGGCGTCGACAGGGAGGTGGCGTCACCCAAAGAGGCGTACGCGAGGTTCTCGCCGGTCGAGGAAGGGCCGGCGCCCGACCTGTCCTAGCGCGAGACGAGCGTCAGCGGCTTGACGATCGTGCCGCGGTCGAGCGCGAGAACCTGCTCGGCGATCCTGCGGATCTCGCCCGCACTCTCCGAATCTGGGGCAGTCGCCATGAGCGGCTCGCCCGCGTCGCCGCATTCGCGCAGCAGCGGATCGAGCCTGACGCGTCCGAGCAGTGGGATCTCGAGCTCCGCAGCGAGACGGTCGCCGCCGCCACTACCGAACACCTCGCCGGTCATGTTCTCGACCACACCGACGAGCCGCATGCCGGTCTTCTGCGCCATCACGCCGGCGCGCGAAGCCACCTCCTGCGCAGCCGGCTGCGGCGTCGTCACGACAATCGTCTCCGCACGCGGCAGCAGCTGTCCGAGCGAGATCGCGACGTCTCCCGTTCCAGGCGGCATGTCGACGACGAGCACGTCGAGCTGTCCCCAATGCACGTCAGACAGGAACTGCTCGAGCGCGCGGTGCAGCATCGGACCGCGCCACATCACCGGCTGGTTGTCGTCGAGGAAGAAGCCGATCGACATCAGCTTCAGGTCGTGCTTGACGGGCGGGACGATCATCTTGTCGACGAGCACTGGCTTTTGGCGGATGCCGAGCACGTGCGGGATCGAGTGTCCGTAGACGTCCGCGTCGAGCACGCCGACCTGCTTGCCGGCCTGCGTGAGCGCGACGGCGAGGTTCGCCGTCAGTGTCGACTTGCCGACACCGCCTTTGCCGCTGCAGACCGCGAGCACGCGTGTGGACGCGTCGAGGGACAGACCCTTCGAGCGCTCCTGCAGGCCGCCGCGCAGCTTCGTCGTCAGCGCCTGGCGCTCCTCGGGCGTCATGACGTCGAAGCCGAGCGCAACGCGCTCCACGCCAGGCACGTCCCGCAGCACCTCGGCCACCTGTTGCTGGAACGAATCGCGCAACGGGCAGCCCGCGATCGTCAGCGCGATCGTGACGCGCACGTCGCCGCCGTCGATCTCGACGCCGCGCACCATGTCGAGCTCGGTCACCGGCTTGCGAAGCTCGGGATCGATGACGCGCTCGAGGGCTTTCAAGATCAGGTCGCGGTTTGGCTCGCTCACAAGCCTGAGCCTAGCCGTTCCAATTTCTTTGCCGCAGGCGCGAGCGGCCGTGGCTCCTCCAGCACCGGCGCGTAGAGGTCACCGTGCTCTTTGATCCTCCGGAGCGCCTGCTCCAGGCCGAAGTCGCGCGGCCTAACTCGAGGCGTCAGCTCCTCCCACCGAAGCGGCGTCGAGACGGGCGCACCCGGCTTGGGCCGAACTGAATACACCGAGGCGATCGTCTTGCCATGGCCGTTCTGCCGGTGGTCGACGAGCACGCCCTCCCGCTTCTTCTTCAGCCACTCGGTCGTGACCTTGCCGGGATGCCGTAGCTCGAGCAGGCGCGAAGCCTTCTCCGCAAAGTCGTACGTCTGCTCGAACGTCGACCGTCGCGTGATCGGCGCGACCACGTGGATCCCGTCCGCGCCGCTCGTCTTCACGTAACCCGGGAGCTCGAGCTCCTCGAGCAGCTCGCGGATGAGGTGAGCCACCTCGATTGCGAGCTCGAACCCATCGTCCGGCGGGTCGAGGTCGAACAGGACGAAGTCCGGACGGTCGGGCTTGTCCACGCGCGAGTACCAGGCGTTCATGTCGATGCAGTGCATCTGCACCATCCACAGCAGCGCCTCGGTCGAGTTGACGAGCGGGAAGTCGACAAGCCGCGATTCGCCTTCGCGCGGCCACGTGCGGAACTGGCGTGTGGGGATCCAGTCCGGCATTCCCTTCGGCGCCTGCTTCTGGAAGAACCCCGGCGCGTCGATGCCCTCGCGATAGCGCTTCATCGTGAAGGGTCGGTCACGCAGGTGCGGCACGATCGTGGGGCCGACCTGCTTGTAGTACTCGAAGAGATCGCCCTTCGTGATGCCGTCCTCGGGAAAGAGGACGCGGTTCGCCGAGCTCAGGTTGACAGTCTTCGCTTCAGCCAAGGGCGGCGGCGAGTTGTCGGCACAGGTCCGGCGTTCCCGCTGCCACGACCCGTGACCGCCCTTCCACGTCGAGCGGGGCAGCCGCGAACGGCGGTGCGTCGGGGAAGTCGATGGCGAGGCCTCGCTCGAGGACGAGCAGCTGGGCCGCGGCGATGTCCACCGCGCGTGCCGGCTTGAGCGAGCAGACGGCGTCGATGCGACCGGCGGCGAGGTGACAGAGCGAGAGGGCCAGAGAGCCCATGATCCGCAGGCGGTAGGCCAGATCGACCACGGCTGCGGCCTTCTCGGCCACTGAGGCCGTGCGCGTCGCTTCGAATGCGAGGATCTCGATCTGCTTCTTCGGCAGCTCGCCTTCGAGCGGCGTCCCGTCGAGCCGCGCTCCCTCGCCGCGCGTCGCCGTCCACTCTTCCTCGCTGCCGAAGTCGTGAACGAAGCCGAAGTCGATGTCGCCCATTGTCGGGCCGGAGGCAACGGCGATGGAAAGCGCGAAGAACCCGATGCCGCGTTTTGCATTCAGCGAGCCGTCGATCGGATCGATCACGACGAACGTCGCGCCGTCTCTGATCACGCCGGCTTCTTCGGAGACGATCGTCAGACCGTCGACCTTTTCGAACCGGGCGAGGATCACGCGCTCGGCCGCCGCGTCGATCGCCGTCGTCTCGTCGCCACCCTTCCCGGACCCGACGACGGGCTCACGGTCGGAGCGCCGCGGCAACTCGGCGAGCACGCCGCGCACGTCCTCGACCGCAGCACGGCAGAGGGCGAGCCAGTCAGTCAAGCGGGTGGAAGAGCAGGCCCGAGGTCAGCTTGGGATAGAAGTACGTGCTCTTCTGCGGCATCGTCTCACCGCGCCGCGCGACCGCCCAGACGTCCTCGATCCGAGTCGGACGAAGCAGGAACGCCGCTTCGGCGTCGCCGCGGTCCACCGTCGCGACCGCTTCGGCGCGCTGCGGCGTGTAGGTCACGCCCTCAGGGGCGATCCGCTCGACGATCTCGACGTCGAGCCCGTCGCCGTTCAGCAACTCGTACCGCCCGTCGCGATACAGGACGACGCCGGGCAGCTCGTCCCCGGGCTCCTCGATCGGCGTGCCACGGGCACCGTTGACGCGCTCGGCCATTCGATGCGTGGGAAAGATCGTCAGCCCTTCCTGCTCCGTCGGCACGAGGACGACCATGAGGTAAGGCGAGCCGCCCTCCTGTCCGTATGCAACCGCCGTCTCGTAGCGATGATGGCCGTCCGCGATCAGGAGCTCGGCGTCCTCGAAGCTGGGAGCGTCATCGACACGCCAGAGCTTGTCTCCGCCGCTCTGGAGATCGGGCGCGCGCGCGGGCGGCTGGAGCGAATCACCCTCGTAGAGCAGAAAGATCGGCTCGAGCTGCGTGCGGGTGGCGCGGAGCAGCCGGAGCCGGCCCTCCTTCGGACCGCGATGCGTGCGCTCATGTGGGAGGACGACTCCGTTCTCGTAGGGCTCGGCCCGGAGCGAAGCGACCAGCCCCGACCTCGTGCGGTGGATGCCGTCCGGGCCGACGTAGTCCTGCGAGAGGAACCAGTAGCCGGGCTCCGGATCGCGCGAGAGCACGCCCTGGTCGCGCCAGGCGGTCAGGTCACGGCCGGCCTGCTCCTCGTCGTCTGGAAGCGTCAGGTGGACGACGTTGTAGAGGCTGCGCGCCAGGTACTCCTCGCGCTGCTCGGGCGAGATCACGTCGTACGGTGGCGCCACGAGCCGCTCCAGCGGGCCTGCCTTCGACTCGTCGTAGCGCTCGGCGCGGAACGGCTTGACCACGGCCATTTGGGCCGACCCTAGCATCCGGGTTCGGACCTAGACTTGCGTCGTGAGCGTCACTCGCCTTCGGCTCGTTCCCGTGGGGGAAACCATGTTTCCCCCACGATGTGCCCCCTTCTTTAGAGGACGCCTCAGCTCACGCGCCGCTGAGATCGCCGCGTGTGCCGAGGAGAAGGAGAGCAGAAACCTCCCCGTTTCCCCTTACGCCCCTTCCACCGCTCATCGGCCGAAGAACAGCCGATGAGCGCAATCGCAGAGCTGTCCGAGGAACGGATCGTCGAGGGCGTCTATGCGGTGGCGCGCAAGCAGCGGCTGCGCACGAAGGGCGGCGCCGCGTACCTCGCGCTCGAGCTCGTCGATCCGAGCGGCCGTATCGACGCGCGTGTCTGGCACGACGTCGAGCTCCTCGACGCGCGCTTTGCGGAGGGCGACGCGGTGCGCGTGCTCGGCCGCGTCGAGAAGTTCCGCAACCGCCTCCAGGTCGACGTGCGCACGCTCGAGGCCGCACCCGAGGCGGATCCGGCGGAGTTCGCACCGGCACTACGGCGAGACGCTGATGAGCTGGACGGCTTTCTCGAGTTCCTCGCCGGTGAGATTTCGCACGACGGGCTCGCAGGGATCGTGACTCGGTTCTTCTCTGACGACGTGTTGCGCGCTTCGCTGCTGATCGCCGCGGCGCTCCTGCACGACGTCGGGCGTGTGGCCGAGCTGACCGCAGGCCCGACGTTCCGGCAGACAGACGAAGGCCGTCTCCTCGGGCACGTCCACCTCGGGTTGCGCATGATCGAGGAGCGGAGCAGCGGGGTCCACCCCGGCGCGCGCTCTGAACTGCTCCATGCAATCGCCTGTCATCACGACGCGCGCGCTGCGCGCACAGCGGAAGCGTCGGTGCTGTATCACGCGAACCAGCTCGACGCGGTCGCCGCGACACGCCCAATACCCGACTAATTAACGTCGGGCGATGAGATCGATCGCGCTTGCGCTCGGCGCGAGCTTTACATGGGGAATCTCGGACTTCTTCGGGCCACTGAAGGGGCGAACGCTCGGTGCGCTGCGCGTGCTCGTGTACGTGCAACTCGGAGGGCTGATCGCGATTGCCATGATCGTCGCGATCCGAGGGAAAGGGCCCGCGGACCCGGCTGTGCTATTCGCGATCCCTGCGGCGATCTCGGGCACGCTCGGTTTCTACGTGTACTACCGCGGAATGGCCGTCGGCGCGATGAGCATCGTGGCGCCGATCGCGGGAATCTCCGCCGCCATCCCTGTGGTCGTGGGAATCCTCAGTGGCGATCGGCAGTGGCTCGGAATCGCCGCCGCGCTTGGCGGTGTCTTCCTGGCCTCACGAGAGCCCGGCCGCGGCGGCCGAGTGGCGGCCGGTGTCGGCCTCGCGCTGTTGGCGGCAATCGGGTTCGGGGGCTACTTCCCCCCGATGCACGCGGCAGGGAACGCCGACTTCTGGTGGGCGTCCCTGATCTTCCGCATGACATCCACGTCCGTCATTCTCGCGGCGGTCGCGGTCCGGCGACCGTCGCTTGCCATCGCGCCGATCGAGGTGCCACTCATCGCACTGATCGGAGTCGGCGACATGCTCGGCAACTTCCTCTTCGCGGCAGCGTCGACGAGCGGGCTCGTGAGCATCACGTCGGTGCTGGCCTCGCTCTATCCGATCGTGACCGTCCTGCTCGCGCGCCTAGTCCTCAAGGAACGTGTGGCGCGATCGCAAGAGGCGGGGATCTTCTTGACACTCGCCGGCGTCGCGTTCATCTCGGCCGGCTAGCGCACTTGCGGTAGCTCCTCGACGCGGCGCTCGATCTCGTCACGGATCTTGCGAACCGTCTCGATGTCCTGACCCGCGGGATCCTGGAGCTCCCAGTCGACGTAGCGTTTCCCGGGGATGACCGGGCACGCGTCGCCGCAGCCCATCGTCACAACGATGTCGGCCCACTCGGCGTCGGCAGTGTCGAGCTCCTTCGGAACACGGTCTGCGAGCTCGGGCATGAGCTCTGCGACCTCCGGGTGCACGTGCGCCGCCGGCGTCGTGCCCGCCGACCGTGCGTTGCCGCCGCGTCGTGCGTAAAGCGCCTGCGCCATCTGAGAACGTCCGGCGTTCTGCCGACAGACAAAGAGGACGTTCACGCGCCGAGCGCTCCGCGCAGCGCTGAGATCGCTTCAGGCACGAGCCGGTAGTAGGCCCACGTGCCGCGTCGCGACGACTCGACCAGCCCGGCCTCGCGCAGGATCTTCAAGTGATGCGAGATCGTGGGTTGCGAGAGGTCAAACGTCTCCGTGAGGTTGCAGACGCAGACCTCGTCGGCAGCCGAGAGACAGTTGATGATCGCGACCCGCGTCGGATCGGCCAGTGCCTTGAACCGGGCGGCAAGCGCGTCGCGCTCGGGCACCGTGAGCGGGTCTGTCTCCGGGCCACAGCAGATCGCAGGGAGTACGGCGATTGACTTCATCGACTATCTTCAATATATAACATCGACGGATATCGATGAAAGGAGGCGAGATGGCCGGTTGCGACTGCCCGCCCGACTGCTGCCCCGACGGCTGCTGCTAGTCGAGGTCAGCTAGACGTTGAAACGAATGTTCAGGACGTCACCGTCCTGAACCACGTACGTCTTACCTTCGAGACGTTGGAGGCCGCTTCGTGCGGCCTCCGCGTGTGAACCGGCCTTGACCAGGTCTTCCCAGCGGATCACCTCCGCGCGGATGAAGCCTCGCGCGATGTCCGTATGGACCGTCTCCGCGGCGTCCAGCGCCGTCCGCCCGCGCCGCAGCGACCACGCCCGCGTCTCTTTGTCGCCGGCGGTGAAGAAGCTGATCAGTCGGAGCTCGTCGCTGAGGCGCCGCACGACGTCCTCGAGCGCGGACGCTCCCTCGCGAAACTCGGACGCGTCATCGCCGGACATGTCCGCGAGTTCGGCTTCGAGCTTGAGATCGATGCCGGCAGGCCCGTTCTCGACCGTGAGCAGCGGCTTCGTCGTGAGCGGCTCGAGACCGGACGGCAGCTCGGAGGGCCAGTCGGCGAGCGTTCCGTCGGCGTCCACGTGCGCCAGCACTCGCTCCAGCTCCGCCACTTCCTGCTTCAGCTTCTGCTCGCCCGACTTGGCCTGCTTCGTGATCCGCTCCAGACGGCGCTCGACGTGGTCCCGGTCGGCGATCAGCAACTCGAGCCGGAGCGTCTCCAGATCGTCAGCCGGAACCCGGGTGCCCGAGAAGCCGTCGAGGACGACGAGCAGCGCGTCCACCTGCCGGAGATTCCCGAGGAGCTCGGGGCCCGTGCCGCGCACCTCGACGACACGAATCGCCGCGGGTGTGACCTTGCGCGGGTGGATCACGCCGGCGATCTGCGTCAGCCGCGGATCGGGGATGCCCGCCATGCCAACGTCCCCGGTCGCCCGCGCACCGGTGAGCGCGTGGAACAGCGTCGACTTGCCGGAGCTCGGCAGGCCGACGATTCCGACCTCGAGGGCCAAAGCTACGGCTCCGGGGTACGGGAGATCTGCTTCTGCAACGAGACCAGCGCGCGGTGCTGCAGTGACTTGATCGCACCCTCCGTCTTATCGAGGATCGTCGCCACGTCGGCGTTGGCGAGATTGAAGACGAACTTGAGCGTCAGCACCTGCTGCTGTTCCGTCGACAATCCGTCGATCAGCTCGAGCATGCTCTGCCGCCCGATCGACTGCAGCGCGGCGGCCTCGGCTGAGGGCTCGCTCTCGCCCTCCGGCTCCGGCACCTCCTCCTCGGGTTGCCAGCGGCGGTTTGCGCGGAAGTGGTCCATCGCGAGGTTGTGCGCGATCCGGAAGAGCCAGGCGGAAAACGGGGCCGACTGCCACCTGAACCGCTTGATCGACTCCAGCATCTTGAGGAACGTCTGTGTCGTCAGATCCTCCGCGTCATGCCTGTTGCCGACGCTCATGTGCAGGTAGCTGTAGATGCGATCGAAGTGGAGCAGGTAGAGCTCCTCGAGCGCTGCCCGGTCACCCTGCTGGCCACGCTCCACGAGGCGGCGAATGTGGGCGGTCGAGTCCTTTGTAGGCCGCGCGGCAGCGCGGGTGGCTTCGTCGGCGGCCATCAGCACGGGAATGCCCGGGGCGGCCGGGCTTGTAACTCGGAGGCCGGCCTCAAGCCGCGGCCGAGCCGAACCCGACGCGGCTCTCGCGCGCGAACCTCTTCACATAGACGACGCGCTGCAGGGCGATCGTGTAGCGGCCATCTTCGGCGTCGAGTGCCAGAGCAGCCTCACCCGTGCCCGCGCGGAGCTCTGCCGAGCCGAGCGCCTGCTCGAGGGCATCTGCGGCCCTCGGCGAGACAAGGGCTCCCATGATCTGGCCGCCGTCGAATGCGATTTCGATCCGTACCCGCTCCGGTTCAGCCACCTGTAACCACCTCCGAGAGAACGCCGTGGACGGAATCCGGGTGGACGAACGCGACCTCGAGACCGAACAACCCCGCGCGCGGGCGTTCGTCAATCAAGTCCGCACCCGCGCCAGCAAGCTCGGCCAGCGCGACATCGAGATCGCTTACCTCGTAGGCAACGTGGTGCATACCAGGCCCGCGCTTCGCGAGGAAGCGGCCGACAGGCGTATCCTCGCCGAGCGGCTCGAGCAACTCGACGCGACTCTCGCCGATGCGGACCAACGCCGCGCGGACGCCTTGATCCTCCACCGTCGCGCGGTGCTCGACCTGTGCACCGAACAACCGCTCGTAGGTCGCGAGAGCCGAGTCGAGGTCCTCGACCGCGACCCCTAGATGATGAATCCCCCGCGTCTGCACGCGAGCGATGCTATCGGCTGAGCTGTCTAGCCCTCGGTGGTGATCGAGACGATCGCGCGAGGGGTGCCAACGGTCTCGGAGGCGCGCGACTCCGGCTCGACGTCCGCGAGCAGGAGCAGCACCTCTTCGCGCATGAGGGTTTCCTTCTCGAGCAGCGCCTGGCTCAGCCGGTCGAGCGAGGCTCGGTGCTTCTCGATCAGGCGGACGGCTTCCGCGTAAGCGCCGTCCGTCAGGTGAGACTGTTCGTTGTCACGCATGCGCTTCGTCTCTTCGGAGAGCCCGTAGTTGTCCGCGCGCAAGGTGCGCGACGTGACGACATCCGACATCCCCCACTCGAAGACCATCGCGCGCGCGATCTCGGTCACCTTCTCCAGATCGCTCGCGGCGCCGTTCGTCACGCGCCCGAAGACGACCTGCTCTGCCGCGCGGCCCGCGAGCGCGATCTTCAGCATGTCGATGAGCTCTTCCTTCGACTCCAGGTATCGATCCTCGTTCGGCAGGTGGAGTGTGTAACCGAGCGCGGTGCCGCGGGAAACGATCGTGACCTTCTGCAGGTGGCCGAGCTCGCCCATCAGATGCGACATGAGCGCGTGGCCCGCTTCGTGGTAGGCAAGGATCCGCCGCTCCTTGTCTGTCAACACCTTCTTCTGCTGCAGGCCGGCGACCACACGCTCGAGCGCGTTGTCGAAGTCGAGCGCACTGACGTACTTGGCACTGCGCCGCCCAGCGAGAATGGCCGCTTCGTTCGCGATGTTCGCAAGGTCCGCGCCGGTCAGGCCGGAGGTCTGGCGCGCGATCAGGTCGAGCTGAACGTCCGAGGAGAGCGGCTTTCTGCGCGTGTGCACGTGCAGGATCGCTTCACGACCCTTGCGATCCGGCGGCGCGACGAGCAGCTGCCGATCGAAGCGACCCGGGCGCAGTAGCGCCGGATCGAGATCCTGCAGGCGATTCGAGGCGCCCATGACAACGACCTGGGCGCCGGAGGAGAAGCCGTCGAGCTCGACCAGCAGCTGGTTGAGCGTCTGATCCTGCTCGCGGTTGAAACCATGGCCCGTTCGGGCTGCGCCGACGGCGTCGAGCTCGTCGATGAAGATGATGGAGGGCGCGTGCTTCCGCGCCTCGTCGAAGAGCTTGCGAATGCGCGCCGCACCGAGGCCCGCGAACATTTCGACGAACGCGGATGCGCTCTGCGCATAGAACTTCGCACCCGACTCGTTCGCTGCCGCGCGCGCGAGCAGCGTCTTTCCCGTTCCGGGTGGGCCGTAGAGCAACACGCCCTTCGGCACGACCGCACCGAGCTCCTCGAAGCGTTTCGGGTCGCGGAGAAATTCCACGATCTCGAGCAGCTCCGCCTTCGCCTCGTCCGCACCTGCGATGTCGGCCCACTCGATCGCCGTACGCGGGTCGACCATGACCGTCGCCGGCTTGACGCGCGGCATGAGCTGCAGCATGCGCCAGAAGATGTAGAGCAGCACGCAGTAGAACGTCAGGCCCAACAGTGGCCACCAATTGACCACGAAGTCCCTGAGCATCACCATGTAGCTGTGTAGATCCACCCCCGGCATCCCTTACTCATCATCTGCACGGAGCGTCCCGCGTCAACCGGCAGTGGCTAGAAAGTCGCGGCAACTCCCTCAGCGGTGGTGAATTCGACCCCCTGTTCACGCCAGGAAGCCGTAACGATCGCCACCCGCTCGTCGTCGAGCCCCCGGGCCGCGTCCTCGACGAACCGCACTTTCAGCCCGCGGGCCAGGAAGCCGCGGATCGCTGCAGCGTCGCAGACGTCTGTCGCGACGCCGAAGACGACAATCTCGTCGGGGTTGAGCCGGTCGAGAAGCCGGTCGGTGTTCGGGTTCGTGAAGACGTCGAAGCTCTTCTTCAGGATCAGGAACTCGCGCCCCTCGAGGTAGCGCTCGGGCAAGAGCTCGAGCGTGATCGGAACGGGATCCCCCTGCTCGGTCTCCGGAATCTTGCGTGCACCGCGCGTACCGCGCAGGCAGTGCGGCGGATAGGTCGTGAGGAAGTCAGGCTCTGCTGAGATCTCGAGGTCGGTGAGCTCGTGGTCGTCGGCGGAGGCGACATGCACGATCCCGGCCGCGCGCGCAGCGTCGACGAGGCGCTTCATCGCGCCGACTGTCTCCTCCGCGCCACGGACATAGAGCTTCCCGTCCGGAAGCATGAAGTCGACCTGGGTGTCGACGTCCCAAAGGACGGTCACGTGACGAGCTCGAGCCGCCGGCTCGGCTTGTACGTGCGGCCGACCTTCGCGGAGGGGCGTCCGTCCGTGAGCACGATGTCGGCGGTGAAGTCGTTCGAGCCGCGGATCAACGACGAGCCGACGCCGTACGCATCCAGCGGCACGCCCTTCTCCTCGAATTCGATGATCTTCTCGATCGTGAAGCCGCCCGAAACAACGATCTTCACGTGCTCGAAGCCGTCGTTGTCGAGCGCGTCGCGCACCTTGCGGACGAGCCGCTCGTTGACTCCCGTCGGCTTGAAGTCTCCCAGCTCCTGCCACAGCGAACGATCGACGAGCATCTCCGACGTGTCGAGACGCACGCCCCACAACCTCGGACCGAGCGACCGCGCAACGTCGAGCGCGGTCTGCACGGAGTTGTTCTCGAAGTCGACGAGCACGGTGATGTTGATGTCGTCCGAGGCCCACTCTGCGAACTTCGTCGCGGCGAGCACCGTGTTACCCCCGTACGACGCGATCAGCGAGTGCGGGACCGTGCCGATCCCGCGCCCGCCCCACCAGGAAGCCTGCTCATCGGTGGTGACGCCGATCGGCGCGCCGACGACGCGGCCGGCGACGTACGCGGCGTACCCGTCACCGGTTTGCACGCGGTGATGATCATGCCGCGCAGGCATGAAGATGATCGGCTTCCCGTTTGCCGCTTCGAGCACCCGCACGACGTTCGTGGTGATGAGCGTGCGGCGCGCAAGGACGCCGAGGTAGGCGGTCTCGAGGTGGGCGAACAGCGTGTAGTCGCCCTCGATCGTCATCACCGTCTCCCGCGGCGCGGCGCGGTCGCCGTCGTAGAGCGCGTGCACGGTGAGCTCGTCCCAGTCGTACGAGCAGAGCTTGAGGATCGCGATCGCCTCGTCCATGCCGCCCAGATACGCGTCCCGCTTCTGGAACAACTGCATCACGACGCGCGGGTGGCGTCCGTCCTGCAGCATCGTCGCGCGTGCGTGGTTGAAGTACGCGTCGGCGTAGTAGCCCTCGCGCATTTTCTCGACGGGCAAGTCGAAGATTTCGGGCGGCAGCCGCTCGTGAATCCGTTCCTCGAGCGACGCCATGTCTATTCCTCTTCGAGCTCGAGGCAGGCGGCGAGTGCGGCCTCGGCGACCTCGATCTGCTCCCGCGTCGGCTCCGCGGTCGCCAGGCGATGCTGGAGCTCGTGGCCGGGCTTGGCCAGGGCACGCGCGAGCCGGTTCTCCGGGTTCCGCACCATCCAGCCGAAGATCTCGGTCGAAGCGGCGAGCGCGAAGAGCTGCGCGCCGAGCCTCACCGGCCCGCGGACGTGGGCGGGGGCACGCGCCGCGAGCGTGTTGCCGAGCGCGGTCGTCACCAGCAAGGGGCCGATCAGGTGCGAACCGCAGCGGTTGTGCTCTTTCGCCGCGCGCTTCCCTTGCTCGTAGGAGCCGATGGAGATGTGCTCTGCCCCGTGATACGCGGCGACGTCCGCGCCGCGCAAGGCAAGTGCAGCCGGCGCGATCGAGAGCAGGCCGCTGACGAGCTCTTGCGCCGCCGGACCGACTGAGCGCGAGCCGCGCAAGAGCCTCACGACCGTGGCACTGCCGAGCATCGCAGCGACGACTGCGGGACGCTGGAACGGCAGCTTCGCCTCCGGAAGCGCATGCCTGATCTGCGGGATGATCGCCATGGCATCGAGCAGGCGCACCGGGCCGCGGAGCAGCGGGCTCTCGACCTTGCTCGCCCGGAGGCGCTTGCGCTGGGCGGCCACCTTCAGCTGCCCGTCATCCGTGCGAATCGCGCAGGCCCAGGCCGTGGGCCCATGCACGAGCACGCCGTTTGCGAGCGCCATCCCGCCGAGCCGGAGCTTCTCCTCGGTCACACGATCGAGGTTATCGACTCAGAGTCGAATTCCGCAAATCGGTGCCGCCGGCTCAGGCCAGCATGGCCTGCGCGGCGTACCTCATGAAGCTCACCGCGAGCTCCAGGTCCTCGACCGGGATGCGCTCGTCCGCCGAGTGGATCAGGCGGGCCGCCAGCTCGGCGTCCATCACCCGCAGCGGGAAGAAGCCGTAGGCGACGGTGCCGAAGGCCTCGCGGAACCAGTGGCTGTCTGTGAACCCGGCGACGCAGATCGGCGCGGGCCTCGCTTCCGGGTCGACCTCGCTGATCCAGCCGGCCACAGCGTCCCAGAGCGGCGTCTGGATCGGCGAGCGCGTTCCCCCGTGCGCCTCGAGGCTCTCCAACTCGTAGTCGCCGTCTCCAAGCACGGAGCGCACGATTGCCTGCTGCTCCGCCGGTGTCGTTTCCGGAAGCAGGCGTGAGTCGACGATCACGTCGCAGATCGCGGGAATGACGTTTCGCTTCTTCGAAGCGTTGATCATCGTCGGGGCAAGCGTCAGCGACAGCAACGGCTCGACCATCTCGGCGAAGAACTCCCCGATCTCTTGCGCCCGCGCGAGAGCGTCCTGCGGCGAGGTAGGGCGCTTCCCGGTGACCGCCTCGAGCAGCGCCTCCACCTCCGGCGTCAGGTGTTGCTCGGGAACGTGCTCGCCGAGCGCGGTGATCAGCGGCGCCGCTTTCACGAGCGAGTTGTCCGCGATCCCCGGTATCGACGCGTGCCCGCTGCGCCCGCGCACGCGCAGGCGGAAGGGCGCGCTCATCTTCTCCGCGACGGAGCAGGTGTAGAACGGCCTGCCGCCGAGCTCGAGCCTTTCCCCGGAACCTTCGTTGATAAGGTAATCGCAACGGACTGCATCCGGATGCGTCTCGCACAGCCACTGCGCACCGAACCCGTCACCGACCTCCTCATCGGCGGTCGCCGCAAAGATGAGGTCGCCCGCAGGCTCGAAGCCTTCACGCGCAAGTGACGCAAGCGCGACGGCACTGGCTGCAACCTGCCCCTTCATGTCGAGCGCACCGCGACCCCACACCGCGCCGTCGCGCAGCTCGCCGCCGAACGGGTCCGCACTCCACTCGGCCGCGTCGGCAAGCACGACGTCGGTGTGAGAGAGGAAGAGCAACGTCGGCCCGTCGCCGCGACCAGGGATGCGCGCAACGAGGTTCGCTCGTTCGGGTATTCGTGCGTACAGCTCGACCTGCGCGCCGCTTTCCTCGAGGTACTCGCGGAGCAGCTCGGCTGCGGCGGTCTCGTTCCCCGGCGGGTTGGTCGTGTCGACGCGGATCAGCTCCTGTAGGAGCTCGGTGACCTCTTCACGGATCGAGACCGTCGCCATCAGGTCAGCCTTCCTCTTCCTTCGCGCGGTCGGTCAGCTGATTCCGCGCCCGCCAGAGCGCCGGGAAGAAGTTGTGGTGGATCATCTTTCCGAGCACTTCGACCGGTGTCCCCTGAGTCCCAACGACCTGGTCACCGATGATGCGTGCGACGACCTTGTAGTGACGGATGCGCCACATGGTGATCCGCTCGTCCCATTCGACCAACGCTTCGGCGAGCTGATAGAGCTCCTCGTGCTCGCGCCCTTGGACGTACACCTCGACGAGGTCGAGGCCGGCCTGCTCGACCGCCGCTTCGAATGCCTCGCCGAGCGGCGGTGTTACCCGGCGAACGTCGCGGAAGCCCGGTGAGTCGAAACCGCTGCCGTGTCCCAGAACGCGGCGAACGGTCTGGTACTCCCACGGCGACATCTGCTCCAGCATGTCGAGCTGACGCGTGATGAATTGCAGGCAGAGGGATGCACGCCCGAGCAGCCGTACTGCCGCCGCCAACTCACCTGCCCGGAGATGCGCAGTCGCCCGCACAACCTCGGAGGTGCCGAGCTTGAGCCACAGCTCCGAGGACTGGTGCACCGTCTGGAACAGCAGCTCGTCCGGGTGGACCTGCTCGTCCGGCGACTTCTGCAGCGCGAGCAGCTCGTCGGTCCGCAGGTAGCGCTCGTAGTCCGACGCTCCCTTGCCGGGCAGGATCGGCTCGGAGAAGTCCTCGTGAGTCTCGGTCGCCAAGGGCCTGCGGAGCATACTTCCCTGCAATGAGCGACCTGTTCTCGGACGCGGCGGAGCAGCGGCTCCCGGGTGTCGCGCCACTCGCACTGCGGATGCGACCTCAATCGCTCGACGAGTTCGTCGGGCAGGAGCACGTGCTCGGCGAAAACTCGGCGCTGCGACTGGCGATCGGGGAGGACCGCGTCCGGTCGGCCATCTTCTACGGGCCGCCCGGCACCGGGAAGACCACACTTGCACGGATCATCGCGCGGGCAACCGGTGCTGCGTTCGAGGAGCTGTCCGCCGTCTCGGCGACCGTTGCCCAGGTGCGTGAGGTTCTCGCACGCGCACGCGAGCGGCTGGGCGCGAACGGGCAGCGCACGATCCTGTTCCTGGACGAGATCCACCGCTTCAACAAGGCGCAGCAGGACGCGCTCCTGCCGGGTGTCGAAGAGGGAGTGATCACGTTGATCGGTGCTACGACGGAGAACCCCTACTTCGAGGTCAACTCAGCCCTGTTATCGAGAGCTCAGGTCTACGAACTCGAGGCGCTCTCCGTGGAAGAGCTCGAGACCGTGGGACGCCGGGGGGCGGCGGAGCTGGGGGCCGAGATACCAGACGAGCTCCTCCGGCTGATCGCAACTCGGGCAGGCGGTGACGCGCGCTCCGTTCACAACATCGTCGAGCTCGCCCTGCAGACGGCGCAGGCCGCGGGCGAACCGCTCTCGGAAGCGCATGTGGACGATGCCGCGCGCAAGCGGCCGTTGCTGTACGACAAGACCGCCGACGCGCACTACGACTTCATCTCCGCGTTCATCAAGTCCATGCGCGGGTCGGACCCCGACGCAAGCGTCTATTACCTCGCTGCGATGCTCGAGAGCGGCGAGGACGCGCGCTTCATCGCGCGGCGCATGGTCGTACTGGCTTCCGAGGACATCGGCAACGCGGACCCGCGCGCGTTGCTGGTGGCAGTCGCGGCCGCCCAGGCCGTCGAGCACGTCGGACTGCCGGAGGCGCGCCTGAACCTTGCCCAGGCGGCCATCTACCTCGCCCGCGCTCCGAAGTCGAACGCGAGTTACGAAGCGATCAAGCGCGCAACGAAGGACGTGCAGGAGCGGGGAAACATCCTCCCGCCGAGGGCGCTGCGGGACGGCAGCTACTACGGCCGCAAGCTTGGCAAAGGAGAGGGCTACATCTATCCCCACTCCGATCCGGCCGGGTTCGACGTCGACTACCTCCCGGACGAGCTGAAAGGCACGACGTACTACGAGCCGTCAGGGAGCGGCGAGGAGGCGCCGGACTAGTCGGAGCCGCGACGGATCCGCTGGGCGGCGAACTTGCCAAAATCGTCGCCGAGCTTGTCCCAGGCCTGCGCGGCGCGCTCGACGTCGTACTCGACGCGACGAAACTCGAACTCGCCGTCGTCACGGCGCAGCGCGTAGGCAGCACGAACGTCTCCGTCGAGGGGCATGCCGGCACTGCCGGGGTTGAGGAGCGTCGTGCCGTTCGGCCCCGGCCTGCGGAACTGCTGGTGGCTGTGGCCGAAGACGACGGTCGTGTCGTGGACGCCGTTCAGCATCCGCTCGTCGTCCTCGCCGGGCTCGGGCGGGAAGCTCTCGACGTCCGAGAGCGGCGAGCCGTGGACGTAGAGGACACCGTCCTGCTCGAACTGGGGCTGAAGGGAGTAGAGCCAGCCCTCGTCCGTGCCCAAGCCGGAATCACGCACTTGCAAAGCCGCCATCACCTCGGGTCGGTCGAGGGGCGGCTCGCGCAGCCAGCGCTCTCCGTTGCCGCGAATCCAGGTCGTGTTCGGCAGTCCGCGCAGCCGCTCGATCGTCTCGCGAGGCCACGGCGACCACGACGCGAAGTCACCGCCGAGGAGATACGCATCGGCTCCTGCGGCCTCCGCGTCCTCGAGCACCTCATCCAGGGCAACCAGGTTGCCGTGGATGTCGTACAGCAGAGCGAGCATCGCTCATTAGGCTTCCACACGTGAAGATCGTCTGCCTCGTCAAACAGGTCCCCCGGGCCGATGCGATCGAGTTCGACCAGGAGACGAAGTCGCTGCGGCGCGAGGGCGTGCCGCTCCTGCTCAATCCGTTCGACGCCGCGGCCGTTGTCCAAGCGGCGGAGCTCAAGCAGACCGGTGGGGAGGTGGTCGCGATGACGATGGGCCCACCGCAGGCAGCGGAGGCGTTGAAGGAGTGCCTGGCGCTCGGGGCCGACCGCTGCATCCATCTTTCCGACCGCGTGTTCGCACTTGCGGACACGCTCGGGACTTCGCGCACGCTTGCGCTGGGGATTCAGAAGGAGGGCGATGTCGACCTCGTCCTGTGCGGTCGCAAGACCACCGATTCCGAGACATGGCAAGTGCCGCCGGAGACCGCCGCGTTCCTCGGCTGGCCGCATCTGACGAGCGTCACCGGCATCGAGCTGGTGGACGGCCGCATTCGCGTGACGCGTGAGACGGACTCCGGCTACGACACGTACGAGCTCGAGCGCCCGGCGGTGCTGTCGCTCGCGCGCGTGACCGAGGCGAGCGATCTACGCGACGGGAACATCGAGATCTGGAGCGCGACCGATCTCGTCGGCGAGGTGCACGAGTACGACGACCGTTTTGGCCAGACCGGCTCGCCGACACGCGTGCTGGCGGTCCGCGACGTCACGCCCGAACGCGCGCGTCGGCGCGCGAAGAGCGCGGAGGAAGCGGCCGTCATCGTGCGCGAGCTCCTGGCCGAACGCCCTCCGCAAGCCACCCAGTGGGAGAAGCCGGAACGCCTGGGTGAGAAGCCGGGCAAGAGCTACGACGCCTGGACCTTCGTCGAGACCGTCGACGGGCGCGCAACCAGAACGTCTCTCGAGCTGATCGCCAAGAGCCGCGAGCTCGCAGGCAAGCTTGGCGGGGAGAGTGTTGCGCTCGTCATGGGCCGAGACGCGACCCTCGTCGGCGAGACACTCGGCAACCACGGCGTCGAGCGTGTCGTGGTGGTCGAGAACGAACGCCTAGACGGCTACCACCCCGAGCTCTGGAGTGCAGCGCTCGTTCAGGTCTTGCAACGGCTACGGCCACACGTCCTTGCGATTCCTGCAACGGCGAACGGCCGGGATCTCGGCCCGCGCGCTGCGGGAGAGCTGGAGCTCGGCATGACGGGCGATTGCGTAAACCTCGGCATCGACCGCGCGGGCCGTCTCATCCAGACGAAGCCTGCGTACGGCGGCAACATCGTCTCGGTCATCATGGGCAGGACGACACCGCAGCTCGCAACCGTGCGCCCACGGATGTTCGGCGTGCTCGAGCCGCGCGAGCAGACGGCTAGAGTCGAGCGTTTCGAGCTCGATCCGCTGCCGGAACCTCGCTCCGCGCTCGTGGAGCGCCGGCCGGCGGCGGCGTTCGACCTCGACGAGGAGGATGTCGTCGTGCTGCTCGGGCCCGATGCACCGCCGGGCTGGACTGCCGAAGGAGTCGCCGTCGGAGGAACGCGCGAGGTATGCGCGCGGGGCGACCTTCCCGGCAACCGTCAGATCGGGCTCTACGGCCGCCCGGTCGCACCGCGCGTCCTCATCGCTCTCGGCGTCCCCGGAGACTTCGAACAGCTGACAGGGATCGTGAAATCGGCGGTCATCGTGTCGGTCGACGGCGATGAAGGGATGGAACAGGGGGCGGACGTCGTCTTCCACGGTGACGCCGGCGAGTTGGTGGCCGCGCTCGCGCAGCAGCGCTGATGGAGCTCAACCTGCACGAGTGGGGCGATCCGTCCTCGCCCCCGGTGATCTGCCTCCACGGAGTGAATGCGCACGGGCGCCGCTTTCGCAAGCTCGCCGAAGAGCGGCTTGCGCCCCACTTCCGCGTTCTCGCTCCCGATCTGCGCGGGCACGGCAGCTCCGGCTGGGAACCGCCGTGGACCTTCGCCACCCATGCGCATGACGTGCTCGAGACACTCGACGCCGCCGGCGTTCGCCGCGCGCAATGGGTCGGCCACTCGTTCGGCGGGCGGCTCGTGCTGGAGTTGGCGGTCCTCGCACCGGACCGCATCGATCGTGTCGTTCTGCTCGACCCCGCCATCCAGCTTCTTCCGCACGTCGGCTTCGACTTCGCGGAACGTGAGCGGGCCGACCGCGCATTCGATTCGGCGGAGGATGCAATCGTGGCACGACTCGAGACCGGTATGCCGACGCCGCGCGAGCATCTCGAGGAGGAGATGCGCGAACACCTGCTGCAACACCCCGACGGCCGCTTTCGGTTCCGCTACTGCCAGAGCGCCGTCGTCTCGATGTACGGGGAGCTCACGACTCCCCCGCCGCCGCCCGAGACGCTGCGCGTGCCGACCCTGCTCGTCCATGCAGGCGAGTTCGGTCTCGTGCGCGAAGACCAGATCGACGCCTACCGGGCCGCGCTCGGCGACCTGATCGAGGTCGTCGAGGTTTCCGGCGGACACATGGTCTACTGGGATGCGTACGAGCAGACCGCGGACGCGGTCGATTCGTTTCTAGAGGATGCGCGCTCCTAGGCGCCGACCCGGCGAACACTTACAAGATTCGCGCTCCTAACGCGCTTGCGACTAGCTCTACCGCGAGCTTGCCGGTTTCGTTCTCCCGGTCGAGTACCGGGTTCACCTCGACGACGTCGAGGGAGGACGCGAGGCCGGACTCTGCAACGAGCTCCATGGCGAGGTGCGCCTCACGATAGGACAGGCCGCCGCGTACCGGTGTTCCGACACCGGGCGCAACATCGGGATCGAGCGCGTCCATGTCGAGGCTGACGTGTACGAAGCCGGGGCCGGCCACGTGTGCGAGCGCCTCTCGGACCGCGTGCTCGACGCCGAGACGATCGAGGTCGCTCATCGTGAACACCTTCACATCGAGGTCGCGCAGCAACTCGCGCTCCCCTTCGTCCAGCGCGCGCACTCCCACGAGTGCAACACGTCCCGGCTCGAGCGCAGGCAGGCCCCAGTCCTCGCCTCGAAAACGATCGCCCGCGAGACCGAGCGCTGCCGCGAGCACCATCCCGTGCACGTTGCCGGTCGGGCTCGTCTCGGGACTGTTCAAATCCCCGTGCGCGTCGAACCAGATCGCACCGCCCGGGCCGTGCTCCTCGCGCAGGCCCGCGAGGGTTCCCAGGGCCACCGAATGGTCACCACCGAGCACAACGGGAACAAACCCGTCGCGCGCTGCACGCCACACGAGCTGGGCGATCCGCTGCGAGGTCTCCTTGATCTGGGGCAGAAAGCGGGCATGCTCGTCCCCGGTCTCCGTGGCCTCTGCGACCGCAGTCTCGACGTTTCCCAGGTCTACGTACTCGTATCCGAGCTCGGCGAGGCGTGAAGCCAGCCCTGCGTAGCGGATCGCGGAAGGACCCATGTCAACGCCCCGTCGTCCGGCGCCGAGGTCGAGCGTCGCGCCAATAACAGCGACTTTTCGGCGGGGTGGTTGAAAAGACACGCCCAACAAGGCTAACTTGCGGATCCATGGAGGAGGCCGATGCGGCAGGCACCATCCGAGTCCTCCTTGCCGACGACGACGCCCCCTTCTTGGAAGCGCTCTCACCGTTGATCGAGCGCCAGCCCGAGCTTGCGGTCGTCGGCACCGCTCTCGACGGGCTTGCCGCGATCGAGCTCGCGGACGAACTGTCGCCCGACGCGGTGGTCATCGACCTGCATATGCCGCGGCTCGACGGCGTATCCGCGGTCGCCAGGCTCAGGCGCGATCATCCGAGCATGTGCGTGATCGCACTGACGGGTGACGAGCATCGCGCGCTCCACGACGCGGTGACGGAGGCCGGCGCAGACGCGGTTCTGATGAAAGCGGAGTTCGTGGACGCCCTGGTCGAGCGGCTCGCTGCCGCGAGAGCCGACGTCTAGTCGCGGCTAGACTGCGGCCCGCCGGGCGAGGTAGCTCAGTTGGTAGAGCACACGGCTGAAAACCGTGGTGTCGCCGGTTCGATTCCGGCCCTCGCCACCTCCGCGATGGGGATTTAGAGGGATCTAAAGGATTCGTTAAGAGTGCGACCACCCGCCTGGAGGTCTGGTACGACTGTGCCCGTGAGGGTCGCACGTGTCTTTGCGCTGGCCTGCCTGGCCGGCGGGCTTGCAGCATCGCTGCCGTCTCTGGGCCTGTCGCGCTCGACACCCGATGTCGTTTCCGCCCAGCAGGCCTGTGGACGACTCGAGTTCGTCAGCGGGCTGGAGGCAGTCTTCGGGCGGCGTAAGACGCACCAGCAGGCCCTGACATTCCGCACTCAGGTGACCTCGCGCGGATTCGTGAACGCGAACATCATCGAGGGCTGCGACGACTTCCGGGTCGTCGTTCGCGGCATCGACACCTTCGATATCGGAGTCGACCTCCAGGACGAGGCTCGGCGCGAAGGCTTCGCCGTCACGCTCGAGTGCATCCAGGCGAAGCCGCTCGGTCGGCTCGAGGCCATCTTCGGCCACGGCCGTGATCGACCCACCGCGACGGCGATCGTCAACCGCGCCGCCGCCGCCGGGTTTACGGGCGTCAAGCTACGCAACGACCCCTGCGGTGGGTTCGAGGCGTACCTCGCAGGCTTCGAGGACCAGCGCGAGGCCGAAGCGTTCGTCGCCCAGGCGAAAGCCCGCGGCTTCGACGTTGTGCTCGAGCGCAACTAGCTTCCACTTCCATAAAGGAAGGCCGTCCGGACCGGTGATACCGCGCCGCGAACGACCTTGTGCTCAAAGCTTATGCGCGGTTTCCCTTGCGAGCAAGCAGCGCTGTGCCTTTGCCGGCATCGAACTCCGCAAAGTCCGTGAATCCACGGCGCCCAAGCTGCTCCTTCAGGCGCTCTGGCGTGGCGTAGATCGGGGTTCCCGGGCCGAGCGAGAATGCGAACACCGCCTGGCCGCCGGGCGCGAGCACGCGATCGAGCTCGTCGAAGAACGGGATCATGTTCGCGTGCGCGACGAGGTCGAACGAGGCGCCCGGAAACGCGAGCGCGGACGCGTCGCCGTTCTCGAAACGCACACGCCCGGCGAGCTCCGGCGGCGTCTTGCGTCTCGCCTCCGCAACCATTGCATCGGCGAGGTCGACTCCGACCACCTCAGTTCGCGGAAAGCGACGTGCAATCGCAAACGCGCCCTCGCCGGTGCCGGTACCGAGATCGAGCGCCCTGGCTGGAGCCGGGTCGACCGCAGCCAACGCGGCCTCGTATGGCTCGAGATGCGTCGGATCGCGCATCGCGTCCCAGCTCCCGGCGATCGCATCGAACTGCTTGCGTACGAGCGGGCGGAAGAAACGCCAGAGCTGCGGGCTCCGTACAACGGCGTTCGTCGCCACGCGCGCAAACGTCCGTCCGAGAGCGCGGCGATTCAAAACACATCCAGGTGGATGCGAATGTCCTGACCTTCCTTGATCCCGAACATCGCCGCAGCGTTACCGCCGTTGATCGCGATCGAGATGTTCCGGTAGGCGTCCTCGTAGAGGATGATGTCGCCCGGCCTAGCGTCGGCGAACGTGCGCGCGGCGACGGCGTAATAGCGTTCGGGCCCGGTCTGCAGCTCGACGCGGGTCCCGGGGACGACACCGGCTTCGTCGAGGTGCGAGCGTTCGAGATTGAGCCCGATGTTCCCGAACCGGTCGATCGACAGTACGGTTGCGTGAATCCGGGTCGTGCCGACGTCGGGCTGGGGAATGTCGAGACGGGCCAGCGCCTCCGGATCGAGCGGCGGCCCGAGCTCGCTGAGTGGAACGCCGAGTGCGAGATGCGCGGCCGCCGGAGAGAAGAGGTCGCGGCCGTGAAACGTGCGCGAGACCGACTCGAGGGCGTACTCGGGATTTGCGAGCTCGTGCGCCTCGGCGATTCCGCCGAGCTTCTCGGCGGCCGGAATGAGCAGTCCGTTGTCCGGCCCGACGTAGACGCGCCCGTGTCCGTCACGCAGAGCAAGCGCGCGCCGCGCGCCGCCCACCCCTGGATCGACGACGGCGAGGTGGACTCCCTCGGGCATGAACGGGAGCGTGTTGGCCAGCGTGAGGGCTCCCTGTAGGACGGCCTGAGGCGCGATGCCGTGGGTGATGTCGATGATCTCGACCTCCGGCGCGATCCGCTTCATCACACCGTGGCAGGTGCCGACGAAGTCATCCCGCAGGCCGAAGTCCGTCAGGAATGTGATGACGCGCGCCACAGCGCGGCGGAGTCTACGAGGCCCGCGACATCCTGCGTGACTGCTTCCGCCACCACGGTCAGGCCCGCGGTGCGGGCGGCGGCCGTCGTCTCCGGTCCGATCGTGATCGCGGGCAGGGTCGAGCCGAGTTTGGCCCAGGCGTCTGCGGCGGAAGGTGACGCGAGCAGGACGAGGTCGCCGTCGGGAGGCGGGGGCGCGAGCTCCACGGTGCGGTAGACCGCGCGGAAGTCCGCCGGGAGCTCGTCAACAAGGAGCCTGCGGGCGCGCTCGGCACCGACGAAGAGCGCCCGGCCGACGGGTCGCGGGAGCTCGGCCAGGAGCCCTTCCTGCGATGCCAGCGAGGGAATGAGGTGGACGGCGATGCCGTGTGGCGCGAGCGCGGCGGCCGTCGCCTCCCCGACAGCTGCGACACGAGGAAGCTCGCCGCGATGACGAGCGGCGAGCTCCGCAGCGCCGTTCGCGCTCGTCACGATCACCCAGTCGTACCCGCTCACGTCGATCGGACCGTCGTCGATTGCCTCGGTCTCGATCACCGGGCATGCGACCACCTCGAATCCTTCCGCGCGCAAGGCATTCAGCAGCGGTTCGGCCTGCGCCTGCGGCCGCGTGACGACCACGCGCACGTCAGACCGAGACGAACGGCATCAGCGCGGCTGCGACCTCGCCGGGGTCGTCGCCACTGCGGCGCTCGATCCAGCTGCCGTCCTCGGCCGCGACAAGAGCCGTCAACCGCGCGCCGTCGTGATGCGCGGCGACCGGAGCGAGACAGCCGCCACCGATCACGGCGACGCAGGTGCGCTCGGCTTCGACCCGCCGGCGCGTCTCTCCGTGGTCGGCTGCGCCGACGAGGTGTTCTTCGCCCGCCCGAACCTGGAGCGCCAGTGCGCCCTGTCCAGCCTCGGGGACCATCTCGTCGGGATCGAAGCGGTGGCCGATTTCCTTGCCGAGGTTGAGGCGGTCGAGCCCGCACGCTGCGAGGACGATCGCGTCGAGTCCTCGCTCGCCGCGCTTTCGCAGGCGCGTGTCGATGTTGCCGCGCATGGGCTCGATCGAGAGTGTCGGCTCGAGGGCGAGCAGCTGCGCCCTCCGCCGGACCGACGCCGTGCCCACTCGCATGCCCGCACGAAGCGTCGCGGCACCACAGAGTGCGTCGCGAGGATCCTCTCGCTCCAGGTACGCGCCGACGGCGAGCCCGTCGGTGTCGCTGGACGTCATGTCCTTCGCCGAGTGCACGGCAACGTCGATGCGTCCGTCGAGCAGCGCCTCTTCCAGCTCCTTGACGAAGACGCCGCGCGCTCCGATCTCTCCGAACGGGCTTGTCCGGTCGCGATCGCCTGCGGTCGTGATCGGAACGAGCGCGATCTCGATTCCCGGCCCGCGCAGCCGGGCCGCCGCCAGCTCGGCCTGCGTGAGCGCGAGCCTACTGCCGCGGGAACCGACGCGGATCAGCACGGCACCAGGTGCGCTTGACCCGCGTCTGACCGCACAGCCTGCGCCTGCGGACGCGCACGAATGCGGTCGGGGCCTGGACGGGGAGCGGGCGACCGATCAGGCTCGCCGACTTCAGCGCTCGTCCTCGAGACCGAAGAGGTGACGCACCGCATCAGCATAAATCACTCCGTCGGCCGCCGCGGCTGCCTGTTTCATGCGAATTGTCGGGAGATGCAGGAGTTTGTTCAGGACCGCCGCCGTCACGGACTCTGCAGCGCGACGCTCTGCGTCGTTCAGCTTGGCGCGGCGCAGCTCCGCATCGCGGATCTGTTCGGCCCGGGCGCGCAGAGAAGTGATCGCGGGAACGACCTCCAGCGACGCCTGCCAAGCGCGGAAGCGGTCCGCTTCCTCCGCAACGATCGTCTCCGCACGCTCGGCCTCGCGGCGCCGGCCGGCCAGCGTTTCGGCCACGACGGCCTCGAGATCGTCGATGTCGTAGAGGTAGCAACCCTCGAGCTCGTGAATGGCGGGATCGAGATCACGCGGCACGGCGAGATCGATCAGGAAGAGCGGGCGTCCCCTGCGCGCCGGTAGTGCCTGCTCGACTTGCTCGCGCGTGAGAACCCAACCGGGAGCGCTCGTGGAGGACAGCACGACATCCGCGCGGGCGAGCTCCTCCTCGATGCGATCGAGGGGCAAGGCCTCGCCTCCGAAACGTTGCGTGAGCTCGTCGGCGCGCTGCCCCGTGCGGTTGGCGACTGACGCAATCGTGGCTCCACGCGAGACAAGGTTCTTGATCGCCAGCTCGCCGACCTTGCCGGCACCGATGACAAGGACGCTCCGCCCCTCGAGCTCTCCGAACACCTGCTCGGCGAGTGCCGCGGCGGCCGACGACACCGATGCCGGGCTCTCGCCGATCGCGGTCCGGGAGCGCGCCTTCTTTCCGGCCTGAAGCGCCTGACGGAAGAGGCGGTCGAGCAACGGCCCGGTCGCGCCGGCCTCGTACGCTATCCGCACCTGCCCGAGGATCTCTCCCTCGCCGGGGATCATCGAGTCGAGGCCGGCCGCGACGCGGAAGAGATGGAGCGCCGCCTCTTCGTCGCGAAGCCGGTAAAGGGCGGGGCCGAGCCTCGACTCGAGCGCGAGCAGTGCGGCCTCCGCCTTCCCTTCTGCGGCGTCTCCGGACTCGTCCGCGAGGTAGAGCTCCGTGCGGTTGCAGGTCGACAGGCACACTGCTTCGCCTTGAGCACCCGCGAGCGCCTGCGCCAGCTCTGCGGCGCGCGTCCGGTCGAGCGCCGCACGCTCGCGCAACTCAACGGGCGCCTGGTGATGCGAGATGCCGACGAGAACGATGCTCATGTCGCGAAGTGGGTGACGGGAAGGGCGAGGCGAACGACTGCTACGAGGACGAAGCCGATGAGAACGAGATACGCGGCGCGCCGGCCGCGCCAGCCGGCGAGGTGTCGCAGCGCGAGCGAGGCCGCGTAGACCGTCCAGGTGACGATGGTGACCGCCATCAGCACGTCAAAGCCGCCGCCGCGGTCGCGCAGGCGTGCGATGCCCACCGCGATCCCAAGCGTGAGCGCAGGGAGCGCGACCGCAATCGTCCGGGCCGCCACTTCGTCCAGCCGCGAGAGGGCAGGCGCGCGCAGGCGAAGGATCGAGCTCTCATGGCGCTTCAGGCGCCGCTCCTGCCAGAGGTAGAGCGCTGAAAGGGCGGCGGCGAGCGTGAAGCCCGCGAAGGCGGCGAGCACGAGCCCGACGTGCAGCACGAGGAACAGATTCGAGTAATGGCTGCGGCCGCCGACCCCGGTTCCGCCGCCGACACGAGCAAGGATGAACAACACGACGGCGAGCGGCAGGACCGCGAGCCCGAGCAGGCGGTAGCGCGGCTGGCAGCCCCAGATCAGGTACGCACCGACGACGAGCCAGACGAACAGGTTGAGCGAGCCACCCCAGCTCGACCACGGAAAACCGTCCGCGCGCGCGGCCTGCACGGCGAGCAGCGCCGTCTGGACGAGCCAACCGACCCGAACACCCCAGGTCGCCAGCCGGCCCGCGGCCTCGGGATGGCGCGCGTCGTTCAGGTACGCGACGGCAGCCTCTCCGTACGCGAGCAGCGCGGGCCAGAAGAGCAGCTCAGCCAACTGCGACCGCCTTCCGCTCTTCTTGCTTCGTGCGCGCCAGCTCCGCGAGCTCGCTCAACTCGCGCTCGAGGCGCTGGAGCTTCAACGCAATGATCAGCACGTAGGCCAGCACGACGGCGAAGATGACGAGATAGGCGGCTGCGACGTACTTCTCCTCGGAGGTCATCGCAGCGCCTCGCGCAGTTCGCGCAGACGCACGTCGATGCGCTTCCCCGCGAGCTCGACGTGGTAGAGCGTCGCGGCGAGAGCGAGCATCGCCGCCAGCGAGACGCAGAACGTGAAGAACTGCGAGCCGGCCATGTTCGGGCCGCCCCTGTCGAACGCCACCGGGTGGATGAAGCGTTCGGACAGTCGGATCGCGAGGATGCTGACGGGCACGAGCGCCACACCGAAGAGTGCGTAGACGGCGCTGAGATTCGCCCGCCGCGGTCCGGCTGGAACCGAGAAGCGCAGCATGAAATACGCGGCGTAGAAGAGAAAGAGCACGAGAAAGAGAACGAGCTGGTCCTCGTGCCATTCCCACCAGTGTCCCCATCTGTAGCGGGCCCAGATCGAGCCGGTCACGAGGGTGAGCGCGCCGAAGATCACGCCCTGGTGAATCGCCACGTAGCTTTCGAGATCCGCGCCTTCGTCCCGCTTCCAGAGCACGCGCAGCGCCTTCCAGCCTCCCCAGGCGAAGCAGGCGTACGCGGTGATGGCGATGCCGACGTGGAAGTAGAAGATCTTCTGGTTCAGTCCGTCGGCGTCCACGGGCGCGTAGAAGAAGACCAGCGCGATCGAAGCGGTGACCAGAACCAAGGCGAGCGCGGCGAGCGCGGCCAGGCGGTTATTCCGTAACGACGTACTCAAAGGAAGCCCAGCAAATGATCGCAAAGAGCGCGTCGTAGAGGACGAGGAACCAGACGTACCGGGCCGGGTCGTCCGTGACGCTCGCGCCAACGCCGCCGATGATGATCGGGATCGCGAGCGGCAGGAAGATCAGCGGGAGCAACAGCTCGCGGGCCCGGCTGGCGGCGGCCATCGCGGCGAGCAGCGTCCCGACTGCGGCAATGCCGAGGTCGGCGAGGACGACACCGAGGATCATCGGGCCGTCCACCGGTGCGAAGAAGAGCGCGAACGCGGGCAGCGCTACGAGCTCGGCGAGTCCGAGAAACACGAGCACGGAGAGCGCCTTGCCAAGCCAGATCGCGCTGCGGTCGCTCGGTGCGAGGACGAGGCCGTCGATGACTCCCTGCTCTCGTTCCGCAGCGAAGGCGCGTGAGAGACCGAGCAGCGCGGTGAAGACGATCGCCACCCAGAGCAGCCCCGTCGCCGCGAGCTCGGACGAATTGCCGGGCAGGGCGAAGTGGAACACAACCAGGGTGGAGAGAACGAAGAGCAGCATCGCGGGCAACGTGTCCCGCGCGCGCAGTTCGAGCAGAAGATCCTTGCGCGCCAGCGCGCCGACGTCGGCGAAGTACATCACGCGAGTGCGAGCTTCGACGTGGCGAAGCGGTCGATCCGGCCGGGATCGTGGGTCGAGACGAGGAGCGCGCAGCTCGGGCGGCGCTCCTCCAGCTCGCGGTCGAGCAGCGAGGCCCCTTCCTCGTCGAGACCGCTGTAGGGCTCGTCGAGCACGAGCAGTTCCGGGTCGTGCAGCAGCGTCCGGCAGAGAGCGAGCCTCTGCATCATCCCGCGCGAGTAGGAGTCAGCGCGATCGTGCCGTGCGTCCCAGAGCCCGAAGCGCTCGAGCAACATGCCGATTCGCTCGCGCCGTTCCGCGACGCGGTAGAGCTTCCCGTAGAGGTCGAGGTTCTCGAGCGCGGTCAGCTCGCGGTAGACGAGTGGCTCGTGTGCGAGGTAGCCGATGCGTCCGCGTTCGAGCGTGACCTCGAGCTCGCCGGCCGTGGGAATCGCGAGCCCGGCGCAAAGCCTGAGGAGCGTCGTCTTCCCGGATCCATTCGGCCCGGTGACGAGCAGGAAGCCGTCGCGCGCAAGGTCGAACCGGACGCCGCGCAGGACGCGCTTGTCGCCGTAGCGCTTCTCCACCCCTCGTGCCCGAATCACCAGGCCACTGTAGTCGTGCCCGGCCAGAACCAACAGCCGCATCCGCGTCCCTTCCGGGCATGGCGGAGCGTCACACGCCTGGGACTGTCCCCGACGTGGCTGCCAGTCACATGGCCGGGCCTGGTCCTTCGGGACATGGAGTTCGTGCCGGGAGTGTGACTTTTTGCCCACAGGCGGCTCCTCGGTACCCGGCCTCAGGCAGCCCGCCTCATAGGTTGAGTCGATGCCGAGGCTTCCCCGATCTGTCTTCCCTGACGGGCTCTTTCACGTTACGACGCGCGGGGTCGCAAAGATGCCGATCTACCACGATGCCAACGACCGGCGTAACTTCCTCAGCCTCCTCGCGCTCGCCGTCCACCACTACGAGTGGACGTGTCACGCGTTCTGCCTGATGACGAACCACTACCACCTGGTGCTCGACACGACACGCGAGAATCTCTCCGACGGGATGCAAATCTTGAACGGCGACTACGCTCAGGGGTTCAACGCCAAGTACGGACGCTGGGGGCACGTCTTCGGCGACCGCTTTTGGTGCAGGTCACTCGACGAGGAGGAGCTCGAGCACGTCTGCCTCTACGTGATGGAAAACCCGGTCCGCGCCGGCCTCTGCAAAAGCAGAGCAGACTGGCCCTGGAGCGCGTGCCGCTTCGAGCTCGGCTAGAGCGCCGCCTCCGCCAGCACGAACGCGAAGAACACGACACTGATCACGCCGTTCACTGTGAAGAACGCTGCATCGAGACGTCGGAGGTCGCCGGGCTTCACCAGCGAGTGCTCGTAGGCGAGCAGCGCTGCGACCGCCGCGACGCCGAGCCAATAGAACCAGCCGAGGTGCAAGCCGAGGCCCACCGCCCCGAGCAACACCACCGTCAAGACGTGCAAAAGGCGTGCACCCCAGAACGCGCCCTCGACGCCGAAACGCACCGCCACGGAGTGCAGACCCTGCTCGACGTCGAATTCGCGATCGAACAACGAATAGAACAGGTCGAAGCCGGCGATCCACACTGCGACCGCCGCGCCGAGCGCCCACGCCTCCCACGGCAGCCGGCCGGTGATCGCAACCCACGCGCCGACCGGCGCAAGCCCGTCCACCAGCCCGAGCCAGATATGGCTCAGCCACGTAAAGCGCTTCAGGTACGGATAGACGACGAACCCGACGAGCGGAATCGGCCATAACCAGCGCACGATCGGGTCGAGCTGGAAGCAAGACACGAGGTAGAGCGCCAACGCGAGCGCGCAGAAAGCCGTGACCTGCACACGCGAAAGCCGCCCGGCAGGCAGCTCGCGATCGGCGGTGCGCGGATTGCGCGCGTCGATCTCCGCATCGATCACGCGGTTCAATCCCATCGCGAGTGACCGCGCACCGAGCATCGCGAGCGTGATCCAGACGAGATCGTGCGCAGAAGGGACGCTGCGGACGCAGAGCAACGCGCCGATGTACGCAAACGGCAGCGCGAACACGGTGTGCTCGATCTTTACGAGCGAGGCAAAACGACGGGGGAGCGCGGCTGTGGCCGTCACGTCGGCCGATGCTCGGAGCGGCCGCCCGCGATCAGCTCGACGGCGTGCGACAACGCGGGCTTGATCAGCGCGAAGCCATCGCGACAGCCGCCGGGCGATCCCGGGAGATTCACGATCAAGGTCTGTCCACGGATGCCCGCAAGACCGCGGCCGAGCAGCCCGTGCGGTGTCTGCCGGATTGCATCTGCACGGAGGGCCTCCGCGATCCCGGGAATGCGCCGCTCGATCACGGACTCGGTCGCCTCCGGCGTGAAGTCTCGAGGCGACACGCCCGTACCGCCGGTCGTCAGGATCACACGCGCGTTCGTCGACAACGCGCGGAGCGCCGCCGCGATCTGCGGCCGCTCGTCGGGCACGACGCGGTGCTCGACCTCGTACTTCTCGCCCGCGAGCAGCTCGACCAGCAGCGCACCGCTCTCGTCCTCGCGCTCCCCCGCCGCAACGCCGTCGGAGATCGTGAGGACCGCCGCCCTCACTCCGGCTCTTTCGTTTTCTCAACCAGCGTGATCTCCGTCACCGACATGCCCTTGTCGATCGCCTTCGCCATGTCGTACACAGTCAACGCGGCAACGGAGACCGCCGTCAGCGCTTCCATCTCGACACCGGTCTGCGCAGTCGTCTCGACGACGCCGGTGATCTCGACGCCCTCCGCGCCGACAGCGAGAGACACCTCGACGTGGGACAAAGGGAGCGGGTGGCAAAGGGGGATCAGCTCGCTCGTCCGCTTGGCCGCCATGATTCCCGCCACCTGCGCGGTTGCCAGCGCATCGCCCTTCGGCAGCTCGCGCAAGCGCTGCGCCGTCTCCGCCGCCATCCGCACGGTGGCGCGCGCAACCGCGCGGCGCCGTGAGAACGGCTTCCCGCCGACGTCCACCATGCGAACGTCACCCGCCTCGGTGACGTGGCTCAACTCGCCCATGCCGTAGTCGATCCTAACGGCGGGCAGGCGCGGCTACGCGGTCGAGCGCGGCCAGCAGCGTGTCCGTCCATTCGTTCAGATCGTGCTCGCGCACATGAGCGCGAATGGCCTCGAGCCGCGCATGCCGCTCGCCGGCGTCCATCGACAGGGCACGCCCGATTGCCTCGGCCTGACCCTCAACGTCGAACGGGTTGACGGTCAGCGCCCAATCACCCAGCTCGGCATGCGCGCCTGCGTTTTCAGATAGGACAACGACACCGTCGCGCTCGTTGACGAGCGGCGCCTCCTTCGCGACGAGGTTCATGCCGTCGAAGATGGCATTCACGAGCAGGACGTCGAACTGCTTGTATGCCGCGACCGACTTCGCGAAGTCGTCGGCGATCTGCAGGTCGATCGGCCGCCAGCCGCTCTGCTGGAAGCGATCGTTGACCCGGCGCGCCTCGCGCTGGATCGCGCCGAGGTACTCCGCGTACTCGGGGATGTCCTGCCGGGACGGGTCGAGCAAGGCAAGCATCCCCACCCGTCGGTGCATCTCCGGATGAGCGTCGAGGTAAAGCTCGAAGGCTCGAAAGCCCCGCACGATGTTCTTCGATGGATCGGTCCGATCGACGCGCACGACGAGCTTCTCCGGGCGCCCGGCGGCTATCTCCTGTTCGGCGCTCAGCACCGCGTCGCTCTGCGCGAGCTCGGCGAACTCCGCGGAGTCCACCGAGATCGGAGCGGTGACGGTCTTCGCGGTCACGTCCTCACCGAGCAGCTCGCGCACGCTGTAGATGAAGTTCCTGCGCCACCGCTCGGTGTGGAAACCGATGACGTCGTTGGCAATGAGCCCCTCGTGGATCGCGGACCTCGCGTCCTTCGGGAAGATGCGCCAGTAGTCGGGCTGGGGCCACGGGATGTGCACGAAGTGCATCAGCGCGGCGTCCGGCCGGCGTTCGCGCACCATGCGCGGCGCGAGATAGAGGTGGTAGTCGTGGAAGAACACGGCGGCCTCGGGCGTACGCTCGAGCTCGGCGTCGACCGCCGCCGCAAAGCTCGCGTTCACCGCGACGTAGCCTTCGGCCCACGCCCGGTGAAATGCGGCGTCGACCTTTGGGGCGTACGGCAACTCCCACAGCGAGTGCTGGACGAACCAGAGCATCGGGTTCGCGACGACGTTGTAGTACCAGTCGTAGGCCTGACGGTCGTGCGCGACGAGGCGCAGCTTGTAGGGCGAGCCGTCGCGCGCGGTCTCGTTGCGCGTCTCGCCGGCGACGATGCGGTCCTCTTCCGTGATCGCGCTCGCGATCCACGTCACGTCGTGGTACTGCACGAGGCTGCGCAAGGCCGTGACGAGGCCGCCGCCGCCGCGCTTTGCGGTCCGGGTCCCGTCGGCGGCGCGGCCGTACGAGACAGGCCCTCTGTTCGAGACGACGATCAACTTGCGGCGCACGGGAGGCTCAGACGGCGGCGACAACCGAGATCTCGGCACCGGACGTGTCGTTGCCGAGCAGCCGGTTCATGAGCACGAGCCAGTCACGAAGCAGACGCGGCGTCAGGTAGTGCCGCCGCACGTATTCCTTCCCGCGCAGCGCGCGTTGCCGCGCCTCCTGCGGATCACGCAGGATCTCGATGCACGCTTCTGCACACTCGGTGGCGGAATCGACGAGCCACCCTGTCTCCCCGTCCTGGATCTGAGCGACGATGCCGCCCACCCGGCCGGCGACCGTGGGGCGCGTCTTCCAGAGCGACTCCGTCACCGTGAGCCCGAAGCCTTCCTTGATCGACTTCTGAATCACCGCGGCCGAATGCACCTGGAACGCGTTCACCTCGACGGAGCCGACGTTGTTCAGATTGGAGAGGATGTAGATGTCCGGATCGCCTGCGGCATACGCGACCGTCTGGTTGTAGAAGTCCCAGCCTTCCGGATCGTCGTGCGCCATCGAGCCGACGAGCGCCAACTGCACGTCCGGGAACTCTTTCTTCACCAGACGGTAAGCGTCGATCACGCCGAGCGGGTCCTTCCAGGGATCGAAACGGGAGACCTGCGTCAGCAGCGGCCGCTCGACGTCAATCCCGAATTGGTCGACGATGTACGCCGCATCCTCGGGTGACAGCGCCATGTTCTTCGGCGCCAGCGGATCGATCGCCGGCGGCCAGATGTAGCACGGCGGCAGGCCTTCCGCCCTCGGCACGTACTCGCGCATGTGGAAGATCGCCGCGTCGTAGCGGCGAATCGACGGGAGGAGGAAGTCGAAGACCTCCTTGTTCGGCGTCGAGAAGTCGATGTGGCCGCGCCAGATCCAGTGTGCGCGCGAATTCTCGAAGTAGTCGATCATCCCGGCCGGCTGCGGGTCGTGGACGATGACGAAGTCGTAGTCGTCCTCGAACTCGCGCGCGTTCAGCTCCTGGTAGCGCCGGAAGATCTCCCGCTGCTCCTCGGTCAGACCTTGCGGGTTTCCCTGGAGCGCGTTGTGGATCGTCTTCGTGACATTCCAGAACTCCTCGGCGCCGTGGATGATCCGCCACTCGGTCTCGAGGCCGGCGTCCTGCATCAGCGGGACCAGCGTGTAGTTGATCTCCGCGACGCCGCCGCCGAAAGCCGTCGCCGACAGGTGCGCAACGCGCTTCCCTGCAAGCGGCTCGGCCAGCCGCCTGATCTCGTCCATCAGCCCACGCGTCGCGATCGTCGCGTAGTCGGCGAGCGACTTGTGTCCGGCGTTGACGGGTTGGAGCATGGTCTGGGCGCGTCCCTGGGACGAACGGTCGCGAGAATACAGCCCGGAGGGGCTAGTTCAGGGCTTTCTCGAAGCGGAGACGCGATCCTTTGCCACCGGGCTGGGCGCCGATCTCGACCTCGTCCGCGATCGCGCGGATGATCGCGATGCCGAGGCCACCTTCGGAGAGCTCGTCGAGATGGCCCTCCGTCTTCGCCAGGTCGAATCCCTCGCCCTCGTCGGTGACCTCGATCACGAGCCGGTCGGAGAACAGCTCGTAGGAGATCTCCACGACACCCACGACCTCGTCGCCGTACGCATGACGGACGGAGTTGGACGCGGCTTCGGTCAGCGCGAGCTTGAGATCCGCGAGCAGCTCGTCGGACAATTCACGGAGCCGGGCGATGCCCGTCAGAGCAAGACGGCAGAGCGTGATGTACTCGGCCCGGGCAGGGATCGTCAGGCGAACCCTGACGGCGTCGCCGTTGGCACCGGTTGTCATGGAGTAGCCCGCACGAAGGAGTCTTACCCAGAAAAACGTAGAATAAACTACTGAAACCTGTGAGAGCTCTAGCCGGCCGTCCACCCTCAGGGCGATTATGCCCCGCTTGCAGCAGGACTAACCCGCCGGCAGCCGTCGTTCCGCGAGCGTGACTGCGACTCTCTTGCGCTGGCCCGAGGGCTTCAGGATCGTGAGGACGGCAACGTCCTTCGGCTTCAGCGAGAAGGAGACGAACCGGACGACGTCGTCGGCGCCGTTGACGGGCTTCCCGTCGATCGCAACGATCACGTCTCCGCCGGTCTCCAGGTTGCGGCCCAGAACATGAGCCTCCCGGTTGCCGCCGTGGAGCCCGGCCTTGTCCGCCGGGCTGCCGCTGTTGACCCCCACGATCAGCGCGCCGTGGTCGACCTTGTACCCGAGCGCACGGGCAAGCGAGGGCGTCATGTTCTCGGTGGTGATGCCGACGTATGCGTACGTCACCTCACCCTTCGAGATCAACTGCGCGATGGAGTGCTTCGCCGCGTCGATCGGGATGGCAAACCCGATCCCGCTGTCGTTGCCCGCCCCATTTGCGCTGCGGATCTGCGCATTGATGCCAATTACGCGTCCGCGCGCGTCGAAGAGCGGGCCACCCGAGTTCCCGTGCGTGATCGGCGCGTCCGTCTGGATGGCGTCGACGACCTTGTAACGCTGGACGGTGATCGCGTCGATCGAGCGATGGATCGCAGAGACGACTCCGACCGTCAAGGTGTTCTCGTTGCCGAGCGGGCTGCCGATCGCAGCGACGGGCTCGCCCACAACGACCGCAGCCGACTCCCCGAGGGGCACCGGCGAAAGCCGATGCGCACTCGGCGCGAGGCGGAGGAGCCCGACATCGTCATAGAGGTCCCAGCCGACCACCGTCGCCTCGGCCCGGTCCCCGTCGGCGAACTCGACGAAAAGATGCTTCGCAGCCTGCACGCGTGACCCCTCACCGGCGTTCGTGATCACATGCGAATTTGTGAGGACATAGCCCTTGGAAGAGATGACGAACCCGGAGCCTTGGGAGATAGAAGTCGCTTCCGATCTGGGATCGCCGAAATAGGCGAAGACGGTGACCACCCCAGGTGAACGGTCGGCGAAGATCCGCTGCGGATCGAAGCCCTTGCCGGGCAACGGGGACACCTTCGAGGAGGCGGAGGCCGGCAGGGCCGCAGGCTGGGCGGCCTGCGCGCGCACGACAACCGTCCTGGTGCCCTGGTCCAGCCAGCCAGCGCCTTTTCCGATGCCCAACGTAGCGCCGCCGCCGATAGCGGCGGCGACGACGGTCACGACGGCAAGAGCCGGGAGCCGCATCTGGCTCACTGTAGCGACGGTTCTTCCAGCCGTTCGTTTTCCGGTGAAAACGATGGCGCACCCGTAGAGGCGGGCAGAACGAGAGCAAATCTGGTCCTGCCGTCGCTCGCGTCGAGCTCCACCGAGCCGCCCATCAACTCCGCCAACTCCTTCCCGATCGCCAGCCCGAGACCGCTTCCGGACGCCACCGATCCCTCGAGGCGATAGAAACGGTCGAAGACCTGGCCCGCATGCTCGGCGGGAATTCCCGGGCCCTCGTCCTCGACCGTCAGCAGAACGGAGCCCTCCCGGCGTCCGGTCGCGAGCCGGACCGGCGTGCCGGACGGGGTGTGAACGAGCGCGTTCTCGACGAGAATCCGGCCGATCTGGAGCGCCCGCTCTTCGTCGCCCACACCCTCCGCCGGACCGCCCACTCGGACGGAGAGTTGGTGCCCAGTCGAGCGGGCAACGGCCCGAAACTCATCCGCGAGCGTCTCGGCCAGGGCGGTGAGGTCGAAACGCTCGCGCTCGACAGTCAGCCGGCCGGCGTCGAGACGCGAGAGATCGAGGAGCTCCGTCGCCAGCTTCGTCAGCCGCTCGACCTGCTCGCGCATCGTGGCGGTGAACTCGGCCTGTGTCTGCGGGTCGAGCTCCTCGTCGGTCATCAGTTCGAGAAAACCGCCGAGGGAGAAGAGCGGCGTCCGCAGCTCGTGGGAGGCGTTGGCGATGAACTCCCGCCGGGCATGCTCGAGCTGCGCGAGCCGCTGGCGCATCCGCTCGAACGCGTCGGCTAGCTGACCCAGCTCGTCCCGGCCCGAATCGACGACCGGCTGGCTGAAGTCGCCGCTCGCAATCCGATCAGCCGCGCGCTCGAGCCGCCGGATCCGGCGGGCGAAGATGGACGCCGCCAGGTAGCCGACGAAGAGGGATGCGGCAAGGGCGATCAGACCCGCGACGACGAGCCTGCTCCGGACGAGGTGGATGCTGCGCAGAGAGTCGTGCAGCGAGGCGCGCAGCAGGACGACCGGCCCGCCGAGAAGCGGGTAGGCCGCCTCTGCGTACCGCACCCCCTTCGTCGTGACCGTGCCGCTGGCGGGGCGTTCCTGGGCGAAGGCGCGCAGCGCGATCGGATCGTTCTCGACGTCCGTCGAGGTCACCGGGCTGGAGTCGCCATAGACGGTCAGCATCGGCGGGTTGTAGTCGAACGCCATGAAGTAGACGACCCTGGCGTCCACGCTTGCCTCGGCCGACTTGATGTTGTCGTCGAACGTGAAGCTCGAGCTGTTCAGGAGCTTCGAACCCACCGTTGGAGCCGCCTCCTTGAGTTGCGCAAGCTTGGCGTCGACGAGGTTCCGCTCGAGGGACGGAACGACGATCACATCGACGAGCACGAGCGCCGCAGCCACGACGACCGCCAACCCGAGCCCGAGGCGGGCGCCGACGCTGCGGAGAGGGTTCACCGGTCCCGGAAGCGGTAGCCGACGCCCCGCACGGTCAAGATGTATTCGGGCTCGGCCGGGTCCCGCTCGAGCTTCTCGCGCAGATGCCGGACGTGGACGTCGATTGTCCTCGGCTCCCGATAATCGGCGCCGCCCCACAGCGCCTCGAGGAGCATCCGGCGGCTGTACACGCGGCCCGGATTCGAGGCGAGGATGCGCAGCAGCTCGAACTCCACGTACGTGAGCTGCACCCGGTTGCCCTCGACCTCGACCGAACGGCGGGCCAGGTCGATCGCCAACCCTGCCGCCGAGATCACCCCACCGTCCTCGTCGACCTGCCGGGAGGCGGACGCTCGGCGCAGCAGGGCGCGAACGCGACTACGGAACTCCCTGATCGAGAAGGGCTTCGTGATGTAGTCGTCGGCGCCGAGCTCGAGGCCGAGCACCTTGTCCAGCTCGTCATCGCGAGCCGTCAGCATGATGATCGGCACTTCGCTTTCGGCGCGCAGCCGCTTGCAGACTTCGAGCCCGTCGAGCTTCGGCAGCATGATGTCCAGGACGACGAGGTCGACGCGTTCCGACGCGAAACGCTTCAGCGCTTCCTCGCCGTCGCGCGCCTGCAGCACGCGGTAGCCCTCGCGCTCCAGGGGGTAGGCGAGCAGCTTCTGAACGGATTCCTCGTCGTCGACGAGGAGGATGGTCGAGGAGTCGGGCATATCGTGCTCGGCTAACAGTGCCTGCCGGACGATCCTTGCCGGGTAGCGCGGCGCCTACTATAGCCTCGGATGGCCTCCGTTCCGCCCCGGACCGAGCGGCGCCGGGCCCGTCCCGGCTCACTGCAGCGACCGGTCAACGGGCGTCTCTACCGCGGCACGTGGCTGCTCGTCGGGCTGCCGCTCCTCCTGGCTGCCTTCAGCGTCGCGCGGCCCACTCCGCTGCCGCGCGCGTTCCTCCCTGCGTTCGACGGCGAGGCAACGAAGACACTCGCAAAGGACCTGGCGGACAAGCCTTTCCGCTATCCAGGGTCACTCGGAGCGGCGGACTGGTTCCGCGAGCAACTCGCACCGTACGGATTGCCGATCCGCACCGAGCGCTTCAGCGCCGTCATCCCCGGGCGGGGCAAGGTCCAGCTGCAGAACCTGATCGCCGAAGCGGCCGGCCGCTCACCGCGCACCATCGTGGTGATGGCGCATCGCGACAACGACGGACGGGGTCCCGGCGCGAACGACAACGCGTCCGGAACGGCGATGTTGATCCAACTCGCGCGCGCCTACGGCGTCCCGCCCGGACTGCCCTCCGGGCAGTTGCGTCCGAACCACACGATCCTCTTCATCTCGACAGACGGGGGCGCGTACGGCGGGGTTGGCGCGGCCTGGTTCGCGGCCCACTCCCCGTTCCGCAACGACGTGGCCGGTGTCATCAACCTCGACTCGGTCGGAGGCAACGGGCGCATCCGGATGGAGTTCGGCGGCGACATACCTCGCGAGCCGTCGGGAACGTTCCTGCAGACGATCGCGGCCCGCGTCACGGCACAGACAGGGCGGCCGCCGGGCCGCCCAAGCGCGCTGCGTCAGCTGATCGACCTCGGCTTTCCCTTTTCGCTCTACGAGCAGGCGCCGTTCCTTGCGCAGGGCATCCCCGCCGTCACTCTCACGACTGCCGGTGACAACCCACCCGATCCCGTGGGCGACACAAAGGATCGTCTACGCGCAGACAGGCTCGGGCAGGTTGGACGCGCGGCGCAGGACGCGCTCGGAACGCTCGACGAAGGGCTCGAGTTCACGCAAGGAACCTCCACCTACCTGTATCTCGGCTCGCGCCTCATCCGGGGCTGGGCCGTCGAGCTTGTGCTGATCGCGTGTCTGTTGCCCTTCTTGGCAACAAGCATCGACCTGTTCGCACGTTGCAGGCGCCGGCACATCGCGCTTGGCCCGGCGCTACGCGCCTACCGCAGCCGCCTCGTGTTCTGGGTCTGGGTCGTCGGTCTCTTCGAGCTCTTCAGGCTGCTGGGTGCCTGGCCGCACGGCGTCGCGCGCCCGATCCCGCCGACGAGCGCGGTTGCCCACGACTGGCCGGCGAAGGGGTTGCTGGCGCTCGCCGTACTCGCGCTGCTGGGCTGGTTCGTCACGCGCGAGCGATTGATCCCCCGCCGCATGATCACCTCCGAGGAGGAGCTCGCCGGTCACACTGCGTCGCTCCTGTGCCTCGGCGCGCTCTCGTTGCTCGTGGTCGCGACGAATCCGTTCGCGCTCGTGTTCCTGCTGCCGTCGCTCCACATCTGGCTCTGGCTCCCGCAGGTGCGTGGCGCGCCGGTCGCGGCCAGGCTCGGCGTGCTCGCCCTCGGGTTCGCCGGCCCAGCCCTCTTGCTCGGCTCCTTCGCGGGACGATTCGGGCTGGGCTGGGATGCGCCCTGGTATCTCCTCGAGCTCAGGGCGGTCGACTACGTGCCCTTTGTCGTCATGCCGTTGCTGGTCGTCTGGCTGGCTGGAACCGGACAGCTCGCCGCTCTCGCCACGCGGCGCTACGCGCCGTATCCTGCGGCCGCCGAACTGCCTCCCGGCGGCCCGCTTCGCAAGGTGGTGCGCAGGACCGTTCTCGCGCTGCGCGACCGGCGCACGCGCACATCCTCCGGCCTACCGGAAGCGTTGGAGGGCTAGGTGCGGCGATACATCCGTCTGCTGGGAACGCTGCTCGCCGTCGGAGGCGTGCTGATGCTCCTCTGGTCTCTGCTCGTGTGGCAGTGGCAGGACCCGTTCACCGCCCTCTACACAAAGTGGAAGCAGCACCAACTCGCCTCGCAATACGTAAAGCGGGCGGAGTCGTTCAAGCCTTCGATCTCCGTAGACACCGTGGCAGCAGAGCGCGCGAGCATCGCGCGCGAAGCGAAGCGTTACCGGCTGAGCTCGACGCGCGGTGAGGTGCTCGGCCGCCTGCGGGTTCCACGCATGGGCGTGAACATGCTGCTGGTCAACGGCACCGACCACGACACGCTCAAGAAGGGGCCCGGACGGGACAGCCGGACGTTCATGCCGGGAGAGAACAGGCTCGTGTACATCGCCGGGCACCGCACCACGTACCTCGCACCGTTCTCGCACATCGACAGACTGCGGAGAGGCGACCGCGTCACGATCGAGGTTCCGTACGGGACGTTCATCTACGCCGTGACACGACATCGCATCGTGAAGTCGACGGATCTCTCGGTGCTGCGCTCGCCCCGGCACGAGCTCGTCGAGCTGCAAGCTTGCCACCCTCGTTTCTTCGCGACACACCGCTACATCGCATATGCGCAGTTGCTGCGGGTCGAGCCTCGCGGGGCCAAGCCGTACGATGTGACCGCTCAAGCGAGCGCCAAGTAGCGCACCCTCTCGCCGACCGCGAGCTCGCCTTCGCCTCGGGGGACGAGCACGAGCGCATCGGCCGCGGCGGCTCGAGCAATCATGTGTGACTCCTGACCGCTGACCGGGTCGAGCAAGACGCCGTCCCCGGACGCAGAAGATTGCGCGCGGACAAACTCATCGCGGTGAGCGTTGCGCCGCGCGGTGGACGCGAGCCGGCCCTCGAAGAAGACCGGGCCGGGGACGGATGCGCCCTGCAAGGCCAGCAGTGCCGGCCGCACGAAGACTTCGGCCCCGACGAGCGACGAGACCGGATTACCTGGGAGCCCAAAGACGAGCGTCGACCCGCTCACCCCGAACGCAAGCGGCTTTCCCGGCTTGACCGCAACCCCCCAGAAGATCTCCTCGACGCCGAACTCGCCCAGGATCCGCCGAACGAGATCGTGTGGCCCCACGGACACACCGCCCGAGGTGACGAGCACATCGGCCGACAGGCCTCGCTCGAGTGCAGCGCGGTGCGACGATTCGTCGTCTGCGACGGTCGGGAGGGCGTCGACGTCGGCGCCGGCGGAGGCGAACGCTGTCGCCAGCAGTATCCCGTTCGCCTCGTACACCTCACCCGGCCCGAGCGCCTCGCCCGGCCTCCGCAGCTCGGTGCCGGTCGCGAGCACTGCGACGCGAGGGCGTCGTGCGGCAACAACACGATCGAGCCCGGCAGCGGCAAGTGCTCCAATCTGCGCAGCGCCCAGGCGAGCGCCGCGCGGCACCACGACGTCTCCCGCAGCGACGTCGCCACCACGCGGACGGACGTTGTCACCCTGGACGACGCGGTCGGTAATCTCAACACTGTTGTCATCTTCGACAACGTCCTCGATGGGGATGACCGAGTCCGCCCCGACCGGAACGACGCCACCGGTGGCGATCGCCATCGCCTCGCCCGCCTCGAGCCCCCGCTCTGCCGGCACGCCGGCCGCGATCCGCGCCGCGATCGGCAACCGTCCGGGCGTGTCCCCCGACCGAACCGCGAAGCCGTCCATCGCCGAGCTTGGAAAGGGAGGCAGATCGACGACGGCGCGGGCGTCCTCGGCCAGCACGCGACCCGCGGCTGCCGAGAGGTCCACGTCCTCGGGCCCAAGCGGCGTAACCTGCTCGAGAATGCGCTCCAGCGCCTCCTCGAGCGAGAGCAGCTCAGCCATTCCGCGCCCAGCGTATAACCTCGCGGCCGTGATCTCCGTCGTCGTACCGGTGCATGACGAAGAGCGAAGCGTCGCTCTCCTCTACGACGAGCTCCGGTCGGCACTCGAGCCCCTCGCTACTCAATGGGAGGTGATCTTCGTCGACGACGGTTCGACCGACGGGACGTTCTCCGCCTTGACGAGGCTGCACAGCTCCGAGCAGAACGTGCGTGTCGTTCGACTGCGCCGCAACTTCGGCAAGGCCGCCGCGCTCGTGGCCGGCTTCGACCAGGCGCACGGAGAGACCGTGGTGACGATCGACGGCGACCTGCAGGACGATCCCGCCGAGATCCCGCGTCTCCTCGCGAAGCTGGACGAGGGCTTCGATCTCGTCACCGGCTGGAAGACACACAGGCGCGATCCGATCTCGCGGCGTCTCCTGTCCCGCATCTTCAACCGCGTCACGAGCGCTTTCTCAGGCGTGCGACTCCACGACATGAACTGCG
>WNEY01001151.1_pt1 | contig 48076 bp, 51 predicted proteins | sample 5400531 | NCBI WGS metagenome assembly WNEY01 (sample SAMN13153338, study PRJNA577476) | soil metagenome | isolation source: 200 cm saprolite under Douglas fir tree site 1 | place: USA:California | collected 2015-04-18 | reverse complement strand
CGACGCTGACGCTGGTCGTGTCACTGGAAGCGATCTTCCTGTCCACGTTCGTCATGATCGGCCAGAACCGGCAGGGTGCCTTCCAGCAGGCCAAGGCCGATCACGACTTCACCGAACAGGAGCTGGAGCTCAAGACCAACACTCAGCTGACCCGCGAGATCCACACCCTGACCACCGAACTGCACAACCGGCTGCTGGAAAGGCCCGCCCGCCGGCGGCCTTGACAGCCGCCGATATGCCGGCGCTCGCGGGCTCTGGCGCACATCCGCCGCGCGATAGCTGCAAGCGGCCGCCGCGGCGCAGCGCGTCGCCGGCGATCAACGCGCTCGAGCTGAACGTCACGGTTCCGGCTGGTGTCCAGGCGATCGCCCAGGACGGCGATTTAACGCTGGCCGGCACGACGCCGACCCGGCCGGATGTGAGGCTGCGCGTGGATGGCCTCCGGGGTGCACCACGTCCGCGACTACCAGATCCTGCACCGCCGGACAGTCGCCAGCCGGCCCGTCCAGCCAGTCCCGGAGCGCGCGGGTGGCTTCCACGTCGCACCGGTTGTATTCCAGCAGCCAATCTCGCGCCGCTTGCGCCGCACTGCCCGAGCCGATCGCGGCATCGTAGCGGACGATCGCACCTTCTCCGCTGGGATCAGGCACGGACCAGGTGAAACCGGCCAGACCCGCCACGTTCTTCAGACCCGCCGACCGACCCGTAATGAGCTGCCCGCCGAACACCGCAAGCAGGTCAACCCACTGTCCTGACCCGATGAACTCGGCCACCTCAAGATCGAGTCCGATGGTCGCCCCGATCCGCCTGAGCTGACTGTTCTCCGCGTTCGCGTTATAGCAGTAGGCGGAGAAAGATTTGCGAGCGTTGAATGCCGCCGTCCGCAGGCCGGTCAGCCAGGACCAGAATCGAGCGAACAGTTCAGCCTCGGTCTGCGCGGTCAGGGGCTCCCAGCTCGCGAACGCGCGGTAGCCGTCCGGCCCGGCCAACTGGCCCGACCGGTCGGTGACCAGCGTCCCCCACAGGTACACGCCGTCTTCGGTGTTCTCCATGTCGATGTCGACCTCGATGTCGGCTCGGGGCACGCCCACCCGGTCGACGCCCCGCCGCCGGTAGACCGGGCTCGGGCCACCCGCGGCGCGGGCGTTGTCGATCTGCCGCGGCAGGTTGCGCATCGGCGCGTCGCTGTAGCTCGCGGTCTTCTCATCGAGGGTCCTGGCGTCACCGAGCGTGTCGATCCCGGCCGCGGCCAGGATCGCCAGACGACTCTGGCGCCGTTCGCCGACTATCTCGGCGATGGAAGTACCGTCCGGCGCCGAGTCCAAGGCCGCCAGGACCGGCCGCAGGTCGACGCCGGCCGCGACCAGCGTCGCGGTGCGGTAGTCCAGGGCGGCTAGTTCGGCCCGGTCGGTGACGCCGTGCGTGCGGTGGGTCCGCCACGCCCGCCAGCCCACCCCCGGCAGCAGGCTCACGTCGCCGGCCCCGGCCTCGAGTTGCGGGCCGCACCACGACCACCATGGACACTCGTCGCACTCGGTGATCCGCACCGGCACGACCAGCGTCTCGATCGCCGGATCGGCCCGGTGCTTAACGGCGACCGCGATGATGTCGAGCCTGAAGTCGAACTCGAAGTCGTAGACGGCCATTGTCGAGCGGTTTTTGCGGGGGTTGATAGGGGGTCCCGCCCGCTTCACCCCCCGCTCACCACCCAGGCCAGCACTGCGGCGTCCGGACGCCGACGGCGTTTGCCAGACCGGCGCGTCCAGGTCATGCCAGGTGACCACGCCCTCAACGCCGACAATCCCGCCGTACCGGCCGTCGTCCGCGGCGAACCCGATCGACTCCAGCATCCGCTGGTAGTGCGCGAGCTGCAGCAGGTCCTCGCCCCGCTTGCGCGCACTGACGCCGTCGGCTGGCGCCGCGTACTCCCACGCCAGTTCATCAAGCGTGCTGCACAGCGCCTGGACGCCAGCCGTCGACTGCAGCGTCCTATGGTGCTTGATGTCCACCGGGCGGTACTTGACTCCCCCGTCCACGGCGACCAGCAAATCAGGCTCGCCGACCCGGCGGCCGACAAGATCCGTCGGCAGTCGTCCGGCGATGATCAGCGGCACGCCGTCCGTCATCGCCTGCAAGGTCTTGGCCTCGCGAGCCGCCTTGACGGCATCGGTGCGCTCCGGGTCCTGAGCGGTGATCACTACCGCACCGGAATGCAGCTCAATCAGCCGGGTGACGACCTCGCGCTCGAACGCCACGCCCCGGTCGAGCCGGCGCTGCAGCGGCGGCGATGGCGGCAGCGGCTCACAGGGCTGGAGTACGTCCCACTGTGCCTTGACGGGGCACCGTTTAGCCAGATACCCGCCTTGCGGCGGCACGGCCGACATGTCGTAGCGAGTTGCCACGAGCCGTTAATCAAGCACAACTGGGAACGGCGCGACCTGCGTTGGCACCGGCTCGATCGAGTGGATGGCCCGACTTGCTTCGGCCTGTGCTCCGACGAGCACCGGAATCGGCAACGGCTCGATCGGCGGGATGAGCACGACCCGCTCCGGCGTGGCGGTGCTCGCTGCGTTCGACTTGGCCAGCCGGGCTATACCCCAGGTCGCCGCGATGACCGCCACGGCCTCGATGACCATGCGGACCTGTCCGCCAGCCAGCCGCTCGTGGTAGATCGTCAGCCCGAGCACCGACCCGACCACCGGGTCAAGCACGGCGAAGGCTGGCAGGAACGCGCACAGGCCGGCCGCCCGGTAGCCGTTCTGCTGCATGGTGTAGGTCATCAGCCCGACCACGATCAGCAGGTACAGGCGCGGGTCGGCGAAGACGCCGAGGTGGTGGCCACCGATCAGGAACGCCACCGACTTGGTCAGCGCGTCCGTCACCCCGGCCGCGATGCCGCCGCCGATGCCGAGTATCAGCGCCCGGCGAACCAGCGAGGACTGCCTGGAGGCGATCATTGCCGCGAGCCCGGCGACCACGAACGCGCCCACGGCGGCGAACCCGAGCTCCGCGCTGCTCGCGGCCGGTCGCCCGCTGGTCGGCTGGGCGGTCATGAGGAAGACCACCAGACCGGCGAACGTCGCGACCGCCGCCGCCCACTCGACCGGCCGCATCCGATGCCGGTCGATCCAGGCCGACAGCCCGAGGGCGACCAGCAGGCTGCTGGCCAGCACCGGTTCGATCACGACGAGGCGTCCGAGGCCCAGGGCGACCGCCTGCAGCGACATGCTGACCATGACGGCCACTAGCCCGAGCAGCCAGAGCGGCCGGCGGATCAGCCGGAGCAGGACGCCGCCGTCGAACGCGCGGGTGGTGGGCAGCTTGGCGGCTACCCGCTGCTGCAGCACGTTCGCGATCGCGAAGCAGACCGCGGCGGCGAGAGCGATGAGCACAGCGGCAGGCTGCGCGACCAAGCCGGTCACGGCGCACCTACCAGCGAACTCATGGCCATGACCGACATCATGACCTTCCTAGGGTCCCAAACGCTAGTACATCGACAGTACGGTAACCCCCGGCTGAATACTTCAACTCTCGGGCTGACCGGTATCATGTGCCGGTCAGCCCGCCACCACGTGGCGCTCACCCCGTGCCGCTTACCTACCAGTAATGCGTAGTCGCAGGCGAGCTGTTGACAACCGCGCCGACCATCTCAGGCCGCTCGAATACCGACTGGATCGCGACCCGGCCGGGCCCCTGCAGCCGCAGCCACATCGACTTGGCCTGCCATCTCGCCGAGCTGAACCAGTACTGGCCCCTCGGGTACTCGAAGTGCAGGTGCATCCGCACCGTCGGGTCCTTCCAGATCAGCCCGCCCGGCTCGACCAGGATGGACTGCCCGTGGTCTAGGTCGCGAAGGAAGGTGTTACCCGGGCCGTGCAGCAGCAGCAGTCCGTGCGCACCGTGGGCGGTGAACCGGTCCATCATCTGCCCGATCGGGTAGTGCCACTCCTGCTCATCCCCGTCTTGCGTGGTGAACCAGACCCCGGATCGCTCCCACTGGTAGTTGACGTTGCTGGTCGCCAGCAGGAAGCGGTGCTCGACGACATCCACCGCCTGGTTCTGCCGCAACGGGATCGCGAGCGTCTCCCCCGGGTGGTCCGCGCTGAACGCGATATGACCTGGCCCCGCGGCCTGCATCATGATCAGCGGCATTCCGGCCAATATCCGGTTCCAGCCGCCGCCCATCTTCAGCGCCTCAAGTCGCACCTGCGTGTCCGCGTGCAGCAGCACGTGGTGGCTGAAGTACACCGAGTCCTCGCCGTTCAGGTTCATTTCGGCGACCGGCACGAACGAGCCGGAGATCTGGCAGCTCGACCGGTTGAACCTGATCCTGGCCATGTCCTTGATCGGCGGCTGCTTGGCCCACCCGGAGTGGCTGATCTTCAGCCGGATATCGACCGGCGCGCCGCAGCTGGAGCACGAATTAGCGGTACCGTCGCTCTCCATCCGGCAGTAGGGGCACGTGTAATGACTCGTGCCTTCGGGAGTTGACATTGGCCGTCCCCTACTCGCTGCCGTGGTGGACGTACATGGACTGGATGCCAACCCGGCCGGGGCCGGTCATCTCAGCCAGGTACATATTGTGGCGCAGTAGGCCGGTCCTGATGTTCTGCTGGACCGTATTCATGGTCACCTCGGAGTCCTTGTACAGGAAACCGCCGGGCTCGACCAGGATCTTCTCGCCTGGCTGCAGCGACTTCTGGAACACGTTGCCGTAGCCGTGCAGGATCACCAGGCCAGGCTGCTGGTGGGTGATGAACCTGTCCATGTACATGCCGCTGCCGCCGTGCAGGACGTTCGCCAGACCCTTGATCCGTACGAAGGAGTAGTTAATCGAATGCGAGCCAACCAGGAAGGCATGCTCGCGGACGTCGAGCTCCATCCCCGGGTGCAGCGGCAGCACAACCAGTTCGCCGGTGGCGTCCCTCGAGAACGCAATCCGGCCAGGCCCGTGCGCCACGCTGACCACGTGCGGCATGCCGCCAAGTGACCGCTTCATGCCGCCGCCGGTGTTCAGCGCCGACATCGGCACGTTCGGCTCCTTCCACAGCATCACGTGATGCTCGAAGAAAACCGAGTCGCCGTGCGCCAGCGCAAGCTCAGCGACGGGCACAATTTCGCCCTCAACCTGGCAGGTTGAGTTGGAAAAGCGGAACTCCGTCATGTCTCTCAGCCGGGGCGCTTCGGTCCAGCCAGAGTCTGAGACGATGTTCCGCTGATCCAGCGGCGCGCCACACGTGTTGCAACTAGTGCGGCTCTGCTCATTCTGAGCCTTGCACCATTGGCACTCGATCCGATCCATACGGACTGGCCTTTCTTCTCGGGATGGCCCTTAGCAGGCGAAGAGCCAGTTAAGAGGATCAGATCGTAGCTCAGGACCAGGTAGTCGCACGGTGCGAATGCAGCAGCCCAGCTAGGCCGATGGCGGCGGAGCGGTCGGCGTACCGCATTCGGCGCAGAACTTCGCTGCCCCGGCCAGGCTCGCGTTGCAGTTCGTGCAGTGCTTCGAGGTCGGCGTACCGCACTCGGCGCAGAACTTCGCCCCGGCGGCCAGCGGGTTCGCGCAGTTCGCGCAGGCGATCATCGTCGCCGAGGGAACGGCGTCGGCGACCGGAGCCTGCTGCTGCGGAGCCTGCTGCTGCTGCGGCTGCGGAGGCGGCGGGTAGGCCGGGCCACCTGGTGCCTGCGGCGCGTAGCCGGGGCCACCACCAGCGAAGCCGGGCGCGGCGGGCGGCGGGTACTGCGGCGGAGCCTGCTGCGGCTGCATCATGCCGCCAAGACCCAGGCCGGCGCCGAGGAAGATCGGTGCGGTCGCGCCGCCACCCTGGGCTAGGCCCTGGCCAGCGCCCTGCATCATCTCGGCCTGAGCCGCCTGCAGGTAGCCCCCGGCCAGCCTGGAGTAGGCGGTGTCGCCGGCGAGCTTCTTGAGTCGCTTGTTGTCCTCGTCGTCCAGGTTGATGTCGAGGTTGCCGAGCCTGGTGATCGAGATGCCGTAGTCGGCGAGCTCGCGGTTCGCGCCCTCCATGGCGCCGACCTCGATCTCGGGGCTGTGCATGGACAGGCCCAGGATCTGCCAGGTACCGGACATGAGCTGGGTGGTGACCGTGGTACGGGTCGCCTTCAGCAGCTGCTGGGTGACCCAGTCGGTCACGGCCGAGTTGTTGGTGACGTCTACGGTGCCGACCAGGTTCGTGATCAGGCGGGTTGGATCGACCACGCGCAGCGCGTACTCCCCGAATGAACGCATCGTGACGATCAGGCCGGTCTGCGGGTCCTGCACCTCGTCAAGACGGCCGCCGAACCGGAGGTTCGGGAACTCGCGCGCGCCGACAAAGAAGATCTCGGCCTTGAAAGCGTTGCTGTTAGTTGCCCAGTCAACAAACAGGCCGAGGAACGGGAGCTCCTTGGCGTCCAGCGAGTGCTGGCCCGGGCCAAGGGTCCCCATGACCTGGCCCTGGCTGATGAAGACAGCCATAGCGTCGGGCTCAACGATTGCTCTGGAGAACTTGCGGATGTTGTGGTCGGGCCACTTGTAGACGATTTGACCCTTTGAGTTGTCAGGCGCCGCGATGAACTCACGGCGGGCCTCATTGAGAATGCCCATCAAACCGCTCCTTCGTACCCTCGTATGAGCGTGGCGACGATCTGCGCCGCGTCTAGCGGGATCATACTTCGGGTTTGCCGGTTCTGGGTTCGTAGTCGGGTCCCGATCAAGTCCCAGTCAAGTCCCTTTTAGCGACGACGTGCGCAAACCCCGCATATTAATACGAGACGCACTCGTATCGAATAGGCAAGGCTAGGCGGGCTGCCCGGTATCCGGTCGCGCCGCCGGGACCTGCGAGCGGCCCGCAGGCCCAGCAAGCTAGGGCACAAGCCCGAAGACGGTTGCTGGTGAGCCCGATCCGGCTTGGGTTCGGATCCCGCCGACGATGATCCAGCCGCCGGTCGGCGGCAGCTCGGCGAGCCCGCGCAGGTTCTCCAGGTGCATCCGGTGGCCGCGCAGCAGGACTCGGTTCGCGGCGAAGCTGGAGTCGGTGCCTGGATCGACGCCCATGGTGTCGGTGCCGAGCGCGCCGATCCCCCGCTGCTCGATCAGCCAGTGCGCTGCGTCGCCGCCGAAGCCGGGAAAGTGCAGCCCGCCGTCGGCGTCGGTGCCCAGATAGGCCTGGGGGTGGCCGAACTTCTCGTCGTATCCGGTCACCAGCAGGACCGCCGCGCCCGGCGGTACCGCTCCGAAATCGGATTCCCATCGACCGAGATCGTCGATGCTCACGGTGAAGTCAGGATCGGCGGCTGCCTCCGCGCGGCGGTTCAGTACGACCGCCGGGAAGAAGAAGTCGGCGGGCTCAAGTTGGTCGGCGGTCGGTTCGCCCGGGCTGAAGTGCGCGGCGGTCGCCCAGTGCGTGCCCGACTGCTCGCCGCAGGTCAGCCGTTGCAGGTAATAGCCGTCGCGGGCGATCGTCGCCGCCGAGGTTAGTTCGACCTGGGGATCCCCGGGGAAGACCGGCGTCTGACCGGTCAGGACGTGGCTGAGGAAGACCACCTTGCTAAACCCGAACGGCGCTGCGCCAACCATGCCTATGCACCTCCCGCAAAGCTTTCGCCCTGCTCGCGCCGCGCCGCGCCGCGCCGCCCCGCGCGGCCGGCTCCCGCAAAGCTTTCTGCCCCGAAAAGGTTTAAGGTTTTGATCTTGACCCTAGATGCGGTCCCAGGCGGCCGCCTCATAGGCCTTGTCCAGCCTGGCCATCAGGCCGATGTTGACTGGCAGCGTGACCTCGTCGATCGCGGCGACCGGGGCGATGCCCCTGGCGTTGGTGACGAACACCGCGTCGAAGGACGGTACGTCGGCTAGGCGCACGGGCGCGTTCCGGTACTGCAGGCCGAAGTCGCTTAGCCGCTGCTGCAGCAACTGCATGGTGATCCCGGCCAGGACGGGCGCGTCGGGCCAGGTGATCATCGTGCCGTCGAAAAAGCCGACGTTGGTGATCGAACCCTCGGCGATCACGCCGTCGGGGCCGGTGAGCAGCGCCTCGTCGAAGCCCTCGGCCTTGACCTGGCGCTGATAGTAGGCCTGGCCGAAGTCGCCGAGGTGCTTGAGATGCGCGGCCGGGCGCTGGTAAGGCACGGACCGCAGCCGCCACGGCGAGCCCGGCATGCCGCCCGGCGGCCGGACCGTGATCATGATGCTCGGGCGGTCGTCCAGGTGCCGCGCCACCACCCGGATCGTGGCGTCGGCGACGTCTTCGGCAGCCATCGCGTGCCGGATGTGGCGGACCACGAGGTCATCGCCCATCCCCTGGCCGAACATTTCGGCGTGTGCCGTGGTCAGCCGGGCCAGGTGCAGGCCGAGTCCGCGTACCCGGCGGCTCCTGACCTGCATGGAGGTGAAGTGGCCGTAGTCGTCGAGCGCGGCGGCGGCCAGTTGCTCTGCTGACGGGTCGGCGCCGTCAATTTCGATCCGCACCATATCGGATCAGCCTATAAGAAATCGGGGCACGGTGCCGAGATCAAGCGGGCCCGACCGGGATTGCTCGCCCGCCGCAGCCCGATTTGGACGGCAGCACGGGCCAGCTAGGTCAGGTCGCCGCCCTCGGAATCGTCTGCTTGGGCCTGGGGTGCTGAGGGCTTCGGCTGGGTCGGCCCTTGGATCGGTTTGCCGAGGAAGGCCAGGAATCCGATCAGCACGGCCGCGCAGACGATCGCCGAGTCGGCGAGGTTGAACGTCCACGGGAAATGCGGCAGGTTGATCCAGTCGACCACCCGGCCGCGAAACGGACCCGGAGCCCGCAGCAGCCGGTCACTGAGATTGCCGGTCGCGCCGCCGAGCAGCAGGCCGAGCGCGATCGACCAGGCGATGCTCCCCAGCCGTCTGGCCGTGCGGATGACGAACACGATCACCCCGAGCGCGATCAGCGCGATGACCACGGTATATCCGGTGGCGAGGCCGAACGCCGCCCCGGGGTTATAGAGCAACCGCAAGGTGAGCAGGCCGCCGAGTAGGCGTACCGGCGGGTGCCCGGTCAGGTTCCTGAGCACCAGCGTCTTCGAGATTGTGTCGGCGACCAGCACGAACGCCGCGACAGCGAACATGACCGTGATCGCGCGCAGTTGGCGCGTGCTGGCCGACCTAGTCGTGTTCACGCGGCTTACCGTACCGGTCGGCTGCCAGTCCGATCCCTACCGGATCGCCAATTCCGGATCGCCGTTGATGTCAGACAAATACAATTGCGCCTCTTCGCCGGAATCACCGCACTACGGGAGGACTGATGAAGCGACGGTCTGCATCACGGTGTTCTTTGGAGCCCTGGGGAAACTGGCGCCGGTCCGCGATCGTGGCAGCGGTGGTGGCCGCCATGGTCCCGGCGATCGGCTCCGGCACGGCTGGCGCGGCTAGCGCGAGCGCCAAAGCGCCTAAGCCAGGACACTGGACGCAGGTAACCACGGCCGGGCTGGAGAACATCACCGATATTGGCCTGGCCAGAGGTCCCAACGGGGTTCTGCACGTGGTGTGGGCGAGCGGGCGCAATCCCAGCATGTCGATCATGGATACCCCGATCGCCGCCAATGGCACGGTCGGAAAGCCGGTCGCGATCGTCAAGCGGGTGAACCAGGTGACGTTCCCGGACGCGACGATCAGCGGCCGGACCCTGCACGCGTTCTGGAACCAGGCGCCGAATTCCGGCTCCACCGGCGAGGGCACCGCCGAGGCCACCTGGCCGGCCGGCGGCAAGCACTGGAACGCCGGCGTCGGCGTGACCACGGCCGTGAACAACAACTGGGACTTCGGCGTGTCGGCCGACACCGGCGCCGACGGCCAGCCGTGGGTAGCGTTCGTGACCGGCGGCGGCTTCGAGGTGCTGCACTACGGCCACGCCGAGCGGCTGATCAGCGTCTCCGGCTGCTGCGTGTACAACCCCGGCATCGGCGTCGATGACCGCACCTCGGCCGCGTGGCTTACCTGGTTCTCGAACGTCACCAACCATGTCGGCGTCTACGCCCAGCAGCTCAAGCAGAACGGGACCAAGGTCGGCGGACCGATCAGGTTGCCGGGCTCCAACGCCGGCGGCGACGCGATCGCGGTGAACTCGCGGACCACGGCGACCGGTCTGGGCCATGGCCTCGCCGGGGTCTACGCCACCTACATCAGCGGCTGGCCGACAACCAAGCACGTGTACCTAATCCGGCTCGGCGCGAAGAAGCCGGTCACGATCTCGACGCTCACCAACACGAGCGGCTCGAAATTGACGGCCGATCCGTTCGGCCGGCTCTGGGTGGCCTGGTACCGGGCGATCATCGATCAGTCGGAGCTGTTCGTGCGCCGGGCGGCCTCGGGGGCAAGCAAGTTCGGCAAGACGGTGAAAGTGCCCCTGCCCAAGGGCACCTCGACGCTGTGGAAGGTCTACATAAACGCCCAGGCCAAGCGGCTCGACGTGCTCGCCTTGATAACCGTGCACGGCAAGCTCGCCTACTGGTCGACTCAGGTGCTACCGCCGAAGTGAGGGTCAGGCGGTCGGACCAGAGCCACGGTCAGACCCGAGCCACGCCGATCAGGCCGTTGCGGGTGACTAGCGCGGCTAGGGCCTGTTCGTCGAGGTCATCGGTGCCGGCCGGTCGGCGGGGTAGCACCATGTACCTGGATTCGGCACTGGCATCCCAGACGTTGATGTTCACGTCGTCGGGCAGTTCGTAGCCGAACTCGCGGAGTACCCCGCGCGGATCCCTGACCACCCGCGACCGGTAGGCCTCGCTCTTGTACCAGGTCGGCGACGGGCCGAGCAGCGCGATCGGGTAGCAGGAGCACAGCGTGCACACGATCACGTTGTGCTCCTGCTCGGAGTTCGCCACCACCTTGAGGCGCTGCTCTTGCAGGCCGCCGCCCATCGACAGCCCAAGCTCGGGCAGCGCGGCGTTCGCGTCGGCGAGCAGCCGGTCCCGAAAGCCGGCGTCCAGCCACGCCCGGGCGGCCAGCCGGGCGCCGTTGTCCGGCGAAGCCCGGGTGAGGAAGGCGGCCAGGTCGCGGTCCAGGCTCTCGGCATCCACTAGCCCGCGTTGTTCCAGCAGGCTCTCCAGGTGCCTGACCTGGGCGGCGAGGCTAGCCTGCGGTCCGGCATGGTCCCCGCTCATCGCAACTCCTTCGATGCTGCCGCTAGGTCTGGCGCTGGGCCTGACGCTGGGCGCGCCGGCTGCAGGTAGCTGTGCCACAAGTCGACGGTCACCATATGACTGCCTTCGCCGAACAGGTCCTTGGCGGCGAAAGCGACCGTGTAGACCGGCTCGGGTTCGGCCGGAAGCCGCCTGGCCCGATTGTCCGGCAGCGGATAACGTCCGTGCATCTCCACGATCGTGCCGACCGCTCCTCGCGCGTACCTGGGCAACCGGGTGTGATGGGGCGGATCGGCCGGTAGCGTTCGCACCAGGTCCCCCGGCTCGAAGACCGGGGTGGCGGGCTCAGCCATGGTGTACCTCATGCTCGATCTCGTGCTCGGTCAGCACGCCCTTCTCGACCAGCAGCGTCGTGATCGCCAGGAACCACTTCTCGTAGTACGAGGCGGCCAGGTACTCCTGCGGCGGGATCCGCTCGACCGCGTCCCTGAACTCGTCCAGGTTGTACACCCCGCGCCGCAGCAAGGCCCGGTTGATCGCGAACACATGCGCTTCCCAGTCCGAATGGAACGCCGGCTCGTCCTCTTCCTGCTCGATCGCGGCGAAGCCCTGCATGCCTCCGACATCGTTGATCCGGCTCATCGGCCCTCCGCCCGTCTTGCCCCTTAGTCCTAGCGTCTCACTGTGGTCGGCTAGTGCCCGATACTGGCGCCAGGACACCGCCCATCGCATGAACCGCCGAGTGAAGGAGCAAGCCGTGGCAGAGGCCATTGACCTGGACGCGCCGATCACGGCGGTCACCGTCTTCCGTGACGGCGCCCGCGTCGTCCGAACCGGCACGCTGACTCTCGATGCCGGGATGGGCCAGGTCACGATCGTCGGCCTGCCGGCGGCCGCCGATCCCGCCTCGGTCAGGGTGGCGGTCCGAGGCCACCACCTCGGGCTGCTCGACGTCGAGGTACACAAGCGGTTCGCTGCCGACCCGAAGCGCGAGGATGCCGTCCGGCTGCGGACCGAGGCCGAGGAACGCAGGGACGAGGTGCAGGCACTCGACGACGCCGACGCGGCCGAGCAGGCCTCGCTGGCTTTTGCCGGACATCTCTCGGAGGCCGCCGCGACCGCGCTCGCCCGGGCGGTCAGCTTCGGCCGGATCAGCCACGACGAGCTGGACCAGATGGCCACTCACCTATCCGCTGCCACCTCGGCCGCGCTTGGCCGCCGCCGCGAGATCGCCGCCCGCAGGCGCATCGCCCACCGTGAAATGCAGGCCGCCGAGCAGCGGCTGGCCGACAGCGAGAAGCGGCCGAAGCCGGCTCAGTACACCGACGTGTCGGCGACGCTCGAGGTAACGGCCGGGACCGAGGCCGAGATCGAGATGTCGTATCACGTGTCCGGAGTCTTCTGGCGGCCGCTGTACGACCTCGGGCTGGTCGGCGAGAAGCTGACGGTCAACTATCTCGCCGAGATCACCCAGCGGACCGGTGAAGACTGGCCGGCGGTGCCTCTCGTTGCCTCGACTACCAGGCAAGGCCAGCATCAGACCCTCCCGGAGCTGACGCCCTGGTACGTCGGGCGGCAGCGGGTGACGCCGTATCCGCCGATGGCGGCCGGCTTCGCCGCCCAGACCCTGTCGAGCTATGACGCCTCGACCACCCAGCCTGGCGGCCCGGTGCCGCGGCCGGCTCAGGCCAGGGCTGCGGCCCCCATGGCGGAGCCGATAGTCGCCGAGGTCAGCGAGGCCGGCGCGGCATTGGCCTACCAGATACAACGACCGCTCGTCGTCCCGTCCGACGGCAGCCCGCACAAGACCACGATCGCAAGGTTCGAGCTCGACGCGGTGCTCGACCACCTCGCGGTGCCGGTCCAGGCGCTCGAGGCTTACCTACGGGCAACCGTCACCAATAACTCCAAGCTGCTGTTGCTCCCCGGCCCGGCCCGCGTCTTCCACGACGGCCAGTTCGTAGGTGAGACGACGCTGGAGACCGTCGCCGCCGGCGAGGAGTTCGAGCTGCAACTTGGTGTCGACGACCAGATCAGGGTCGAGCGCGAGCTGCGCCGCCGCAGCACCAGTAAGGCGGTGATCGGCGGCAGCCGCACGGTGGACATCGCCTACGAAATCACGGTCGAGAACCACCGCTCCGGCAAGGCCAGAATCAACGTGCACGACCACATACCGCTGTCTTCGGACGGCGAGATCAAGGTGCGCCTGCGCGAGGCGAGCCCGAATCCGGCCGAGCAGACCGACCTGGGCGAGCTGATCTGGAAGTTCGAACTGGATCCCGGTCGCTCCGCCAAGATCACGCACCGCTTCACCGTCGACCACCCAGCCGCCGTGACCCTAACCGGCCTCTAGCACTTTCGCCCTCAGAGCCGCTTTGCCCACCTTCCGCCATCTACTACGCAACGACGGGGGAACTTTGTTGTCGTGATAGAGGCTGTCGCACAACTCATGATCCAAGGCGATCATGAGTTTCTGGATCCAGGATTTCGTTGCCGGGGTAAACCTCGGGGGAGCCGGGCGGCAGCTAGCAGCATCGGTGCCCCCCTGATGCTGCTCTGACTGCCTCGGTGCCCGCCTGATGTTGTTCCGTCCTGGGAAGCTACCGCCTCGGTGCCCCCCTGATGCTGTGGCCATGACCCGGACGGACTGAGCCGGCCCGGGCGCGGCCCGGTCATCATGATCGGATCGGACGGCGGGTTCTGGGGGCCGGGATATTGCCCCTTTCTGCCGGGCAGGGCGTGAGTAGCAGCAGTTACGAGCCGGCGTTGCTGTCGCTGTCCTGGGATGAGCAGCATCGCCGGCCCGCCGGCGTTGCTATGTCAGCGGTTACGGGTCAGCGCTGTCACGGGGATCGCAGGCGTCGCAGCGATAACGGGTCAGCGCTGCTGCGCCCCGGCCAAGAACCGCCGGCCGGAATCCGAACTCCGGCCCAGGAATCTATTTCTCCTTAGAATCATGGAAAGTCAAGCTCATATGACCCGGCGTGTGTGCACTTGAGCTCCACCTGAGGTGGCGAAACGTGGCGCATCTGGCACCGCTCGCTCCACTGAGCCCGGGTCAGTCCTAGTTATGCGACAGCCTCGATAGCGACAACGAAGTTCCCCCGTCGTCGTCGCTCGGGCCGGAAGCGCGGCCGAATTCCATATCAAGGGGAATTAGCCGGGTCCTGACCAACGGGTCTTGGCCTGATCTGCAGGATCAGGCCAAGAAGCGCCTCTTCGCGGATAGTTTCGGCGCGACTTTCCCGGCCCGTTGTCGAATCGCGGAGAGTTTTCCGCACGACCGCCGAAAACTCTCCGTGCAGATCGGCCACATGCGGCCGGCGTGTACCGGCCGGTGGCGGGCCGAGGTAGCGGCGCAGGGTGGCCAGGGCGCTGCGGGCGTCGACGGCCGGACGGCCGTGGAGCGGTTAGGATCGTTCCGGCCGGCCGGCCGGCCGGGCGCAGGTGCGCAGAGGCTCAGCGCTCTTGCTCGGTGGGGCGGATTAGCAGTTCGTTGACGGCTACGTGGCGGGGGCGAGTCACGATGTAGCTAATGGCGTCGGCGATGTCCTCGGCCTCCATCCGCTGGCCGATCTGGCTGCGCATCGTCTCGACCACTTCCGGCCGGTTGTGGCTGACCAGCTCGGACGCGGTCGCACCCGGCTCGACCAGCGATACCCGCACGTACCGCTTGGCCAGTTCCTGGCGCATCGATTCGCTGAACGCGCCGACGCCATGCTTGGTCAGCGAATAGACCCCGTTGCCGAGCCGGGCGTGACGGCCGGCCACCGAGCTGATGTTCACCATGTCGGCGACCTGGCGCGGCCCGTTCTCGGCCGCGCTGATCAGATGCGGCAGCGCCGCGTGGGCGCAGTACAGCAGCCCGAGCAGGTTGATTTCGACCATCCGCTGCCACTCAGACAGCGGCGCCCCGACCCCGGGCCCAAGCAGCATCACGCCGGCGTTGTTGACCAGCGTGTCCAGCCGGCCGAGTTCGGCGACAGTACGCTCGACCGCGTCGGTCGCCTGCTGCTCGTCGGTGATGTCCGCCTCGATCTCCAGAGCGGCTCCGCCCGCGTCGCGAATCTCGTGAGCAACCGCGTGCAGCCGATCGGCCCGCCTGGCTGCCAGCGCCACCGTCGCGCCATGACCGGCGAGCGACTTCGCCGCCGCCTCCCCTATCCCGCTTGAGGCCCCGGTGACCAGAGCCACTGTCCCGTCCAGAATCGGTTTCATGACGGACAGCCTAGAGCTGAGCCCCATCCGGGGTAGTCCGCGCTAGTCCGGGCTAGTCCCAGCTACAGTCACTGGGCGACGCCGGGGGGGTTCGCCATTAGCACGGCTATTCCGACTTTCTCGGATAGACCTCAAGATCGGTGGCCTTGACCGAGAGCCAGACCTCGCTGCCCGGCTGAAGCGACAGTTCGGTCACCGCCGCTGCCGTGACATCCACCAAGGCCGGCGGCTCGCCGGCCAGGCTGCCTGGCCACCTGTGCCGGAGTGCCAGCCTGGACGATCCGGCCGTCTTCGGGCATCAGCAGCTGGTCGGTGAGCACCAGCGCCTCCAGCGGATCGTGCGTCACCAGCAGGCACGGCCCGGCGTACTCCGCTAGGTGCGTCCTGAGCTCGGCCTGGACGTCGAGCCTGGTGCCGGCGTCGAGGGCGGACAGCGGTTCGTCGAGCAACAGCAACTCCGGCGAGCCGGCCAGGGCCCGGGCCAGTGCAACCCGCTGGGCCTGACCGCCGGACAGCGCGGCGGGCTTGCGATCGGCCAGCCGGTCGAGGCGGAGGCGACGCAGCCAGTCCAGGGCCGCCGTCCGCGCGGCCTGTTTCCCCTGGCCCTTGGCGCGGGGCGAGAACGCCACGTTCTCGAGCACGCTCAAATGCGGGAACAGCCGGTAGTCCTGGAACACAAAGCCCACTGGGCGACCGGCCGGCTCGGTGAATTGCCTGGTCCGAGCATCGTCCAGGACGGCACCGGCGAGCTCGATCCGGCCGGCGGAGACCGGGATCAACCCGGCGAGAGCTTTAAGCAAAGTGGACTTTCCGGCCCCGTTGGGCCCGAGTACGCCAACCACCTGGCCGGGCTCGACGGCGAACGTCACATCGAGCCCGAACCCGCCTCTGGTTACCGATGCGTCCACCGCGAGGCCAGTTCCCAAGCCCTCGCTCACCGCGCCGAGCCGCCCCGCAGCCACCGGTCTCGCAGCGACACCAGCACTGCCACCGAGACCAGCAGCAGCACCAGGCTGAGCGCGATCGCCGCGTCCGGGTCGTTTTCCAGCGCGTAGTACACGGCGATAGGCATCGTCTCGGCCGCTTGCGCTGCCTTTTCCAGGCCCGCGGCTATGGCTTTTCGAACCCGTCGTGAGCGAGTACTTTCTGGCCGGCCGACGACAGCACATAGGAGGCGAACGCCTGCGCCGTAGGCATGTTGGCCGACTTCTTGATCGTTGCGATCGGGTAAGAAGTCGAGGCGTTGTCATCGGCCGGGATCTTGATCCCCTTCACTTTCTTACCGGCCGCCTTCACGTCGGTCACGTAGACCATGCCCGCGTCGACGTTGTTGAACTCGACCTGGGTCAGCACCGACTTCACGTCCGGCTGCAGGGTGACCGGCTTGACGGTGATCTTGTTCAGGCTGAATACCTTCTTGGCCACGAAACCGCACGGAACCTGAGGCTGGCACAGCGCGGTCTTCACCGATGACTTCGACAGGTTCTTGACCGAGGTCACGTGGGCCGGGTTCCCCGGCGGAACCGCGACCTCCATCACGTTCTTCGCGAACGTCCTCGGCATGGAGGCATCCCCGGCCGAGACTACCTGGGTCATGTTCTGCGGGCTCGCCGAGGCGAAGACATCGGCGGGCGAGCCGGACTTGATTTGGTCGGCCAGACCCGAACTCGGTCCGAACCTGAGCTGGTCGTTGTGCTGCTTGAGCACCCGGCCGTCATTGCCGCGAGCGCGGCTGCGGCCAGCCCAGCGGCTAGGACCGCTCCCCCAGTTTTTGGCACGTCGTCCCCCCGAGAACGATGAGTAGTAACGCAGTTACTTCCCGTAATTTTTAGGGAGAAAACTTTGCGCCCGCTGGCCACCTTTTCCAGAGCTGATTCTTTCTTGGCCGACTCTTAACCAGGCCAATCGAGTGCTGGTGCCAGCGAGCGAGCGAGCGATGCCGAGGGCAGCAGCGCAAGCCCGGTGTTGCGCAAACCAACCGCGACCGGCGACGCCCATTGGGCGACAACACCGATCTGGGCCGATCTCCGGGCAATGTACTGAGTGCGCGGCCGCCGTTCCCGGTCGTAGTCGGCCAGCCGGCCGGCAACGGCCGACTCGCTGCATTCGGTGAGCGCCCGGCCAAGCACCACGGCGTCTTCGAGCGCCTGGCAAGCGCCCTGGCCGAGATTCGGCGTCATGGCATGGGCGGCGTCGCCGACTAGCACCACGTTGCCTTTGGCGTAGCTGCGCAGCGGCGGCAGGTCATAGATATCGAGGTGCAGCACGGCATCCGGTTCGGCCGCGCCGAGCAGTTCGGGGATCGGGTCATGCCAGGCGCCGAACCGCTCGCGCAACCCGGCTAGCCCGCTGTCGTCCGCGCCTTCGGCGGCGTTCGCGGTGGCATAGCAGTAAACCCGATTGTCGGCCAATACCGAGTAGCCGAACCGCTCGCCGCTCCCCCAGGTCTCGCACATATCTGTGATTGGCACCGGCGGCGTCACCAGGCGCCAGCTGGTGTAGCCGGAATACGGCGCGAAGCGCGTTCGGCCACAGCGACAGGCCCGCCCCGGCCTCGGTGAACTCAGGGGCGCGTTCGAGCACCTCGACGTCCCAGCCGGCCCGCCTCAGCGCCACCGCGAAGGCGAGCCCGGCAATCCCGCCACCGACGTAACGGCGTTCAGAGACCAGGGGTATCTGGTCGTGCCCGGCGTTCTGGATGCCGGCCAGATCGCCGAGGGCCGTGGGATCGTGACGGCGCTGCTCGAACGCGAGCCAATTCCAGACGGCCACGTCGGCAGCTATTTCCTTTGGCCCCAGTTCGGCCCGGCCGGGCATCCGTTGCTGGACTTCTACCGGTCCGTCGGCCTCGGCGCGCTAGCCGGCCAGTTCCTGCGGCCGGGCCAGCCGCTGGACGAACCTGCCGCGGGACAGGTCGCCTTGACGATTCCGCACTTCCGGCACCGGCCCGGCGGGCCGCATGTCGACGGCATAACACCAGCCGAGCCAGGCGGCCGACCGGGAACGTTCAGCCTGCTCGCGGGCGTATGGCTGACCGAACATAGCGAGGTCGATCGCGGCAACCTGTGGGTCTGGCCGGGCACTCACCATCGATTTGGCCAGTACCTGGCCGAGCGCGGAGCGCAGGCGCTGACCAAGATCGATGAGATGAATCTCGGTCCCTATCCGGAGGTCGAACTCGGGACCCCGGTACAGGTAACCGGCCCGGTCGGCAGCGTAATGTTCGCGCACTACTTGCTCGGCCACAACAGCGGCGGTCACTTCGCGCCGAACGGGGCCCAGCGTCGCGAGACGATCTACTACCGCCTGCGCGCCCACGGCCACGTCGACCGCTGGCGTCAGGTCGTCACCGACCCCCTGCTCGAATTCCGCACCCCGACCCTCTAGACAGTGGTCCAGTCTGATCAATGTGCTGATTCATCAGGCTTCCCCGAAGATGGATGCACACATTCATCTTGTTTCCAGAGGATGAATGCGCGCATTCATCTATTCCGCCTGCGATGAATGAGCATATTCATCTGGTCTGAACCAGCATTAGTTCGTGGATCGGCGTGATTGGCGGTGACGTATAGCATTGATTGGGCGAAATCGGTGGGATCTATTGCGGGCGCGGGTTGATGTGGATCTTGGGACCGGGGGCCCAGGTGGGGTTGCGGGTGCCGGATAGGGCGGTTGGGGCCTGGTCGAGGGGCAAGGTGGCGGCGACTAGCGGCCTCGGGTCGACGATGCCGGTGGCGTAGAGTTCGGCGGCGCGGTGCAGGCCCTTTGAGCCGCCGAGTACGCCGACGGCGGTCACGTCTTTCAGTGCGAGCACGCGGGTGTCGAGCGGGCTCGGGACGGTGGACAGGCCGATCAGTACCAGTCGGCCGCCGGGCTCGACGAGCTGGGCTGCCTGTGCGGGCACGTCAGCCGAGTTCGAGGCGTCGATGACCGCGTCGAAGCGTAGGTTTGGCAGGTCGGCGGCGGTCCAGCAGTGGTCGAAGCCCAGGGTGGCGGCGAAGTCCAGCGTGTCCGGCTCGGTCCCGACGAGGTGGACCTCGTTGCCCTGGGCTCGGGCGAACAGGGCGGCGAGCAGGCCGATGGTGCCCGGGCCGATGATGAGCAGCCGGTCGCCGGTCGTCAGGTTGGCGCCGTCGACCGCGCGCAGGGCGTTGCCGCCGGGCTCGACCAGCGCTCCGGTCATCGCGTCGATCCCGTCCGGCAGCGCGATCAGTGCGCGGGCCGGGACCAGCAGATACTCAGCGAGCGCGCCCGGCCAGCCGCGCCGGATGCCGATCTCGTAGCGGTCGGCGCATAGGTAGTGGCGGTCGCGCTGGCAGCGTTCGCAGTGGCCGCAGCCGAGCATCGTGTCGCCGGCGACCCAGCGGCCGAGCCAGGACCGGTCGACGCCTTCGCCGGCACTGGTCACGACGCCGGACCATTCGTGGCCGATCCTGATCGGGTAGCTGGCTTCTCCGGTCTCCAGGTAGGACATATGGCCGGAAAAAATCTCCAGGTCCGTGCCGCAGACACCGGCTCTTTCGACTTGGACTACGACCTGGCCGGGACCGGCGGTTGGCTCTGGTACATCGCCGACCTCGGCCTCGCCGGGGCCGGTGATGATGAAGGCGCGCACGTTAGCTGCGCCGGGGTTGGCGCCGGGGCTGGCGGCGGCGCAGCCACCTGGAAGCTGGACTGGCTTCTGGCGCTTGAGCCGGGGGCTCGGGCGGTTCTGGGGCTCGATTGAGTTCGTCGGCTTCGCGGGCGGTCAGCCAGAGCCTGACCATGGCCTCGGTGTCCACCAGCGGCACATGGATCGGCGGGTCCTGCGGGAGCTTGCGCCACTTGATGATCTGCTCGTTGAGCTCGGCGGCGGCCTCGCGCACCTGCTCTTCCGACCGGAACTCCGGCACCGCCGCCGCGAGCAGTTCGCGTTGCTTCTTCAGCCGCAGCGGGGTGGGCAGGCAATCGTCAATAGAGCCGCCCTCGCGGCGCACGTAGTCGGCCAGCCAGGCCCGGCCGTCGAAGTCGTTCCGCTTCGGCAGCGGCTTGCCCGCGCCGGGCAGATCGTCGAAGGCGCCGCGCTCGGCCGCCGCATTGATCTGCTCGTCGATCCAGGAGGTGAAGCTCAGGCCGACCGGCTTGCGATCGGTCATCACGATCCGCTCCTCATGCGTTTAGTATGCCTGCGTGCCCGATGTCTTCGATGAGCCGGCCGTGCTGCGCACCGAACGGCTAGTGCTGCGCCAGGTCACCGAGTCGGACGGGCCCGGCCTGTTCGACATCTTCGGTGATGACCAGGTCACGGCGCACTACGCCTGGGACACATTCACCAGCATCGAGCAGGGTCACGCGCTGGCCGAGCAGACGGCCAGGGCCTATCGCGAGCGCGACGCGCTGCGCTGGGGCCTCGTCCCGCACGGCTCCGAGCAGATCATCGGTACCTGCGGCTACACCCGGTGGAACGCCGAGAGCCGGTTCGCGATCCTCGGCTATGACCTGGCCAGGCAGTACTGGCACCGCGGCCTGGCGACCGAGGCGGTCACCGCCGTGCTGCGGTTCGGCTTCGAGCAGATGGAGCTGAACCGTGTCGAGGCGCTGGTGATGGCGGGCAACGTCGCGTCGATCACGCTGCTGAGCCGGATCGGGTTCACTCACGAGGGCGAGTTGCGGCGGCGGGCGCTGCACCGCGGCGAGTTCAGGGACGTGTGGATGTTCGGTCTGCTGTGCTCCGAGTGGACGGTGCGAAAACTGACTTCAAATCCGGCTTGACCTTGACGCTGCGTCAGGCTTGCAGCATGACGGCATGACGATACATAAGGCGCCAGCCGGACCCGGCCGCCAGGCCATCTCGGCCAGCGGGCTACGCAAATCATTTGGTGACCACCTAGTGCTCGACGGCATCGATCTCGACGTTGCCGAGGGCACGATCTTCGCGCTCCTCGGGCCCAACGGCTCGGGCAAGACCACGACCGTCCGGATCTTGTCGACCCTGATTACGGCCGACGCGGGCGCGGCCAAGGTCGCCGGTCATGACCTTCAGGCCGAGCCCGGCCAGGTCAGGGCGGCGATCGGCGTCACCGGCCAGTTTTCCGCGGTCGACGGGTTCCTCACCGGCCAGGAGAACCTGGTGCTGATGGCCGACCTGCACCACCTGAGCCGGGCCGAGGGCCAGCGGCGGGCCACCGAGCTGCTTGAGCAGTTCGACCTCGCCGACGCCGGCAAGAAGATGGCGCTGACCTACTCGGGCGGCATGCGGCGCCGGCTCGATCTCGCGATGACCCTAGTCGGCAATCCCCGGCTGATCTTCCTGGACGAACCCACCGCCGGCCTCGACCCGCGCAGCAGGCGCACCATGTGGCAGATCATCGCCGACCTCGCCGCGAACGGCGTCACGATCTTCCTGACCACCCAGTACCTGGAAGAAGCCGATCAGCTCGCCGACCAGATCGCGGTCCTCGACCACGGCCAGTTCGTCGCGCAGGGCACGGCCGACGAGCTCAAGCGCCTGATCGCAGGTGGTCACGTGCTGCTGCGGTTCGGCGCGGTCGGCGCGCTGGATCAGGCCGCCGCGCTGTTCGGCTCGGCCGCCGCCCGCGACGACGAGGCACTCACCTTGCAGATTCCGAGCGACGGCGGCGTGCGGTCGCTGAAGGACCTGCTCGACCGGCTGGACCGCGACGCGATTGCCGTCGATCACCTGACCGTGCACACCCCCGACCTCGACGACGTTTTCCTCGCAATCACCGGGAGCCAGCGATGAGCAGCTTGACGTACGCCGTGCGCGATTCCGCCACGATGTTCCGCCGCGATCTGAAACACGCCCAGCGATTCCCGATGCTGACCGTCAGCGGCCTGCTGGTGCCGATCCTGCTGCTGCTGTTGTTCGAAGGGATCTTCGGCCACGCGCTGCGGATCGGGCTCGGCGTCAGCACCGGGGGCGCGAGCTACATCGACTTCCTCACGCCCGGGATCTTGGTGATGACGGCCGGGTTCGCCGCCGAGACCACGGCGGTGAGCGTCTGCAACGACATGAGCGAGGGCATCATCGCCCGGTTCCGCACGATGGCGATCTCCAGGGCCTCGGTGCTGACCGGTCAGGTGATCGGCAGTACGGCGAGGACGCTGATCAGCGGCATCCTCGTCATCGGGGTCGCGATGCTGATCGGCTTCCGGTCCTCGGCCAGCCCGGTCGCCTGGCTCGCGGCGACCGGCGTGTTCATCATGCTGACGATCGCGCTGACCTGGCTGACCGTCGCGTTCGGTCTGCTGGCCAAGACGCCGGCCGGGGCCAACAGCCTCGCGCTGATCCCCGCGTTCCTGCCGTTCGTCAGCAGCGCGTTCATCCCGTCCGGCTCGATCGCGAGCGGCGGTACCCGCTGGTTCGCGGAGAACGAGCCGTTCACGCCGATCATCAACACGCTTCGCGGGCTTCTGACCGGCACGCCAATCGGACACGCCGCGTTCTGGGCCGTGGGCTGGTGTGTGGTGCTGACGGCGGTCGGCTACCTGTGGGCTCGATCGCTGTACGGCCGGACCAGGCCGTCTTAACCCCCGCGCCCGGGACGTGCGCAAATCTTTCTGACTAAGAAAAGATCCTGCCTTGTTTGGTGTTCAGCTAGTTCCAGATGTTGGTGATCGGGGTTGCCTTCGCGCTGGCGCCGAGGTGCGGCAGGCCGTACATGTCCTCGATCGTGCGCAGGACGTTGTAATGGTTGATCTTCTCGGAGTAGGTGCCCGTGTGAACGTGAGCGCCGTAGAAGATCGTCGGAACCTGGTTATTGTCGCCGCTGGCCCCGAACTGCGAGCCGTCCTCATCCCAGGTGATGATCAGCAGGCTGTTGTGCGCGGCTGCCCAGGAGGCGTAGCCGCCGAGGTGAGCCTTGATCCAGTGATCGCCGCTGTCACGGGAGCAGTAGTGCATGTCGTGGCACAGGTTCGGGACGACGAACGAGATCGTCGGCAGCTTGGCGAAGCGGGCCGGGAACTTCGTGAACGGCTGGCTGTCGCGGGCCGGGACGTTGCTGAAGTCGACCCACGGACCGTGCACCCGGGTGTAGCCGAGCGAGACCTCGGAGCAGTCGCCGGTGAAGCCCGCCGAGGGCAGGCCCTCCGAGTAAGCGGTGAAGCTCAGCTTGGCCGCGATCAGTTCCGCGCCGAGGTTCGGCGCCTTGCCGAAGTTCACCGGGCACTTGTCGCTGGTCAGGCCGTGCGCGGACCCGGAGAAGAGGGCCAGGTAGTTGGGTTCGCTCGGGTGGCCGATCGCGAAGGAGTGGCTGAAGTTGGCTCCGGTGGACGCCAGCTTGTTCAGGTAAGGCGCCTCATCGGGGCGGCCGATGATCGCCTTGTAGTTCTTGTTCTCCATTACCACGATGAGCACGTGCGCGAATCGGGGCGGCGGGCTGGCCGCGGAGGCTGCGGACGCCAGGTTCCCCGGTATCGTCACGCCTGCCATTAGTGACGCGGCGGCGGCCGCCATTGCTAGGGCACGGCTGCGCGCTGCGGCTTTGATCATCTTTGGCCCCCTGCCAAGGTCTGCCATTTGGGGCTTTAGCGTACGCGTCGGTCTTGCTGCGGGGAACCTCCGGCGCTGTGGGGAACCTCCGGCCGGATGCGGAACGCACCGCCTATCTGCTGTCGGCCTCGATCATGACGCCGATCCTCGGCCGGGTCGGCGACATGACCGGCAAGAAGCGGATCTTCGTCGCGACCTTGATCGCGCTGGCGGTCGGCTCGCTGCTCGCGGCGGTTGCCTCGTCGATCACCGTGATGATCGTGGCGCGGGTCATTCAGGGGTTCGCGGGCGGCATGCTGCCGTGCGCGTTCGGGATCATCCGCGATGAGTTCCCGGCCGAACGGGTGCCCGGGGCGGTCGGGACGATCGCCGCGCTGACGGCCGTGGGGGCTGGGCTCGGCATCGTGCTGGCTGGTCCGCTGGTGGACGCGCTCGACTACCACTGGCTGTTCTGGCTGCCGCTGATCATTACCGTGGTTGCGGCCGTGTCGGCGATCGTGTTCGTGCCGGAATCTGAGGTGCGCACGCCGGGACGGATCAGCTGGCTGCCCGCTGTCTTGCTGTCCGGGTGGCTAGTGGCGCTGCTGCTCGCGCTGAGCGAGGCTCCGTCCTGGGGCTGGGGCTCTGGGCGGGTGATCGGGCTGATCGCCGCCGCGCTGGTGCTGGCGGCCGGCTGGCTGTTCGCCGAACTGCGGGCGGCGACGCCGCTGATCGACATGCGGATGATGCGGCTGACCGCGGTGTGGACCAACAACCTGGTCGGGCTGCTGATCGGGGTCGGGATGTACGCGACGTTCGCGTTCTTGCCCGAGTTCGTGCAGACGCCTTCGATCGCCGGATATGGCTTCGGTGCGAGCATCACTCGATTCGGACTCATGCTGCTGCCGTCGGCGATCACGATGATGGCCGTGGGCATGTTCACCGGCAAGCTCACCCGCAAGCTCGGCGGCAAGATCCTCGTGGTCGCGGGCTGTTTGGTCGGCTGCGGGGCGATGCTGATCCTGGCGTTCGCGCACAGCGTCCAGTGGGAGATCTACGTCTCCAACGCGCTGATGGGGGTTGGGTTCGGACTGGCCTTCTCGGCGATGTCGGCGCTGATCGTAGCGGCGGTTCCGCCCTCGCAGACCGGCGTGGCCAGTGGCATGAACGCCAATATCCGGACGATCGGCGGCAGCATCGGGTCGGCGGTCATGGCTTCGATCGTCACGTCCCAACTCGCGCCAACCGGGCTGCCTAAGGAGTCCGGGTACACGTCCGGGTTCGCTGTCATGGCGTGCGGGCTATTGCTGGCCGCGCTGGCCGGGTTGCTGATCCCGGCCGCCGTGCGGGGGGCCAGGGCCGGGGCGGGTTCGGGAGAGCCGGAGCATGCTGAGATGGCGATGGTGGCCGGCGGTACCGTCGTCGGTGAGGAGATTGACTGAGGACGAGATCGACTAACGAGGAGATCGACTAACGAGGAGATCGGCTAGCTTGGAGATCGACGAGCACAGTGCGGAATGATGCCCTCCGCAACTACGAACGCATTCTCGATGCGGCGCGGGATCTGTTTGGCGAGTCCGGTGCCGACGCGTGCATGGAGGACATCGCGGCGCGGGCCGGAGTGGGTGTAGGTACGGTCTACCGGCGGTTCGCGAGCAAGGACGCGCTCATCGACGAGCTGCTCCGGCTGGTTGTCGCCGAGCTTCTTACCGCCAGCGATGATGCGCTGGCCAGGACCGATGGTTACGGGCTCGAGTTGCTGCTGCGGGCGTTCTGCCGGTCGTTCGCCGACCATGCGCACTACGCGGACCTGCTGCTTGACCGGCAGCCTGACCCGGCGGTGACGCGTCAGCTCCGGGCCGCGATGGCGGAACTGACGGCCAGGGCCGTTGCGGCCGGGACGGTGAGCGCGGCGGTGACGACGCAGGACGTCATCGCGTTGATCTCGTCGATGCGGGGACTGGTGAAGGAGACCAAAGATGCCCCGGCGCCGGATTGGCAGCGGTTCCTGGACATTCATCTGGCCGGGATGCGCGCTGTCGATCGGCCGGAGGCTCGGTGACCTGGCGTACTGTGCCCGCGCTGGCCGGCGGATTTCTGGTGACGCTGGTGAGCGCGGTGCTGGCTCTTTGCCTCGGGCGCGGCCGGCGGGACGGAGCTGGCGCCGATCGGGTGCTGCGGTGGTGGGCCGGCGGGTGCTTGCGGGCCGCCGGGGCGCGGGTGATGGTGCACGGGCTATCGGCCGGGCTTGAGTCGGTCGGGCCGTGCGTTGTGGTGGCCAATCACCAGTCCGTGCTGGATCCGGTTACGCAGGTCAAGGCGCTGCCGCTGTCGTTGCGCATTCTGGCCATGCGGGAACTGTTCCAGATCGTGCTGCTCGGCCGGGCGCTGCGGACGATCGGGATGATCGAAGTGGACCGGGACTCCCCCAGCCTGCGTTCGATCGTCAAATCGGTCGCCGAGTCGTTCGCGGCCGGGCATTCGGTGCTGATCTTTCCTGAGGGGAAGATTTCCGTCGACGGGTCGGTCCGCGAGTTCAAAGACGGCGCGTTCCTGATGGCGGTGATGAACCAGGTGCCGGTCCTGCCGGTCGCCATCTGCGGGACCAATAAGGTCTGGCCGGCCGTCGGGCGGGCCATCCGTGGCGGCACGGCGCACGTCATCATCGGATCACCGATACCGACCGCCGGCTGCACCAGGCGAGACGTCCCGGCGTTGCGGGCGCAGGCGCGCGAGGTAATCGTCAGCGCCTGCCGGGACTGGTCCGCTGTAGGGTCCGGTCTGGAAGACGGCTCCGTGACGAGCGGAAGCTAGCGATGGGCCAGGGTCAAGATCCGTATGCGCATGCTGCCGCCCGATACGGTTGCTGGCGTGGAGCCCGTGCAGTCGGTGCAGCCTGTCGACACGCCGGTGCTGGTCGTGGGCGGCGGGCCGGCTGGGCTGGCTGCCGCTGCCGAGCTGAGCTTGCACGGCATCGACTGCGTCGTGATCGAGCCGAGGACGGCGGTCTCGCATCGGCGGCCCCGGGCCAAGACGACCAGCGTCCGGACGATGGAGCACCTGCGGCGCTGGGGTGTGGCCGATCAGCTCCGGCGTGCTGCTCCGCTGGCAGTCGAGTGGTCGCAGCGGGTCACGTTCTGCGAGTCGCTGACCGGCCGCCGGATCACCGACTTCGACGGTGCGTTTGGCCTGACCACGCGGCGCAGCGACTTGTTCGCCGAGTCCGGCCAGCAGGTGCCGCAGCCGGTCGTCGAGGACGTGCTGCGGACGCATCTGGCCGGGCAGCCAGGCGTCCAGCTTCTGCTTGGGCTCACGGTGACCGGACTGGAGCAGGACGCGGACGTGGTTCGGGTTTCGGTCAGCGACTCGGCCGATGCTGGCTACGTAGTCACGGCCCGCTGGGTGCTGGGGTGTGACGGTGCGGGCGGCGTGGTCCGGGATCAGATTGGCTCGCAGTACATCGGGCGGTCCGATCCCCGGCCCAACTTCAACGTGGTCTTCCGCGCTCCTGACCTGGACACGCACCTGGGTCCGGCCGTCCAGTACTGGGTCGTGGGCGGACGCGCCACCGGGCTGGTGGGGCGACTCGACCTGGCCGGGATCTGGTGGGCGATCATGCCGGGGATCGGGGCCGAGTACGGGAGCGCCCACGCCAGTGAGCTGATTACCGACCTGATCGGGGGGCCGACGGCCGGGCTTGAGGTCCTCGCGACCGACCCATGGACGGCCCGGCTGCTGGTCGCCGACTCATTCGGCAGCGGCCGGGTGTTCCTGGTCGGAGAGGCCGATCACGTCAACCCGCCCTGGGGCGGTCACGGCTTCAATACCAGCGTCGGTGACGCGGTCAACATCGCCTGGAAGATCGCCGCCGTCGAACACGGCTGGGCGTCGCCCGGTCTGCTGGCGACCTATGAGCAGGAGCGGCGCGGCGTGGTCGAGCAGACCGTCGCCTGTGCCGAAGCGAACATGCTGGCGATGGCGGGTGACCTGCCGGCCGATGAGGCCGTGATTCAGCGGGTCAAGCGAGCCGAGTTTCACAGCCTCGGGCTGGTGCTCGGTTATTCCTATGCGGGATCCGCGGCGATCAAGCCGGGTTCTGGCGGATTGGCCGGGGCTGGCGAGTCGTTCGTTATCGCCGACACCACGACTTACACGCCCACGGCAGAACCCGGCGCCCGGCTCCCGCACGCCTGGCTGCCGGACGGGAGTTCGCTGTACGACCGGTTGGGCCAGGGATTCACTCTCCTCGGTTCGCCGGACCGGGCCGGACGGCCAGGACGGCTACTCGAGGAGGCGCGCGAGCGCGGAATTCCGCTCACGGTGTTTGACCCACCGGCCGGTTACCCCTGGCGCGACGAGTTCCTGTTGGTCCGGCCCGACCAGCACATCGCCTGGCGCACCACCGACCCCAGCAGCATCGACCTGGACCGCGTGATCGGAGGTCGGGCCTAGTTGGCCCATTCGCGCGACACCCGATCCGGTCGGCTACAACATCGGAGGGCCACCGGTGCTGTAGCTTCCCCGGACGGAACAACACCAGAAGGGCACCGAGGCGGTTATAGCAACCTCGGGAGGGCACCGGTGTTGTAGCTTCCTGGGACGCTACGACATCAGGGGAGCAACGATGTTGTACCGGCACCGGGCTTGTTCGGGTGTCGGCCACCGGCCAGACCGGCCGCCAGCCAGCCGCCAGACCGGCCAGACCGGCCAGACCAGTCAGACCAGTCACACCGGTCGGTACCAGCACTTCATGCCGGTGTGGACGCCCGCCCGCATGTGGGCGCCGATGACCGCGTCCACCGATTCGATCGACGCGAGGGCCCGCCGGATCGACCGGCCAACCGAGATCCTCGCCCGCTCGGCGCCATCGGCGAACGTTCGCCGGCGACCAGCCAGTCCGCTGCTGGCACCGAGTTCTTTCATAAGCCAGTCCTGCTCGGCCCGAACCCTAGCCGCCTCACTGTAGTTACCGGCCGACTCCAGCCTCTCCGCCTGCTCGCGAATCTGGGCCAGCCGCTCCTGGTACTTCCTGATCGCCGCTCGGTCAAGCACTCCCTGCCCGGACCCGGTCCCAGAACCAGCTCGCGTCGCCAGCCCTTCCGCACCCGCCACCAGATCGAGTGCCGCGATCTCCGCCCCCGGATTGGCAATCAGCACCGCCAGGTGCATCATTCCGACGCTGTCCGAGATCAGCGCGCTGCGCGGGCCAAGCTCCAGCCGCCATCGCGTCCCATGCCTGCGGCAGCTAGCCGCGAACCGCCGCGCGGGTACCGCCGACGCCTCCGGCCCCAGCTTGGCGGCCAGGTCGGCAGCCCGGCTGCGCAAGTCGGTGGCCATGGCCAGGTCCCCAGGATGCGCCCGCCGTTCCAGAACCTCAGCAAACCGCAGCCGGGAATGGTTCACCGCCGGCAAGTGCCCCAGCGCGAGGTTGCGGCACAGCGAGTCAGACAAAGACTGCAGACCGTTGTCTAGATCGCCGAGTGTCACCAGCGCCATCCCGATCACCTGATGGACCGAGCCGAAACAGGCGATCCCGAGACTGGCCATCATCGGCAGATCGGCGAACGGCCGCAACAGCTCATACGCCTGCGCGGCCGCATCTTTATCTCCCAGCAGGTAGGCCGCTTCGACCACGCAGTACATGGTGTAGAGCCAGCTGCTGGTGCGCGGCAGGTCGGCCAGGTCCCGGCCCCGCACGGCGGCGAGCGCGCTGACGGCGGTCAGGTAGTCGCCGCTCTGAGCGGCCGCGACCGCCTGGGCGGCGGTGAACGAATAGTCCACCGCACTCAGCGCCGGAGAGCTGGTCAGCTCGGCCAGCATCGGCAGCAGCTCGGGCAGCCGACCCTGGTACCACCGGATCGCCACCAGTTGCGCGCCGTACCAGCCGTCCGCATCAACATCGCCGGCCCTGGCGCCCGAGTCCAGGCACTCCTTCGCTAGCCGCTCGGCCTCGGTGAGCCGGCCGGCCCGGATGGCGAGCATCACCTCCATTGCCCGCACCACGTAGCCGACGGCCAGATGGTCATGGTCGGCCAGCCGGCCGCGCAGCTCGCCGAGCCGCCGCTCGACGTGCGGATCGCCGGCCAGGAACATGTCGGCCACCAGCCACACCAAGCCCATCAGCACGTGCCCGTGCTGCCCGGTCCTCGCGGCGGCACCGACCAGTTCATCGGCCAGGGTCCGCCGCAGCTCACCGTGTTCTGGACCGAGCAGGCAATCATGCGCCCGGCTCAGCGCCTCCGCCAGGGCGACCGGATCGCCCGCCGCCCTGGCCTCGTCGAGGACGGCCAGTATCCGAGTGCTCTCGCCGGTGCGATGATCGGCTTCGCTGGCGGCCCGGATCCGCAGCCGCAGCCCCAGTGTGCTCTGCGGATCGACTACCGACAGCGCGTGCTGCAGCCGGGCCCCGAGGAGGCTGGCCGCGAGCTGGGGGCGGTGGTCGTGCACCCACAAGCCGCTCAGGCCGAGGGCAGCCTTAGCCATCACGAACGCATCGGCCGTTCGTTCACCTTCGGCGTAGGCGGCCTCGAACCAGTACAGGCTATTCCGCAGATCGCCGCTGCCCTCCAAGGCGGCGGCGGCATAGCTCAGAACTGAGTCAACCGTCCCCGCGCCATCGCGAATGCCGGCGCGTCCCCCGCGCCCCGCACTCTCCGTGACCGCGCCTGTGACCGCGCCCGTGATCGACCCCGCGACTAGCCCGCCGCTCACCGTCCGGACCTCCTCGCTAACACGTTCGCGCCGAAATCCCTGTAACCATGTTCGTCGCATCGGTCACGATTTGCGATATCGCCTCGGCCACAGTAGGTATCGACTCGATCAAGCCGACGCCCTGCCCGGCGAGCATCGGCATCTCCTCGAAGTCACCGGTGGTCGACGCAATCGGCACGAAACTCGAGAATTTGTGCAGGTCAAGCTCCATCCCCATCAGGCTGAGGTGGCCGATCACCGGCTCATCGGAGGTGTCGGCCGGGATCTCGCCGACTCGGTCCTGCCATTGCGCGACCACCCGGTTGCGCAACACCCGCATCGGATTGAAGTCCGGCAGGTCCGGCCCGAACACCCGAGTCCTGACCGTGTCCCGGCTCTCCGCGCTGACCAACCGGGCCTTGTACTCGGCATGTGCCAGCGACTCCTGGGTCGCCACCAGCCTGGTGCCGATCCAGACCCCATCCGCACCGAGCATCAGCGCGGCGGCCAGGCCCCGGCCATCGGCGATGCCGCCCGCGCCCAGCACGAGCGCGGGCGCGACCGCATCGGCGACCAGCGGAAGCAACGCGAACGTTGGCAACGTGCCGAGGTTGTGCCCGCCGGCCTCGGTGCCCTGGGACCTTCGTGCCCGCGCTGTGCAGCAAGTCGATCCAGGCGCGCGGTGGATGACCCCAGTGAAACGAGGTCACCGGCGCCCCCGCGTTGGCGGCCACCTCGATCTGGGCGAGCGACGACAGGCTCGTGATGAAGTTGATGTTGAACGGCTGCGTGGTGCCAGCGCGAAGAGCGTCAATGGTGGCCTTCAGCGCAGGCGGCGGCATGAGCCCGACTCCGATCGAGCCAAGTCCGCCAGCCGCGCAGACGGCCAGCGCCAGGTCGGGCGTCATGCCGACGAAGGCCATTCCGGCCTGTGCAATCGGGTGGGTAATTCCGTAGGAGTCAGTAAAGCGGGTAGATATCATTTCTCTAGGCTCGCAGTTCTCACCCGCCAAGAGATTGCTGCTAGCGCAGAGCAAGCTTGCCGTGAGCGCAAGGATGCGGGGGTATGCCGCGATGCCCGTCTGGTCCACCACGACTGTGGCACAACGGCGCCAGTTTGCCTACTGGCGGGAGATGATCTGCGAGGCTTTCCTCGATCTGACGCCTGAGTCGCGGCTACGCGACGGGTTCTACGGTCGGGTCACCCAGCAGTCGCTGGACCAGCTTGACCTGGCCAGAATCGAATCTCAGGCTCAACGGGTGCGGCGCACGGAAGCCGACATCACCCGGTCTCCGCAGTCCGGCTACTACGCCAACTTCCAGCTGCGCGGAACTGGCGTGACAATCCAGGACGGCCGGGTCGCGATAACCCAGCCCGGCGACCTCACTCTGATCGACACGGCCCGGCCGTTCTCGTTCGAGTTCGCCGATGACTTCTCCCAGCTCTCCCTGCACATCCCAGAACAGCTGCTGGAAACCCACCTGGAACAGCCGACCCCGACCGCGACCAGGATCAGCACCGTCACCGGCGTCGGCGCGGCCATCAGGCACGCGCTCACCGCGATCGACTCCGGCGAGCTCGCCCCAGGATCGGCGGCCACCCTAGCCCGGCACACCTGCGGACTGCTCGCGGTCGCGCTCAGCCAGCCCGAACTCGTCGGCCCGGTGAGCCAGCGCCACGGCCGGCTGCTCACCCAGGCGCTCGACGACATCGACGAGCACCTCACCGACGCCGACCTCTCCCCCGCCCGCACCGCCAGCCGCCTGGGAATCTCGGTCCGGCTGCTACACCAGCTGTTCGCCAGCCGCGATCACAGCTACACCGCAACCGTCCGCCGCCGCCGCCTCGATCAGGCCCGCCGCGACCTCGCCGACCCGGCCAGGGCAGCGCTAAGGATCATCGACATCGCCGCCGACAACGGCTTTGCCGACGTGACTCACTTCCATCGCGTGTTCCGCCAGACCTACGGCTACACCCCCGCGCAGCTACGCCGCGACCAGACCAGCGGCCAGACCAGCGGCTAGGCCGGAGATTCCGGGTCCAGCTGCCGCTCCAGCGCAGCCAGCCGCAGTTCAAGCTGGTCAACCCGGTGCCGGAGGATTTCAAGCTGCGCCTCGTCGGCCAGCCGCCGCTCGGCGGTCCGGCGCAGCCGCGGCGACGCCTCGGCCCGAGCCGCGATCAGCGTGAGCGGTACCAGCCGCTGCGGTCCGTGCGGGCCGTCGACCAGCCGGGACGGGATCTGATCGGTCCGGTACCAGCTACGCAGCGCGGCCCGCGACACCCCGGTCTCGGCGGCCGCCCGCTCTAGCGTCACCCAGTCAGAGCCCTCAAGCTGAGCCGTCAGCTCCAGCTGGAGTTCCCAGTCATCCAGCCGATCTTCCCAATCACCCATAGCCTATTAATAGCATGGTATTGACTAGGTTAGAACCGGGGGTGGACGCTAGCTTTCATGTTTGAGCGATTCACTGACAGAGCCCGGCACGTCGTCGTCCTGGCCCAAGAAGAGGCCAGGCGGCTTGACCACAACTACATCGGCACCGAGCACCTCCTGCTCGGCCTGTTCGGCGAGCCAGAAGGCGTCGGCGGCCGCGCGCTCCTCGGCGTCGGCATGACCCTGGACGTAACCAGGCAAGAGGTCCTGGGCATCATCGGACGGGGCAAGGCCACCCCCAGCGGGCACATCCCGTTCACGCCTCGCGCCAAGAAAATACTGGAGCTCGCGCTTCGCGAGGCCCTGCAACTGCAGCACAACTACATCGGCACCGAGCACATCCTGCTCGGCATGCTCAGGGAAGGCGAAGGCGTAGCGGTCAAGATCATGCGCGATCACGCCGACCTGCTAGTGATCCGCACGGCCGTGCTCGACCTGCTGGACACCTCAGGGTTCGAGGCGGGCCGCGGCCGCCGGTGGTCCAGGCGCCGCAGCGCCGTCGCCCTCGGCTTGGGTCAGCCGCCGGAACAGGCGCTGAGCGCCACGCCCGCAGCGGACACAACGCTCTCCGAAGCGGCCCGGCTGGCCGGCACCGCGCCCGTCGGCTCGCACCACCTAATGCTCGCCGTCCTGGCCGATCCCCAGACCGCCGCCGCTCGCGCGCTCATGGCCCTCGGGGTCGACCTCGGTCAGGCCAAGGAGGCACTGCGCAACGTGGACGTCACCGGCACCAGCGACGAGCAGCCAGAGGAGGCTGGCCGCAGGCAGATGATCCTCCGCATCGCCGATGACCGGCTCACGATCGAGGCGGCTGACCCGATCATCATCGCCGCCGGCCGCGCCACGCTGGAGGCATTCGGCGAGCAGGCCGACTCTCCTGGCACCATCCGCGGAGATCATCCGGCTGCGGTCAGCCTGAGCACGGTATGGCAAGCCCTGCAGGAAAGCCTCGCGGCCATTCAGCGCCGCGCGAAGCTACCCGCCGACGACCACGACCAGCCCCAAGCTCAAGAAGACAAAGGCACCGACGCGGCGTAGCCGACTACCGCCAATGTTTAAAGAAAAGAAAGATTTCCGGCGAAACGCATCGCTCGGGATCTTTGGCCCTCAACCAGAGGCCAGTGCCGGCTTACGAACTCCACCACCCCGGTCAGGAACTCACCCTTCGGGTGCGGCGTGGCCGCCCGCCGCCACGCCGCACCACGCAGCCGCAAAACCAGAGCACCGTTGCCGGTTCCGCCCACCGCCCAAGTGTCGGCGGCGGTTCCGGAGTTGACCGAGGCCAGGGAGTAGGTGCGCAGCAGCAGCACCTGCTTCCACTTGACACCGTTCCAGTGATCCAGATCAGAACCCGTCCGCACGGCCTCGCCGACCGCCCAGGCATTAGCTCGCGAGCTGGCACCGACACCAAGCAGGCCGTTGGTGTTTCCCTTCGGGTTCGGCCCTTTCACCTGCTTCCAGGAGCGACCGTTCCAATGCAGGAACAGGTTGCCGAAGTCGATGGTCCTGAACTCATCCTCGCCGACTGCCCAGGCATTGCCGACCGAAGTGGCGGTCACGCCGGTCAGGTGGCCGCCTTCGTCCGGGTTCGGGCTGGGCACCCGCTGCCATTTCCTGCCGTTCCAGTGCAAGATGAGGGTCCGCGCGATGGTCACCCTGCTGGTTGAAGCCGGACCGGTCCGCAGGTCGCCTCCGCTTGGGTCGGCGTAGCCGACCGCCCAGGCGTTCCTGGCGGAAACGGCGGCGACCGCTAGCAGCGCGCAATTAGGAGCCGGGCTTGGGCTGCGAACCCGCTGCCAGCCACGCCCGTTCCAATGCAGGATCAGCGTCTGCTGCTCCGCCCCAGGCACGCCGCCCTGTTCGCCGCCCACGGCCCAGACATCGCGGCTCGAGGTGGCGGCCACCCCATAGAGGTTGTCGCCGCTGCCAGGGCTGGGACTCGGTTGCCGGCGGCGGGTTACGGAAGACGCGATGCTCATGACCCATGGGTTGCATCCTCGTTTACCAGCAAGCCGAGGCGAGCAACGGTACCTAGGCGAGCGCCTGACGGGCGGCGGACACTACCTGGCCACCCAATCGCCGCCCCGGCGCCACGAAGAAGTGTGCTTGAACGCCTTATCCCCGGGCCACCGCGCCCTTCAGTGCCGCGCTGGGCTCAGTTCATGTGACCACCGAACTCGCCCAATACACCTCAACCCAGCCGGTGATCGGGTAGACCAGACTGTCGCCTTCGATGATCCCGGCCCCGGGGACGATTTGCCCGGCCGGGACGTCCTTCACCCCGCCGGTGGGATCGAGTATGTCGAACTGCGGCTGTGCATCGAAGACGTCCGTCTCGATGCCGTTTTCGAAGATGGTCCTCAGGTAGAGCGCGTAGATTCCCGAGATGAAGATGAGGCTTGCGAAGTCGATCAGACCTTCGCCGAGCGCGATCGTGTCACCAGATCCCGGCGACAGGAGATCGAGCTGGTCAGTGCTGTAATTCTCGCTCCGGCTGATCGGCAGACCGGGCGTTTGATACGCACGACCGTCACGGCTCTGTTCCAGAAGATCGACCCTGACCTCGACGCCGTCGCGGGCGGGGCTGAGTTGGAGCCGCACCTGGCACGGGGTGCGAACGTTGAAGCGGTAGGAGACGAGCAATTGCGCGTCGCGCCTCGGCCGCGGCCCCGGCGGGCGGACCATGAACGTCGCGCTGTGGTTGCCGCGGAACGGCTTCTCTTTGATCTTGGAATGCATCTCGATCAGCGTGGATCGAAACGTCAGGACCTTGATCAGCTCGCTGAACGCATGGCTGCTGAAGTGCGGATGGAGCAGCGCGCCGTCATCGTCGACGCCGTCCTGGTAGAATCCACCGGCCGAGCACGGCCACCCGGTCTCCGTGGTTCACTTGGCCGCGATAGCTCCGCGGCAGCAGTTCCTTCTCCCATTCCAGCCCGAGCAGCCCTCGGCTCAGCGCGGGGCCGTGTTCGAGCCCAGCCTGGGGCCTGTCCAGGCCGAGCTGAACGGCCAGAGCGATGCCGTTCTCGTTGGGGCTGCCGTCCTCTTCTTCCTTGTTGACGTTCGCCGGGCTGACGAAGCCCTCGAAACCCTTTTCGACGGCGATGCCGAATTCCCAGTCGAAGCCGAACGGATGACTGAAGGGCACGTCGGCGCCGGATTCCTCCGGCTTCACCACCCAGCCGGAGACCCCGACGGGGGTGACATCGTATTCGTTCGTCGCATCCAGCACCTGCTGCCACTCGAAGGACTTGTCACCGGGATAGGTGTCTCCGCCGCTGTTGGCCCAATCGCGGCCGGCGGGCGGCTGCGGATTGATGAAGCCGCCCAGCGTCAAGATGTTGGCCGGCGCGGCGGGGATCTGGGCATCGCTCACCTTCATCGTCGACAGCCACAGGCCCTTTGAATGCTTCATGCCGACATTGGCGGCGACGGCCACACAGCCGGGCTCGAGCGCGCAAAGGTCCGTCAGGGTGACATCCAGGTCGCCCCGGTTGGTCATGCCTCCGGTCTCGATCAGCACGGGGACGCCGGAAGCATCGTCCAGGAGTTGCCAAGTCGCGAGTTTGAGGTTACCGCTGCCCCTCCGGCGCGAGGTGACGATGGTCGGACGAAGGCTCGGGGACGACAGGCAGATGCAGACGGCGATGTTGGTGCCGTCGCCGTCGTCATGTCCCTGCTCGCCGCTGTCGGTCAGCCGCGTGATCGTGCGATCGCCGACTGACGCGCGCCACACGATTACCAGCAGGCCGTCGGATCCGTCGCGCACCGCCGTGACTATGTTCTTGCTGGGGCCGGCACCGTCGAGCGCGACCGCGGAGATCTCCCGCACCTCGCCCGCATGGCCGTCCTGCTTCCAGCGCTTGACGGTTCCGTCGCCCCCGATGGACCAGCCGATTACCAGAAGATTGCCGCTGCCGTCGCGGACCGCGGTCGCGACGTTTGAGGCGTCGAGCGCCGTAAGGGCGATCAGATCGATCTCGCCGGCTTGGGCATTCTCATGGTTAAGACGGGAGAGCGTGCCGTCGGCTTCTAAGCGCCACACGATGAGCAGGAGGTGTCCGCTCAGGTTCCGGACCGCGGTCACCACCAGATCCGGCTCGAGCAGGGCGGCGGTGATGAGATCCGCACCTAGCGCCGCGGTGCCCGTTTCATGCACCCAGGTGATCGACGAGAGATCGGCAGCGATGTTCCAGCTGTCGAGGCGAAGGTTTCCCGAACCCGCTCGAATGGCGGTCACCGCCTGTTGCTCCCTGACGACGAGGGCGACATCGTTGGCGGCAATGGGATGACCCGACGTATCCGCGGCGCGCGCCACTGCGAAGTCCGGTGCTGCCACGTCCCAGCCGATCAGCTCAAGGTTTCCGGACTCGTTCCGCAGCGCGACGATGGCCTGGTCCGGGTTCAGCGCGCGAACCCGGATGGCCGTCGCTTGGTCGTTGGTGGCTTCGGCGAGCGGGCGGACAAGCGTCGCGGACAGATCCGAGAGGTTGTAGGCGACGAGGCCAAAGCCGTCGTCGTTGCCCAGCGTTGTCGCGAACTGCCCGTCCGCCAGGGAAACCGGCGCGATCACGCCGATGTTCCGGAAGCTGTCGTCATGCAGCTGGCCGGTCAGGATCAGAGCCTTGCCGGACGCGTCCGCGATCACTTCGAAGGCGAGATTGACCAGCAGGTCGTAGCCGCTATGTCCGGACAGGAATATCAACTGCCTGCCGGCGGGCTCGATCGAGCCCGCCGTCAGGCTGAACTCTCCCAGTTCGACCGCGGTGGCTTGCGCGATCTTGGTGACGGAGCCGTTTGCCGTGCACGCGGCCCAAACCGAAACGATGACCTCGGTCTGGAAGTTGACGACGTTCTGGCCGGCCAGGATCGGCGTGATCCGCCGGTATGCCAGGACGAAGTTGCGCTCCGGCCCCGGATCGCCGAGCGGCGCCATGCAGAGATTGTCCGCCAGCTCTTCCAAGACGGGCGAGCCCCACCATTTGGTAGGCTGGTTTGACGCATTCAGCGCCCACGCGGCCAGTTCGAGCCCGCCGCTCTTGTTGACTTTCGCCGTTACGAAATTCGATCCATCGATGGCGGCGCCCGCGATCAATGCGCCGGCCAAAGGTACGGGGACGGAGGCCTGGTTGCTGAAGGGCTTGTAGGTGGTGGACCCGTTGGCGACGGATCCTCCTTGTCCCAGACCGTTGTCGAGTCGGGAAATGTGCCCGTCGGCATCGAGGCTCCAGGGGATGATGAGGAGATTCCCCGCGCCGTTTTGGCAAGGCGTCACCAGCACGCTGTCGCTGAGCGGCATGATCGCGATGTACGACGCCTTCCCGGCCTGGTTGTCGACGACTTCCAGCCGGGAGATGGTGTCGTCGGGGTGCTCGAGCGCCCAGGGAATGAGGAGGAGCTTGCCGTCGCCGTTCTGCACCGCGGTGATGCAGCGCTCGCCCATCATCGCCAGCGCGATGCCGCCGACCTCGCGCGCTTGCGTGCCGCTGTCGCTCCGTCGCGCGAGGCTGCGATTGGCGGCGTCCGGCGCCCAGACGATGAGCTCGAGGTTGTCGGACCCGTTGCGGACCGCCGTCAACAGCTTCCCTGAGCTGAACGCGCCGGAAGCGATGGTGCTCACCTCTCCTGCGTCGGCGCGAGCAAACTCCCTAATGACGGTCGGCATAATGCCTCTCCTTTGGATCGGTGGCACTGCGCGCCGCGCCTTCACGGCCCCACAGCTGCCCCGGATGAATCTTTCGGGCAGTCAGCAATCCTCATCCGGCGTCGGCGCATCTGCGACCGCCGGTAAATGACAGGTCAGGGGAGATTTCCCGCGCCGTCGCTCGTAAAGCGTTCGGAAAGGTAGTCATCGTCTGGCTCGATGCAGCGACGCTAATCGGCTCGCTGCGGCATCGCGTGCCGCAATTCCATGCTCGCGAACAGGCCGAGCAGAACGCTTCCGACGGCTAGCGTGAGGACGATCGCCCACTCCAGTGTGCCGTCGTCGCCGTCCGGATCGACGTGAAACAGCACCTCGATCCACTCTCGCGACACCAGGGTCACGACCGCGAGTACCGCGGTGACCGCCGCTGATACAGCCGCTACCCAGAACCGCCCTCGCAGGCCTGTCCGACGGACCATGAGGGCTCCCACCCATAGATCGATCTCTTCGGGACCTGAAGCCATTGTCGGCCTCTCAGCCTCCGGGCGCTATCAGATAAGGGCACCGGTTGCCCGGGGCCGAGTTCCGGACTGGCGCACCTTCGGATTCAACCCCACATAGGCGACGAGCTCATCGGCGTCACCGAAGCGGGTGAAGTCGCCGACGGCCGCGCGATGGAGATCGCCGCGATCGCGTCCACGCCGGGGATGGTCATGCGCGTTCGCGGAAGCGTTCTGCATGGCGGTTCGATCCCGAGGCGCTGATCGTCTATACCCCGGACCACGACTCGATCAGCCATTGGTTACGCACGATACGCCACAACCTGCACGTAGCGCTGACCTGCCCTGTCCCTGTCCCTGTCCCCGAGGCAACCGCTCTTGACGTAGAGGTCGGAAGGGCAGTCCCGTCCCAGCTGCGCGAGAGGCGTGGCCTGGGACGGGACTCGATCGTGGCGTACCAGCGTCAGGTACGCGCTGCGGCTACTTGACTGGTGGGCTGGTGCCCGCGCTCGTTGCCGGTGGTGAAGACGGCGAGCAGGCGCACGGCCCGGTGGAAGCTGGGCTGGAGATCGTGTGCGGGCAGGAATTCGACCAGCAGTTCCTGGACCACGCTGATCACTGGCTGTGCACGACCTGCTTAGTCAGGACTCAACTTCGCTCCCAACAGTCAGGTCGCTGCCGTTGGCCGTCCCGCGAAGTTCGGTGCGAACTTCGCCTTGGTCGACCTGCCGCAGCCGGGTCGCGGAGATACCCAGACGGCGCGCAAGTTCGGCCTGGCTGATCTGCGGGCTCTGCGCCCGCACGCCGTGATCCAGCGCAGCCCGTACGGCGGGCGCTTGTTTCGGCGAACGTACTCGGCGCCGTCCTCGGATTGGGACAGGAACTCTGGGACGTCGAAGCCGGCGGCCTGGACTCGAAGCGCGCGGCCACGGCACCGGGTACGACAAGCTCAAGGTGAACGTTCCCCGCGACGGGGCCTGGTGGCGCTGCTCGCCCGAAGCGAAGTCGCCGTCGCCCCGGTTCGCGGTGGTGATGTGCGAGGACATCGCCCGGTCCGGCCGCGACACCTACAACGCCCTCAAGCTGGAAAAGGAACTGTCCGCCGCCGGGATCGTGCTGCTCGCCGCCGACGAGCCGATCGACATCGCTGGGACCTCCGCGACCACGCTCCTCGTCCGGCGCATGACGCAGCCCGTGGCCGAGTAGTACCGGTACGAGCTGAAAGAAAAAGCAGCCGCCGGGTTCGCTGAGCACACCTTCGCCGGCTACAACACCGCCCACGTCCCCTACGGCTACGCCGCTGACCGGATCCCGCACCCCCGTCCCCTCCAAAGCCGCCCAGGGCAAGACCAAGACCCGGCTCATCCTGGACCCGGTCACCGCCCCGGTGGTGGAGCAGATCTTTACCTGGCGGGTCACCGGGCGGCTCGGCATGAATACCATCGCAGGCCGGCTCAACGCCGACCTGGTGGCGTATCCGCCGCCCGGCAAGAGCGGATGCTGGCAGGTCGCCGTCGCCAAGATCCTCGGCAACCCGAAATACACCGGGCACATGGTCTACGGCCGCACCCGCACCAAGAACGGCAAGCGCGGCCGCCGCAGCCCCCCGATCAGTGGCTATGGACGCCCAAGCCCTCACACCCCGTCATCATCGACCGCCCGGTCTGGGACGCCGCGCAGACCGCCGCCGCCGAGCACTCCACCAGCACCGACACCCCCCGGCCTCAGCAGTTGTTGCCCGCCGCCCGCACCGTCTACCCGCTGCGCGGCATCATCCGCTGCCACCTCTGCGGCCGCCGCCTCACCGGGCACCGCGTCACCGGCCGGCGCGGCCAGATCACCCTCTACTACGTCTGCGGCCACAACTAGGCGCCGACAATCCGGCTGTCACTGCGCTCCGGTCGCGCATCCTGGCCCGGTTCGGCGAACTCGAAACCGAACGCGCCGACATCAACACCCGACTCGGCGAACTCGCCGCCCAGGCCCCGGCCGCCCCCGACCCCGCCCTGCTCGACCAGCTGCCCAGCCTCGCCGGACTCCTCACCCGGGCCCCCACCGAACTCCAGCAAGAGCTCTACCGCCTCTTCCACATCCAGATGGGCTACAACCACCTGGACAACATGATCACCTGTCACGCCAGCATCACCACGGAACTCGCCGCGCTCACCAGCAGCCACGGCCACGAACACGCTGAGCCTTTGCCAAACGCACCTATTTCGGCAGTTGCGGGTCAGCGTTGTCGTGGGGCTCGGGGGCGTTGCAGCAGTTACGGGTCAGCGCTGGTGCGGCCCCGGTGGCCCGGCCCGGAACGCAGGCCGGAACCCGGATTCCGGGTCCAGACATGACACTATCGAGCCGAACGCACCGAGAAATGCGTCCGCGACTCCCAGGTACGTGCCGCTGTCGTCGATCGGTCAGGACCAGGGCCAGTTGTGGCTCGCCCAGACGATCAAGGCGGACTACGGCGTCACCAACGTGTTCGCGGATGCCTGGAGCCCGCCGTCGTTCATGAAGGTGAACGACTCCGTCGACAACGGCGGTGCGCTGTGTGGTGTACCTGGTGCGACCTGCCCGAGCGGCGACTGGCGGCAGGCGTACGCGAATTACCTCAAGCAGCACGCGGCCGACTACTCGGTCGCCGACGTGCCGCTCAGCTACATCGGCCCGGCGAACGAGCCCAACTTCGGGCCGGAGAGCTACGACGGCATGACGCTGTCCCCCATGCAGATGGCGAACTTGCTGGACGTGCTCGGTCCGACGATGGCGTCCTCCGGCCTGCCGACCAAGGTCGAGTGCTGCGCCACCGAAGGCTGGGACTTCGCGCAGCAGTACGCGGCGGCGATCGAGTCCGACCCGACCGCCAACGCCGGCACCAAGGTGTTCACCAGTCACGGCTACACCAAGGCGCCGACCACGCCGCTGTCCGGCTGGACCAGGCCCGCCTGGCAGACCGAGTGGTCCGGGTTCGGGAAATGGAACCCCGCCTGGGACGACGGCAGCCATGCGTCCGGGCTCGCCTGGGCCCAGCGCATCTTCGCGGGGCTCGACCAGTCCAACCTCAATGCCTTCCTGTACTGGTGGGGCTCGTCCACCCCGTCCAGCAACGGCGACAACGAAAGCCTGATCCAGATCAACGGCCGGTCGGTACTGCCGTCCGGTCGGCTCTGGGCGTTCGCGAACTTCAGCCGGTTCGTCCGGCCCGGGGCGGTCCGCATCGGCGCGACGACCTCAGACGCCAACCTGACGCTGGATGCCTTCAAGAACTCGGGCGGCACGATGACCGTCGTCGCGCTGAACACCGGCACCAGCGCTGACCGGGTGACCTTCTCGCTGACCGGCACCAGCGTCCAGAACGGCGCCGTGGTCACCCCCTTCCTGACCAACTCCTCCTCCCACGTGACCGCGCAACCGACAACCAAGGTCTCCGCCGGCGCGTTCACCTCAACGCTGCCCGCCCGCTCTCTGATGACGTTCCAGCTGTCAACGCCTGGACTCTGGCGTCTAATCTCCGGCTATGGAGCCTCTGTCCACCGCAACTGCTGCGGCGATCGCCTTGGAGTTTGACCTGGGCAATATGACGAGCAGCCCGGTCTTCGCCGCGCGGGGCGAGCAAGGGCGGATCTGGCGGCTCGACACTGCTCGCGGCTCGTGGGCGGTCAAGGAACCGCTGGTGCCCATATTCGAGGCGGACGCGGCCAAGGATGCGCGATTCCAGTTGGCCGCGCGATCGGCCGGAATCCCGCTGCCATTGCCGCGGCTTACCCGTGATGGGCGCGTCGTTCTCCCGGCCGAGCGATCGGCTAACGCGTTCGGCATTCGCGTCTACCAATGGGTCGAACTGGCGGCCGATGATCTGGTCACGGCCGCAGAGGTCGGCGCGATGGCCGCTGGCCTGCATCAGATCGAGCAAGTCGGTGATCCGGGGAACGTGGACGCCTGGTTCAGCGAACCACTCGGAGAACCCGCCTGGGTCGCCTTGCTCGATGACGTTCGTCGGGGCGCGGCTGAATGGGCACCTGCCCTTGACCACTGGCTCCCAGAACTGATCGCCGCGGACTCGGTAATCGCCCCGCCTCAACCTGAGCTGGTGCGAACCTGCCATCGGGACCTCAACATCGAGAACGTCCAGCGCCAGGTCGACGGCGCCGTTGTCGTGCTCGACTGGGAGAACAGCGGCGCGGCCCAGCCCGAACGCGAACTCGCGACGGTCATCTGTGACCTCGCCGCTGACCTATCCCCTGCTGCCGCTCTCGAAGGCTACGCGGCCTACCTGGCGGCGGGCGGACCCGCGCGCCTTCGAGCGACCGCCGACTTCGCCATGGCTGCCGCCGTGCAGGGCCGTCTACTGCAGTTCTACAGCCGCCGCGCCCTTGATCCGAGCGAATCCAGCGAGAACAGAGCCCGGTCGCGGACCCGCCTGAATCGGATGCTCCAGCAGCCGATAACCCTCGACGTCATTCGCGACCTGCTCGAACTCGTTGCGGAGAGCTAAGGACGCAGCGGCGCGCGACGTTCGACGAGCTGGGTGCTGCCGGTATGGACATCGAAGACCAGGCCGGTGACGGCCAGGGCGGACGAAATCAGCGGATTTCGCGGCCAGGACATAGTGCGACCGCCAGGGATCAGGCCGACCTCACCGCCCGAGCTATCCCCCGCGAGTGGCTAGGCTTCTAAGCACCGCCAGTGACCCAGAACTGCTGCATTCTGGCGATCGCTTCGTCCTTGCTGATGGCGGCAATCTCGGCCTCGCTCAGATGCACGCGGGTAAGCAGCAGGTGGACAAGCTCGGCCGGCAGCGCTTCTGCCCGTGGCTGTGGTATTCCGCGGTCTGGAGTGATGCCGTCCTGGACGCAAGACCAGAAAGTGCCCTGGTCCACATCCAGCTGATCACGAAGAATGTGGCTCCAGATCTGGGCGCCATACGTGTCCCGGTTTACCGGGTGAGAAATCCTGGTCCTCAGGATCCGGCCATCGTGAAGATGCAGCTCGTAGGTGACATGGTGGGTCCCGGTGCTACCGCGCGCGTTTCTGACCGGCTGCCACCCTTCGTTTTTGCAGAAGATCTCATGATCTTGGCGCGTTGGCGCTGGCCACGTCACCTGGCGTCCCCAACCAGCCAGGCGCGGAGTTGATCGTCGTCGCTGAGGCTGATCAGTTGCACCAGGCCCCAGTTATCCCGGTGGTTAGGAGAGTTCAGCAGGTGATCCTGCCAGTCTTCTGAGTATTCCCTTAGCGCTTGGATCATTTCGCCAATAACTTCGTCGAAACTGCCAGCGTCAGCTGCGATGGGCAAGCCGGGAATGAATACTGACCATCCATTGCCTTCCTGAACTACCTGCGCTCCGGATAGCACCACCGATGCCAGAAAATGTCGAAGCCGCCCGGCATCGAGGACCGCGGTCAGAGTGGCGTCGCGGCGCACGGTCGCCACCTGGCCGTGTTCGGCGGCGTCGAGCAGGTGTTTCAGGTTGTTACGTGCGTCGGTATAGCTGTCATAGTGAACGGCAGTCATCGAAGGGCCTCCGCAGCGGGCTTAGCTCGAGTCAAGTCTAACATGAGAAGTACGTCAAGTACGCAACGTACTTGACTTGTTAGCCTGGCGGCGTCCTGACTGGGCGAGACGATCTCCCTGAGCAAAATTTCGCGGTCCTATCCGTTACGCTGCCCAGAACGGGACAAGACGTGCCGCTGCGGGAAGGGGGGACTAGCAGTGGAGCCATTCGATCCGACCAAACCGAATATCGCCAGGGTCTGGGATTACTGGCTGGGCGGGAAGGACAACTTCGCGGCCGATCGGGAACTGGCGGAGAAGATGCTGGCGATTCACCCGGTCTCCGCGGAGATGGCCAGAGAGAACCGGCAGTTCCTCGGCCGGGCCGTCGGATATGTGGGACGCCAGGGCGTCAGGCAGTTCATCGACGTCGGCGCGGGCCTGCCGACCGCGCTGAACACTGATCTCGCACGCCCGGGCACTGCTCGCCAGCGGTCCTGGGGTGATCGCGGTCCCCGGCGACCTGCGCAAGCCGGACTCTGTGCTTTCGGCGTCGGCCTGACGAACCTGATCGACCTGGCCCAGCCGACCTGCGTGATCATGTCGGCGGTGCTGCACTTCACCGACGCCGGGACCGCCCGCGACGTGACCTCCGCCTTCTGTCAGGCGATCGCTCCCGGCAGCTACCTGATCATCTCGGTCGGCTCGGGAAGCCGGTCCGAGCAGGACAACTTCAGCACGGCCTACCCCGCCGCCCGGGTCTTTATGCACTCGACCGACGAAATCAGGTCGTTCTTCCACGTCCTCGAGCTGCTGCCGCCTGGCGTGGTCCCGGTACCGCTGTGGACCGGCAACGACGAAGCCCAGGACGTGATCCCGCGCACCGCGACCTTCATCGGCGGCGTAGCCCGCAAGGCGTGACCAGCTAGTCGTCGAACCTTCTCCAGACTGCATCCCGGTACGGCGGCCAGACCGCTCTGGGCCGGGCCCTCAGCCATTCGCGCGGGCCGTATTTGGCCTGCAGGGCGGTGGCTTCCGGGGTGTCGGCGTCGTACTCGTCGGCGAATCTTGGCGTCGGATCGTCGACCGCGTTGCCCATGAATCCGAGGTAACCAAGCCGAGGGAGCCGTTCGGACGCGGCGAGTGCGTCAAGCCCGGCCGCGCCGATGTGGTTGGCGCCTAGGTCCATCCACTCAAGGTCACCCAGATACGGCGAGCGGGCAATCAAGGCCGCTTCTTCGTCACCGAAGTCCTGTCGCACCATCCACATCGAGCGGATCTGGCCCAGGTGCGGCGAGCCGAAGAACTCCTCAATCACCGGCAGAACGCCGCGCAGGTTCAGATGGAGCACTGGCGCACGGCGGTAGAGTTCCGGCGCCCGCGCGAGGAAGTCGGCCGCGTCAATGCCGATCTCCTCGGGAAAACCGCGCAGGTAGTGCCACGAGTTAGCCAGGCCCGCAAGGTCCGCCGCCCACTCCTGGCCGCGCCGGTAGACCATGCCCTGCTCGCGACGGTACAGATCGCTCTCAACGCTGGCCCGCCGATCCGGCGGCCAGTGCGCCGCGCGATGGTGGGCGGTCAGCACCTGGATCCTGATCAGCTCGGCCCGCTCTGGGTCAGCGGCCTGCACAGCGTCCGCGTAGGCCAGGCGCAAATCCATGTCGTCCGGCGACCGGATGATCTCATCGAGCAGCGCGGCCGGGCCGTCAGCGCCGGTTACCTCCTTGGTTCCCACAGCCAGCAATCCTGGCCGGCTGGGCCGGCGAGCGGATGAAAGACCCTCGCCACGGTGTCGGCTCTCGCCGAGCGACCGTAGGGACGATATTGCCTAATCGCTTCGATATCGCTAGTTTTGGCGGGTACTGGCTGATTTGCGGGGGTGCATCATAGGCGTGTCAGGTAGCCGGAAAATGGTCGGGGCTCATCGGAGCGGTAGCGGCCGGAGTCCTGATCGGTGGCTTGCTGACGCCAGCGGCGGCGTTCGCGGCGAACAGCGACTCGTGGACGGGAAACGGCGACGGCTCGCACTGGACCGATGCCGACAATTGGAGTTCGGGCGTACCGCAGAACGGCGACAGCGTCACGATCGCCCCGACAATGAGCACTTCGGCGCCGCACGTGACCAACATGCCGGGCGGCCTCAGCCTGCAGGACCTGACGCTCACGAACTCCTCGCTCGACGGCGGCGCCGTGACGATCAAGGGGGATTTCATCTGGAGCGTTGCCGGGCATGACACCAGCTTCCTGAAGGCCGAGCTGACCGTGCAGGGCTCGGCGACGCTCAGCGGAGCCGGGCTGAAGGACACGAACGCCCCGCTGACCTTCAAGGGCGACACCCAGGTGTCCGGCGGCCTAGTACTGGTCGAGGACACCGGTGATGCGATTACGAACACGGGCACGTTCACGCTCAAGGGCACGGGCAGCTTCACCGGCAGCGGGCGCTTTGCCTGGACCGGCGGTGCCATCGAGGGCAACCTCGACGTGGCCAAGACGGTCTCTACGGCCATCAGCGGCAAGGGGCTTAAGAGCCTGACCTCGGTGACCAGCAAGCCGGTGCTGCTCTCGCTGCACGGCGCGACGAAGCTCACCGGGCCGGCCCAGGTCAACGTCGGAATCGCGAACATCACGAACTCCGGCACGTTCACCGAGTCCTCCGGCGCGCTCCTGCAGGGCGGAACCTGCTGCGTGTCGCCGGCCCGGTTCCTCAACTCCGGCAAGCTGGTTTCGGCCACCTGGGCGAACCTGGGCACGATGACGCTGCGCTCAGGGACCTTTATAGAAGCGCTGACCTGCTGCGTAGCGCCGGACCACTTCGCCAACGGCGGCACTTTGGTGGTGGCCGCGAGCCCGAAGAACACCGGGATCACCAACCTCGCCTTCGCCAATACCGGGCAGGTCAAGCTGGTCAGCGGCACGTTCACGGTCAGCGGCACCGGCTACCACCAGGCCAAGTCAGGCGTGCTCGCGGTGACGGCCACCGGCACCAAAGCCGGGAAGAACTACGGGCAGCTCATCGTCGACGGGCACGCGGCGCTCGCCGGGAAGATAAGCGTCACTACGGGCGGGTCGTTCAAGCCGAAGGCAGGGCAGACGCTGGCGGTGCTGAGCTACCGCACCCGTACCCGCAAGTTCACCGCCACCGCGGGCAAGGTCAAGTTCAAGGTGATCTACAACGCCGCCGGCGCCACGATTCGCTTCAGCTGAGCCCGCCTAAGCAGCTAGTCAGTTCAGGAACGCCGCGATGTTGCCTGCGAAGGCACCAGGGTCGTCGATCCACGGGAAATGGCCCGCGTCGGCCTGAGTGACGACGGTAGCGTCGGGAAATACCGGTGCCGCCTGCCTGACCAGGGTGGGCGGCACCAGCGGGTCCAGTTCCCCTCCGTACAGCAGTACCGGCGCCGTAAGTTTCTTCAGGTCGGTACCAATGGCGAGCGGGTCGATGGTGGCGCCAGCGAAGAACCCTTCCCTCGCGGCCTGGTGGCGCTCACTGACACCGGCGACCGCGTTCGCTTGCGCTGCTTCGTC
>WNEY01000059.1_pt1 | contig 48270 bp, 40 predicted proteins | sample 5400531 | NCBI WGS metagenome assembly WNEY01 (sample SAMN13153338, study PRJNA577476) | soil metagenome | isolation source: 200 cm saprolite under Douglas fir tree site 1 | place: USA:California | collected 2015-04-18 | reverse complement strand
GTGACGGGATCTTGGATCCCGCAGAGAGTGAAGGTTAAGCCGGTCGGCACCAATACCGTTTCACCGATGTCCGTCTGGACTCGCCGTGAAATCAACCAGACAGGCCGGGTTACGACAGAGGGTGTATTGGCACAGGATCCGTCTGTTCGGGTGATTTTAGGTCACCCATCATCGGGAATGTAAGCAAGATCATCGCTGGACGTTCCTCGCTGGCTCGAACCTACGGGTCCGGCGAGTCGTCGGCGTTCCTCGCGGCTCGACCGCGGAACTTTCGGATGGTCCCATTTCGGACGTGAAAAATTGTTTCCAGCGCGCGTAATTCGGCGATGAATATGCGCCGCAAATATCACCCGCGATAATCCGAGAAAATTCGCGCAATTTCCTTAACGCCCTTTCAAGATTGGCAATCGCCGCGATTCAAATTTGCGGTAGAGCTCTGTCGATCAAAAGCGGCGGCGTGGAGAACCGGCAGCCGATCGAGCGACGCGCGCGACAAAAGATTTCACCGCGGCGCGGAACTGCCTTGTGTGTCCCTGGCCAGCACGAAGCGAAGATTTTCCGCAGCGTCTGCGTCATCGGGTCGCAAACGCAGCGCCTCCTTGAATTGAGCAATTGCCTCTGAAGTTTGTCCCAGTCGCATATAGACGACGCCAAGACCATTGTGCACTGGCGCTTTGGGATCGAGGCGCGCAGTTTCCAGGTAATGTATTTTCGCCCCCTCAAAGTCGCCTTTCACAAAGAGCGCCCTGCCGAGATGGTAATGCGCTTCAGGGTGGTTCGGGCTGTGCTTTAACGCGGTCTGAAACTCGGTAATCGCTTGATCAATCTTGCCTTCACGGAAAAGAAACATCGCGTAATCGTAATGCACCACGCCGGATTTGGGAGCCAGGCGCGTGGCCTTTTCAAACTCCGCGCTGGCTTCATCTTTTTGACCGAGGAGTTGCAGGACGTAACCATATTCGGAATGAAATTCGCCATTGCGCGGATCACTGCGTAATGCCTGCTCCAGTTCGCTGCGTCCTTCACCCAGTTGCGATTGCGCAACGAGAACTTGACCGAGGCCGTAATGCACTTCTTTCTCATTCGGATTGAGGCGCAGCGCGATCCGGTACTGTTCTGCTGCTTCATCGAGACGATCCGCTTTGTGCAAGGCAAAGCCGTACTTCCAATGGGCGCGAGCGCTATTGGATAAATCGGACGCCATCCAAGCTGCTCGTTCCACTTCTGGCATTTTGCTCCGCGTTTGCCCGATCCAGAGCGCGCCGACTGGAATCACGAATACCGCAACCCATTTTAGCCCGTGCAATAGCCAACTGGGCAGAAATTCGCGTGATGCCACAGATACGTTTCCGCCGGCCAGACCGAGGTGTTCGCGCGTGGAGCGATCGCGTACTTTCCAGATGAATCCGTCGTAATAAAAATGAAGAAGGCCCGATGCGGCCACCACACCGGTGAGCACACGCTTGATCGTCTCGACTTCGAGACGGGAATTGAAATACGCGAGCGAACCGTAGGCAAAAACAAGTCCCATGTACAGCCCCACCAACGAACCGCTCCGTCGAAAAACAAAGCGCATGAAGCCGCCGATGGATCTGTCCTTTTCCACACGGCTGCGATTGTAAATCCAGACGAGCGAGAGGTACTGCACATCGTGAAAAACCTCGAACAACGCGATCCCGGCCAGAATGTTGGTGACGCCGTTGTTGCAATACCACCAAAACGAAATGCTTGTGACAAGCAGCGCCAGCTTGACCGGATTCGGGCGCTTCCCTTCCGCCCACATTCGGGAGAAATTGAACAGGAACAAAAGTGAGACCGCGATGGCGCCAGCTAGCATTATTTGCTGTGCGTTGTGCAGGAGCCATGGCGGAATGAAGGGCCCGCCGCTGGCGTAGTACGTTTCGAGCGTGTCAGCCATGCGTTGCGAGGAAAGAAGCACCGCCGTCGCAAACCAGATTGCGCAGGCGGCGAAATCGAGCCGGCGTGTAAGCGCGGCAAATGAACCCACTTTCGCGTCGTAAATGCGGCAGAAACCGTAGGTCTGCATCATCCCATGCCAGACGCCCCAAAAGAAAACGACCAGAATGATTCCTTTCAGATCCCACCAGTAAAAAGCGATGCAGACACCGAGTAAAAAAATCGGCGCAAAAATGAAGCGCCAACGAAATCGCTCGAACAGGGCGCGATCACCGTAGGCGCGGATCATCCCCGGCAGGTGATGCCCCATGGCGCCGAATGCGGCCACAAAAACGTAAATGTCTTGCGCGCTCCAGCGCGCCTGCGCGAGCACGAACATCGGCACGAGCAAAAGTGGCGTCCCGACGTACAGAATCAGGTCACGCCAACTGTTGAGGATCCACAGAGTCTTTTTCGGCGCGGCGCCGGGCGCAGCTGGAACACTTTGCGGCCGTGAAAATGCGGTGACGTGCTGCATAGCTTTGAGAGGTAAGTTTTCCTTAACTCGGCACGAAAATCAACGCTCCTCTACGAGGTAGCCTCCTTGTTTCAGGCGCCCAACTCTGGAGTGCTGCGCGAACGTAAAAGTAGAATTGTGAACCGTAGCGCCGGCGTCCTGCCCAGCGAGCAACCACGCAGGCTGGGAAGGCTGGTCGACCGAACAGGCAAGCTGCCTGTGTTACGCGGCAACTCAAATGCCTTTTTCTGCCAATAGTCAACAATGAATGGCCATCCAATAACGAGGCAGGGCGGGGTTGTGAACGCCTCCGCGACGCGACGATGGCGCGGGATCTTCGAAGTGTCGTCCGAGAGGAGGCAGATTTTTCGGTAGCTCTCCGATTCGCGCGAGTTACGGCGGAATCCTGTGTCTGAAGCGGTAAAACATTTCTGAGTCATTGGCCAACAGGACGCGAGGGAATTGGCATTGCGGGTGCTGCATAAACCATAAATATCATGGTTTTCATACGTATCGCGAAAGCACTACAAGCGTTGGCTTACAGGGACTTTACAGGCCGTGAGGCTTATGCGATCGCCGACTCGATGCTCGAAGAAAGGAGCAAAGCACAAACATGAACTACCCCATCATTGTAATTCAATCATCTTGGCGCGCACGCCAATCACAGCGCCCAAGCTTCTATTATCCGCCGTTGAACTTGCCTAAACAGGTTAAATATCTGGCCCGCAAGTGTCGCGCCGACATAAAAGCGGTCGTATTCGGACTCATTCCGACTCGTGAAAAAATGAAATCAGCGATCGAAGACGCGGTTGCCGATCTTCCTGATAACGCCAAACGCCCGCTGAAGTTGAACTTGATGCCGCCGCTGATTGCAAAGGAAAAGCGGCCGCGCTTTACGACATGATGCATTCGCATGGCACGGAAACATTCGCCTCGGTTTTTTCTTGGCGGCGTAGGCAGTTGCTAAAGCTCATTTCGGATAATTTCGAAAATGATCGTGTTCTCCATCCAACCTTGCAAAATGTCGGTTCCCGGGCCGGTTCCGAACGCAATGACATCATCGACCGTACCAAGCGCGATTTTTGTATAAAACGCAGCGGGCTCAAGGCGTTCCGGTTCGCGCGACGGGGGTGCCCCTTCAAGTGTGCCCGGCAATTTCGCCGCGCCGTAAGAGTGGGTGCCATTCGGGCCCGTCGCCCACGTAATCGACGGTTCTCCGGCTGAATTAAGGCCGAGCAATGCGATGCCACTGTCAGTGCGAAACGGAAAGCCGTTCAAGCTCAGCCCACCAATCGCGACATCGCCACAGACGATGATTGTCGATCTTTGGCCGGCGTATCGTTGTGCAATTGCTACCGCGCGGTCTAGTTCCGCGGTTTCATCCAACGTTCTTTCTCCGTTGTTGTCCTGGGCAGCTTTACGCATTAATCCGGCGTCGACCACCAGCAAATACCCGCCCGCATTATATTGAAGCAGTTCAATTGCGCGACGCACCATGTCGCTAAGGCTGGGTTGTTCGCTCCGTTCCTCAATCTGGTTCGCAAACGCGAGGTCCGCATTACTAAAAGCACCGAATAGACGTGGCCGACGGGATGCGGGAATTGCTTCCAGCTCGGCTCGCGTACGAACGATATCGAAACCATTACGGCGCAGCTCGAGCAGAAGATCGCGGCCATCCTGCCTTTCCCCACCCTTTGCATCCGGAAGAAAAAGCTTGATGCCGCCGCCCATAGTAACATCCATCTTTCCGTTTTCGACGAATTCCCGTGCGATGCGTTCGGCGTCGTTTGGATCGGCTGGATGCGAGTAAAACGCCGCGCTCGTAGGATCAGTTAATTTTGCGTTCGTGACGAGACCGGTAGCGCGACCGTGCGCACGAGCCAACTCCACGATGCTCATGAGTGGTTTCCCATTCTCATCGATGGAGATCACACGATTGTTCACCTTGGTTCCCGTTGCCATTGCGGTTGCCGCGGCGGCCTGGTCGGGAGCGGCAAAATCCTTCGAGTGATTCTTTATCAGAGCGACGTGATTCATCGACTCGAAGGCCAGAGGCCGATCTGCGCCACCGACGTAAAGGCGTGTCATGGCCAGGCGGCCGGGTGCGAGTCCCTCTCCAATGAACAAAATTATTCCGAAAGGCTTTTGGACGACCCAGTGTTTGAAATAAACGACGCCGAGCCCGGCAAAGACGAAGAGGCAGATAAGCGCCAGCAGTCGGTTGCGCCACTTCACGAGGGCGATGTAGAGGCGCAGTCGATGCCTTGTCAATCCCGCAGGCGCGGGAAACGGCTTGTCCATCTTGAGAATCGTCGGCAAAGTGCGCCGTTATGGCGGACCCGGTCATGCTCATCATTCGCGACGGTTGGGGCATCAATCCCGGCGGGAAAAAAATGCGCGACGAAAACGGTGATGCCACGCTTCTGGCTCGAACGCCGTTCCACGACAAACTTTATCGCGATTATCCAGCAAGTAAGTTAAGCGCCAGTGGGACCGATGTCGGTTTGCCGGAAGGACAAATGGGCAACTCCGAAGTGGGCCATCTCAATCTGGGCGCCGGTCGAATTGTTTATCAGGACCTGACTCGCATCAATAAGGCGATCGCGGACGGCGAGCTCGCGCGCAATCGCGTCGTCCAGGAAGCGTTCGCTGCGGCGCGGAACCATCGGCTTCATCTTCTCGGGCTCACCTCAGATGGTGGCGTGCACAGCCATTACTCGCACTTGCTTGCACTGGCTAATGCCGCCCAAGAGGCGGGTGTAAGCGAAATCTTCATTCATGCGTTCACCGATGGGCGCGATGCATCACCCACCGGCGGCGCGGAGTATCTAAAAATTTGCGCTCAGGAATTGAAAAAGAGCGGCGCCCGCATTGTCACCGTTGTCGGGCGTTATTTTGCAATGGATCGGGATCGCCGCTGGGACCGGACAAAAAAAGCCTGGGACGCAATCGTTCTTGGCCGGGGTGAAATTTGCGAATCGTCGCCTTCTGAAGCGTTAGCTCGGCAATACAAGCTCGGCAAGACCGATGAGTTTATGCCGCCGCTTATCTTTGCCCACGCGAATGAACAGCGCGTCCGTGATCGCGACACCGTCTTCTTTTTCAACTTTCGCGCGGATCGCGCGCGACAATTGTCGCAAGCTTTTCTTCTCGAGAAATTCGACGGTTTCGAGCGCGAATTCTCGCCGCGCGTTCGCTTTCTCAGCCTTACGCAATACGATGTCCGCTATCATTCGCCGTTTATTTTCCCGCCGGAAAAACTCGCGCACATTTTGGGCGAGATTGTGAGCGCGGCGGGCAAATCGCAGCTGCGCATTGCCGAGACGGAAAAGTATCCGCACGTGACTTATTTTTTTAACGGCGGAATCGAGCGCGCCTTTGCCGGAGAAGACCGGAAGATTGTGCCTTCGCCAAAAGTCGCGACCTACGATTTGCAGCCGGAGATGAGCGCGCGGCCTGTCACCGACGAGGTGCTGGCACGCCTGGCCAATTATGATTTAATCGTCCTCAATTTCGCGAATCCCGACATGGTCGGGCATACCGGTATCCTCGAAGCAGGAATCAAGGCGGTGGAGACGGTCGATGAATGCGTTGGCAAAATCATCCCGAAGCTTCTCGAGCTTGGCGGCAAATGCATTATCACCGCCGATCACGGTAACTGCGAACAAATGCGCAATCCGGACGGCTCGCCCAACACCGCGCACACCACCAATCTGGTGCATTTCATTTATGTCGCCAAAGACGCTGCGCAATTTCGGTGCGAAGATGGAATTCTCGCCGATGTTGCGCCAACACTTTTGTTTCTTCTCGGTATGAAACAGCCGGCGGAAATGAAGGGGCGAAATCTGCTTGTCCCAGTTTCGAAGAAAGCCAGGAACGGCTAACAAGATCGGCAACGAGAGGAGATCACGTCCTCGAATGTGATTTCCAACTGCCGGTTCAATGCTCGCGTACCAGCAGTAGCGATTCGCTGCAAGAACCAGAGGCGATTCTCGGACGCGCTTTCCTGCCAGACGGGCTTGCGCATGAGCGCGAGCTCGCCATCTGCTTGTGCCAGCACGCCCCAGCCAACCGGCACCTCCGAGGCCTGAAACAACTCGTTAGGCAAAACAAGAAAAAACAAATTTGCGCAACGATAGCGCATCAGAGTCTCGAATTTCGTGCAATCGAACAGGCGATTTTGTAACGCGGCTAGTTCGCGCAAAACCCGGCCGTAGCCGCGATGCTTGATTGCCGCGAAATCATGCGATTCAAATTCGCTGAACAACGAATCGGCGATTCGAAGGTTCGGATAATGTATGCGCAAATGTTTTTCGAGAATTTGCCGGCGCCGTTGCACTTTCTCGAGGCGTTGGCGGGTTGCGGTTGTGCGGCAATTGTCTCGCCGAAGATCGACAAGCGCCTGTTTGCACTCAAATATGGCCGTCGATCCGAGTCCTGTCGACCTGGGCCGATAAGCAGCCAGATCGGCGCGGTAGCGGCATCGCGGCAAAGTGATTTCGAAAGCGCACGCGGAATAATCGTGTGCCTGCGCCCAAAGAAGTGCGAGACGTTTTAAGCGCGCGTGCGCGACGGTTTCGCCGCGGCGGTTGTTCACTCCCGCACCCATTCGGCGAGTTCACGCGCCCAGTAGGTGACGATGATGTCTGCACCGGCGCGCTTGAGTGAGGTCATGATTTCGAGAACGGCCGCGCGTTCATCGAGAAAGCCTTTTTCGGCAGCGGCTTTGACCATGGCATATTCGCCGCTCACGTGATAAACCGCGGTCGGTTTGGCGAAGCGCTCGCGCACCCGCCACAAGATGTCGATGTAGGGAAGCGCCGGTTTGATCATCAAAATGTCCGCTCCTTCTTCGACATCGAGCGCGACCTCGCGCAATGCTTCCTCCGCATTAGCGCAGTCCATTTGATAAGAACGGCGATCGCCAAACCGGGGTGGACTTTCCGCAGCCTCGCGAAACGGACCGTAAAAGACCGAGGCAAACTTGGCCGCATAACTCATAATGCCGGTTTGATCGAACCCGTTTGCGTCCAATGCTTCGCGGATTGCACCGATGCGACCATCCATCATATCGCTGGGCGCTACCATGTCTGCGCCGGCCTGGGCGTGGGAGAGGGCGGTCTTGACCAAAAGATCGACCGTCTCATCGTTGAGCACGTGGAAATGATCGCCATCGATCCGTGCGACGCCGCAATGACCGTGACTCATGTATTGGCACAGACAAACATCGGTGATCGCGACCACTTCCGGACATTTTGACTTGATGGCCCGGAGCGTTTTTTGGACGACGCCATTTTCGGCATAAGCGCCGCTCGCCTGTTCATCCTTTTCCCGAGGAACGCCGAAAAGAAGGATGGCTTGCAGTCCGAGATCCTGCGCGCGCCGCGCTTCCTCGACGATTCCATCCGGTGAAAATTGAAACACGCCTGGCATGCTTTCGATCGCCTGGCGTTTTTCTATTTTTTCGCTGACGAAAAGCGGCAGAATAAAATCGCGCGCGCTTAGGTTCGTCTCACGAATAAGATTCCGCAGGCCTCGCGACTTTCGTAACCGGCGTGGTCGATGGACCAGTTTTCTCACGGAGCGATGCTACGCGTTTGGCAATAGCGTCGCAAGCTCGCCACAGGACGAGCCGGTCCGACCGGTGGACTTGACGGCGTGTCAGGTTCGCGGTAGCGGCTGCTTGGCTCGCCTGCTGTGCAATGAGTCGCGCAACAAATTATTTGCTGATCGACATTAGCAATTCATTTACCAAGCTCGCATTCGCTTCACGAACGCGCCTCGGGCGGTCAACTCGGATCGAGACGGATAAGCTTACCAGCGCATTTGTTCGTCGATTCTTGAAGCGGTGCAAGATCGACATGTTGGTTGTTGCTTCAGTTGTGCCGCCGAAAAATCGCGAAGTCCGAAAGGCGATCGGGTGCACCAAAGTGCTGTGGTTGAATTCGCGGCTGAAGCTCGGCGTTGGAATCGATTACCCGGCGCCGAAAACCATTGGCGCTGATCGACTGGCCAATGCGGCAGCGGTCGCAGCGCTTTACGGTTATCCTGCGATCGTGGTTGATTTTGGAACGGCGGTGACGTTTGATATTGTTTCGGAAAAGAGAAATTACGTCGGCGGCGTGATCGCACCGGGACTCGAAGCGATGACAAATTTTCTTTACCAGCGCACCGCGCTGCTGCCGAAACTCTCTTTAAAAGAACCTCGCAGCGCGATCGGAAGATCGACAATTGAAGCGATGAGGGCAGGGGCGATTTTCGGTTATCGCGGTTTAGTGCGCGAAATTATCATTCGAATTAAGACCGAACGGTTTCCGCGCCGGAAAGTTCACATCGTATCCACGGGCGGCTACGCCCGGCTGATCGCGGCGAACCTGGGCGAAACCGTCACGGTCGATCTTAATCTAACGCTGGAAGGGCTGCGCCTTGTCGCGAATCTGAATTCGTAACCCGGCCCGGGAATGCGCTCGCTTCCGGGGGCAATTTATGCTAATTATGAGCTCTGGTGTTGCTGCAGCTGGACGGGCGGATTTTTAGGCTTGTCATCGGTTGCGCCCAAAGTTGTAATGCTACCGGCATGAAGATTCGCAAAATTGCGGCGATCGCCGTTTTGGTGCTCAGCTCTTTTGCGGCCACGAATGTCGCGCCGTCAAAATCGGAACTGGAGGCAATGTACAGCAAAGCGTTCCGAGATTTCGAAGCGAATAATTTTCCCGAGGCGTTGAAAGAGCTCGACGAAATAGACGTTCGGCAGCCGGATTTGGCCGAATCGCAAAATTTGCGCGGGGTTATCTTGATGCGACAAGGCATCTATGACAAAGCGGAAGCAGCATTGCACGAAGCAGCGCGGATCGATCCTAAGTTTTGGAATGCGCGCTTTAACCTCGCCGAGGTTCCGTTTCTGAAAAAAGATTGGGCGGAAGCGCGCGGTCGTTTTCAGCAGCTCCTCTCGGGCAACGAGTCCGATATGGAGGGGGACGCAGCGCAACTTATTCAATATAAGATTCTGCTGACATATTTGCTGGAGGGAAAAGAGAACATGGTCGACGCGATTCTGGCCAAATTCGAGCTTGCGCCCGATACGCCGGCGGTGCAGTACGCGAACGCCGCCATTGCGCTCCAGCACAAAAATACAAAGGAAGCGAAAGATTGGATGGATGCTGCGGGGACGAAATTTTCTCCGCAATTGAACAAGCTTTTTGCCGAATCGTTGTATGAAGTGGGCTGGCTGGAAAAGCCGGCTGGCCAGGCCCGCGCGTCGCTACCGTTGACGACTGTAGCCGAGCGTGCGGCAAAGACCAAAGCCTTCGCGCGATCAAGATTCGAACAGGCCCGACAAGCTCTGCAACAGCGTGACTTCGCGACGGCCCAAAAATTTATCGACGAGGCCGATGCATCCGATCCGAATCAAGCGCCGATCCTCAATTTGCGCGGTGAGATTTTGATGGAGCAGAAGCAATTCGGCGAAGCAGAAGCCGCGTTTAAAAAGGCGTCCGAGGTCGATCCGAAATTCCGCGAAGCGCAATATAATCTCGCGCAAATTCCATTTAAGGAAAAAGATTATGCCAAGGCGCGCGAGCGTTTCGAAACGCTTTTTCAGCAGACGCCAGGAGGGGACAAGAATCAGGCCGCGCAGATTATCCAGTTCAAGATCTACATGACCCTCTTGCTCGAAGACAAAGAGAGCCGCGCGCAAAAGATGATGGAGCAATTTCAGTTCACAGGAGATACGCCGGCGCTTTACTACGCCCAGGCGGCCTGGGAGTTTAAGCACAACAATCCAAACAAAGCGACCGACTGGATCGCGTCGGCGAAGAGGATTTATTCGCCCGCTTTGAACAACCTTTTCGGGGACGCCTTTTATGATCTCGGCTGGGTGCAAGGTCCGGCGATCGTCGCTTCTGTGGCTCCGGCGACTGAAGCCGCCGTTGTAATGTCGGCGCAAACCGAGTCTTTTCCGGCAATCGAGCCCAGTCCTATTCCAGGCGCGGTTGTCGCCGCAAACAAAGCACCGAAGCAACCAAGAACCGAGTCTGTACGTCCTTCTACACCGGCCGCGAGTCCGGCGATCGCTGGCATTGAGGCGACGACTTCGCGAGCGGCCAAGTCTCCTATAACAGTCATGCAGGCGCCTGTCGTTGCCTCAAACCAGTCCATGGCTGCGGGAGCTCTGGCCAAGCCAGCATCTGCGGCACCTATCGTTGTCGCTACGCCGACGACCGTTCCTGCGCCAGCCCGGATTCACGAGTGGTCGCGGCCCGCCATGGGTGAGACGCGGCAGAGATTACTTGTCGGCGGCTTGCTTTTGGCCGGCATCTTCCTGTTGGCTTGGGTGATTGTTCCTGAGATTCGCCGCCGCACAATCAATGTCCCGGTTTTTCGCCATGCCGCGCCGGTGACCGGGCCTCGCGTGGATGAAGCCGAGATCTCGTCTTCCAAAACCGAGGTGACAGCGGCGAGCAATCGTCTCATTGGTCGACCCCCTCGAGTGTCGTTACAATTGCAGGCTTCCGAACCTTCGTTGCGCCGCGGCGTTCTGGCGCTAGGAAAATCTGCCCGCGGCTTGACTGGGAATTCGACTCTGACCACCGGTGTCCCGCAACCTGTCGTCCCGCCTGCTGCAGAAGTTGCAGTAGAACCGCTAGCGATCGCCGAACCCCTTCCTGAGTCCGCGGTTGGCCCTGTCACCAAACAAGCGGTTGAACCTGCAAGCTTCGAATTTATGTCGGATGCCGGCGTAATCTCTCCGTTCGTTTCGCCAATGCCTGAAATGCACGAGCCCATCGAATCGACGAACGAAGCTCCCACCGTTTTTGAGACGGCCGTCGCTCCTGTCGCGGAGCCTTTGATCGATTCTAAAGTGGAACCTGAAATAGAACCGCTGGAACCGATCGGGCAAGGACAGCCCATTCCGCACCAAATACCGGTCCTTGCGACGGAACCGCTCGTAGTCGAGCATGTCGAGGCGCCGTCTTTTAGTCCAATAGCTATTTCCACCGAGCCCTCAGTCCCGCAATCAACCTCATCTCTAACCATGCCTGAACCGACCCAAATCCCAACCGCTGCTCCAGTAATCAGAACCCCAGCCGCCCCAGGCACGATGCAACCCGCTGACGCCATGCACGCCGCTGTGCAGATCACTTTCTCATTTGAGATCGCCTCGATGCAACTGACGCCAACCTTCAAGATGGGTGCTTTGCAAGTACGACCGACATCCAAGATTGTTACGATGCGCCTGGCTCCTTCCCAGCAGCAGCAGCCGGCGGTGAATCTGCAGGTCACTTTCGAGATTGCAAAGATTCAGCCCACAGGAGGGGCGCTCGGCACTCTTCGGTTGACCCCGTCTCAGCAGCAAAGGCCAACGGCCACGGGTTCGCCTTCGTTCACGGTGGCAGGGTTACAACTTGTCTCGAATTTTGAGGCCGCGCCTGTTCAGCTTACTCCATCGCAGCAAGGCCAGGCTTCCGTTCTGGTGACAGCCCCGTTTCAGATCGCGACCATCGAGTTTTCGCCATCGTTTGAGATCGCATCCCTTGTTCTGAATTCGAGTTCCAAGCAGGTTTCCGTGCAACTGCCCGGCGCCGGTCCCGGCTCAGAAGGCGCTCCGATGTTCGAGATTGCAAATCTGCAGCTCACTGGCGGTGGCGAAATAGGCATGCTGCAGCTCAATCTGCTCGGTCATGGCCCGAAGCGGGCGTGATTTAGCGGACGCTAGGGCATTCCGAACCGTAAATCCTGCTGCCTACCTCGGCGGCGTCGAGCGCCTAGCAAAGCGACTGCGATTTAAAGATCGTAGCTGTTTAGGTAGAAATTCTCCGTCGCGCCTGATCAATTTACCGTCGAAATAAATTTCTCCACCACCATATTCTGGCCGCTGAATGCTGACCATGTCCCAATGGACCTGGCTTCGATTTCCATTGTCGGCCTCTTCGTAAGCTTGACCAGGTGTGAAGTGGAATGAGCCGGCAATTTTCTCATCGAACAAGATATCCCGCATCGGTTCCAGAACGTGCGGATTAAACCCGAGTGAAAACTCACCGATATAACGGGCGCCGGCATCTGAATCGAGGATCTTATTCAGTTCCTTCGTTCGATTGCTTGTGGCATTGACGATCTTTCCATCTCGAAACTCCAGGCGGATTCCATCGAAACTAATGCCTTGATAAATGCTCGGCGCGTTAAAAGTAACATGCCCCTGGACAGAATTTTTCACGGGGCAACTGAAAACCTCACCATCGGGGATGTTGCGGTCCCCCCCACAGATCACAGCCGGAATTCCTTTGAGGCTGAAGCGGAGCTCGGTCTCGGGCTCTTTGATCTCGACGCGATCCGTTTTTTCCATCAGCGCCTTAAGCGCTTTCATTCCAGGTTGCAGTTTGCGATAATCCAGCGTGCAGACTGCGAAATAAAAGTCTTCGAAAGCCTCCGTGCTCATTCCAGCAAGTTGTGCCATCGATGGGGTCGGCCAGCGCAAGACTACCCACTTCGTTTTTTTAACTCTTTGGTCCTGCACCGGCCGCATTGTTTTGGCGATCAATTTCATCCGCTCCGCCGGCACGTCCGATAATTCGGTGATGTTGTTGCTGCCACGCAGCGCAATATACGCGTTCATCTTTTTCATCCGTGCCAGTTCGTGGCTCGCCATCAGCTTTAGTTGTCGCTCCGACGCCCCGAGTGCAAGAGCGCGGCTGACTCGTGCGCGGTGAATTTGGACGAAGGGAATTGCGCCAATGTTTCGCGCCGTCCGGATAAGCGCGATAGTCATTTCTTCAGGAACGTCGAACGCTTCGATCAAAACGTTTTCGTCGCGCTTAAGTCGAATGGAATAGCCAACAAGAAGTTTGGCGAGCGTGTCGAAGCGGGCATCATGCATAGGAGGTTATGATTCCACTGGACGCGACGGATGCAACCCAGGGCCGAGACCGGTACTCCACCTAGCCGGCCCGGATAAGTTTTGCTGCAAACGCACCATCAAAGCCGTCTCGGAACGGAAGCGACGATCGAGCTTCCATTTGTCGCGAGTTTGCAAATTCACGCAAGAGTTGCTGCACCACCTTTTCATTTTCTTCAGGCTCAAGGCTGCACGTGCTATAGACAAACACTCCGCCAGTCTTCAATAAACCGAGGGCTGTGCGAACAATTTTGAGTTGCTGCTCTTGCATGCGAACAAAGTCCGCTGCTCTTATTCGCCATCGAACGTCCACGCGGCGTCGCATCACTCCGGTGTTGCTGCAAGGGGCGTCAATCAAGACGCGGTCAAAAGGAGCGATCGCAACAAGTTCTTTTGGGATGCGCCGGTGCGTCCAATCGAAATGAAAAACGCGAGCAATTCCGGCGCCGAGTCGCGCAAGATTTTCTTCGAGAACGCGGAGGCGCCCGACTGCCCGGTCGCAGGCCACGATCGCACCCCGATTTTGCATCAGTTCCGCGACGTAACTTGTTTTTCCACCCGGCGCCGCACACACATCGAGAATTTTTTCTCCAGGTTGCGGGTCGAGAAGCCGGCAAGCAATGGCTGTACTTGGGTCTTGAATGTAGCAATGACCCTTGGCGAGAGCCTCGGTTGGAAACGCACGAAATTCCACAAAACCTCGATTACCTGATATCGACCGCGCTTCGGGATAAGCCCGACGAAAGTCTTGGCGACCGATTTTCAATCGATTGATGCGGGCATACAGAGGCGGCGGGCGGTTATTCCAAGTGCACAACGCTTCGGCGGCGTCGGGTCCAAAGTTCTGTTCCCAACGTGCGACCAGAAATCGTTGATGAGAGGTGCGGATCGCCAAGCACTGCTTGCTTGCCTGCAAACGCAATTCATCTTGCCGACGCGCCGCGGTCCGAAGAATTGCGTTGATCAATGCCCGACGGCTTTTCGGCGCGAGCTCGACCGTTTCGTGGACCGCCGCGTGCTCGGGTGTTTTAAGAAAAAAGAGCTGGTAAAGACCGAGGCGAAGAAGATCGCGAAGATCGACATCGAGGGGAGACTGGCGCAGGGAGCCGATCCAAAAATCAAGCAGCGTTGCATTGCGCAGGACGCCGTAAAATAACTCCAGAATAAAAGCGCGGTCCCGCGGATCGAGCTCCGTCTGAGCCAGCAGTTTGTTGATGATCGAATCGGCGAAGCGCTTTTCGGTTCGCCACGCCCGCAGCGCTGCCAGCGCAGTCAGGCGAGCGGACGGTTGTGCCATGCGCTTCGCCACGGATGGTGCGCTCAGTGTGGCGTGATGCTGGCGCGACCGATGGAATGATAGCGGAAGCCGAGCTGGCCCATCGTCTCGGAATCAAACAGATTTCGTCCATCAAAGACGATCGGCGTAATCATTCTTTCCTTCACCAGAGCAAGATCGACATTGGCGAATTCGCTCCATTCCGTGGCAATAATCAGCGCTTCGGCGCCGTCGATCGCTTCGAGAGCAGAAGCTGCGAACGCGACGCCCTCGATGGTCTTCACCTCGCGTGCCCTTTCCATACCTTTTGGATCGTAGGCGGTGACATGCGCGCCTTCGCGCAAAAGATTGGCCACCAGCTCAATCGCGACAGAGGAACGAATATCGTCGGTGTCCGGTTTGAACGTGAGCCCCCAGACAGCGATTTTCTTTTCGCGCAGGACCCAAAGCGTTTCGCGTATGACTTTGAGAAAACGCTCTTTCTGCGCTGTGTTTATCCGCTGCACTTCCTTGAGCAAATTAAACGGCACACCAAGTTGTTCGCTGATCGTGATAAATGCCGCAATGTCCTTTGGGAAACATGAGCCACCGTAGCCGATTCCAGCATTGAGAAAATCGCGACCGATGCGCCGGTCCATTCCAATTCCGTCAGCGACTTTTTCGACATCGGCGCCGCTTGCCTCACAAATAGCCGAAACGGCGTTGATGTAGGAAATTTTTAGCGCGAGAAACGAATTAGCCGCGTGTTTGATGAGCTCGGCACTGTTAATGTCGGTAACGAGAATCGGCGCCATGAATGGCTCGTAGACCTTCTTCATCAGGTCGATGGCGTGTTCGCTTTGAGCCCCAATGACAATCCGGTCCGGATGCATCAAATCGGCCACGGCGCAGCCTTCGCGCAAAAACTCAGGATTGCTGACCACATCAAACTTCGCGCGATGGCGATTGTAACGTTTGATGGATGTGGCGACTTTTTCACCTGTTTTCACAGGCACAGTGCTTTTATCGACAATGACGCGATAGCTGGTCAAGACGCCTGCAATCTCGCGCGCGACCTTTTCGATGAAGCTAAGATCGACATCGCCATTCAGCTGTTGCGGAGTGGGCACGGCAATGAAAACGATCTGTGAATTTTCGACGCCTTCGCGAATGCTGCCGGTAAAACGCAAGCGATGGGCCGAAACGTTGCGATGGATCACTTCCTCGAGGCCAGGTTCGTAGATCGGTACTTTGCCCGCCTGCAGTGCATCGATTTTGCGGGGATCGTTGTCGATGCACAAAACGTTGTGACCGACGTCGGCAAAGCAAGCTCCGGTAACAAGGCCGACGTAACCGGAACCAATGATTGAAATGTCCATAGCGAATGAAGTAGCACCGCGGCTCAGGCGCGATGAAGCAGTGGCCCGGCCGAGTCTGGACAGCGTAACATTCTTCGTGCTGTCTCGCTCATGGGCTCTGGCCTGCCCCTGCGGGATCGAAATTGAAATCGAGGCCGAATTTCGGAAATGCTTTAAGCGTGACGGTAAATAGCACGCCATATTCTTTTACACCTGCGTTGTCTCGAATCACGGCGCCGAATGAGGCTACCCAGTTTGTTAGATCGCGATACACGGAGTAGCGCTGTTGCTCAAGAACTCCGGTTGCCTCTTCGTACACCTCCTGGACGCCCAGGCTCCAGTTTTCATCGAGGCGATAATATCCTCCGACGACGAACAAGCTGCTGTCCAGGAAGGAAGGGTTATCGTTCAAATAGCGATGCCCAGCGCTCAATTGCAAATTCGCCATCGGTTGCACAGTCACGCTCGTATTGACTTCCGTAAAACCCTTGTCGAAAGCCGGAATTTGAGAGTTGACCGTGAACGCGACCCACGGCAGCGGCGCGAAGTGAATATTGTTAAAAAAGTTAGAATATGACGTCCGATCATAGGGATTGTCGAAGTTCACGTCAAAAAAAGTATCGACTTCGAGCCAGGTGAAGGTCTCATCGTCGCGCCGCGTCTCGAGACGATTGCGGACGCCGAGGCGCCAGACCGTCCAATTATCGATTGAATCGATCGAAGTGAATTGTGGGAAATCGATTGGGCGAAGTTGGGTGGAAGGTTCAAATCGATCGAACTGGAGAATGGAGGCTGGGTCGGCGCCGCCATTGGCTACGTAAGAGAAGTTCGTGAATGGCTGGATCACGTGGAGAAGTCCATCGAGACCAAGCGCCCGGTTTTGGACATTCTCCCAATCGCGCGAGATTTTAAAAGATGCTTCTGCACCGGCGTTAAAGACTGTTCGGAATGTGTCGCCCCCAAAAACGATCGGTTCCGCGAGGGTCGGATCTGGCAGAAGGAAATCTGGGACCAGCGGATTTGAGCTTGGCCCGAAGACTGTTTTTCCGAGGTCGCGAGTTTCGCTATAGTAGGTGCCTCGGAAACCAACGCGCGGCACGATGGAAAGCCAGCCGAAGTAAGTGTTCGGATAGAGAAGCTGGTGGAAACTATCGAGACGAGTCGCGCCATAACTTTCAAAGCCCGAGCCGACGGGGAATTCTCGTCGCAGGTCAGCAAATCCGCTTTCGCCTTCGTAGAAAATCGGCCCGCCAAAAAGCGCGTGCCGCTTGATATCCAGGACTACTTCCGGCAAACGTTCTGTTTGTTCAAAGAAGTTGTTTGCCTGAAAACGCGTGATCGCGGTTAGCGTGTAAAATGGGTCGGTCTTGGCTAACGCGACCACATTATCGGGAACAGGATTGATGCGGAACTCATTCTGGTAGAAATCCTGCATCACAAAGGCGTCACTCAACTTGGTCACGTCAACGATGCCGTAGATGTTATCAGTGAACTCCGTCCGGTCCTCTAGGCCGAGTCGGTATCGCCCGGTCGGAACTGCTCCGCGCGGCAGGGTCGTGCGATTCAACAGTGGATTTTGATCCTGTAGATAATAGGTCTTGAGCTTGGCCCAGCTGCTGTTGTCTTTGCCATAATCGATGTCCGATTCGAACCCGATGGCCACGCCGCGCCGGACCCGATAGTCTAGCCGAACGCGGCCTTTGATGTTCTCCCGGATCGGGAACGTCACTTGAGTGAGGAGCGATGGCCCCCATGAGCTCAAAAACGCCGGTGAGACCGTAAAGCTGAACGCGTCACTGAGCGACTGGTACAAATAAGGCCACCAAAAGATCGGCACGTTGCCAACGTAGAAGGTCACATTTTGAAAAACGACACGGTCTTTCTCGTAAACTCGAATCTTCCGCGCCCGCAGATGGAAATTGGCATTTGGGGAATCGTGCGTGGTGAAGATTCCGTTCTCTACCAGGTAGCCGTTTTCGGAAATTTCGCTGACATTTTGACCGCTTACAAAGTATGGATCCGATTCGGTCCGCATGTTGGTCGCGCGAATCCGTTTTGTGTCGATGTTGTAAATGCCGCTCTCGGCCAGGTAAAGATCGACATCGCGATAGATTCGCACATGGCCTTCCGCCAGCACTTCGTGTGTGTGCGAATTGTATTGCGCGTAATCGGCATAGATGTCTGTGTCGCCGACGTGAATGGCGACATTGTCTCGCGCTGTGGCCAGCCCATCCTCATAGCTGGTTTCGCCAGTGGACGTGATTTCGATTGGTGAATTTTCCGGAGTCTTGATTGCTCCCTTGGCCAAGGCAGCTGCCAAGAAAAAGAGTGCAAGGAACAAACGAGCCGGCATTCGCATGGCGGACGCCGAAGGTAGCGGAGCAAGGGGCTCTTGCAAAGCCAAAAACCGGATACGAGTGAGGCGGCTCATTTGCAAAAGAGCCTGTTTTGTCAACAAAACACGTGATCGATTTCAGCCATCCAAGGCGAGACGTAGCCCGGCGATTTGCTGATTTAGCCCGGAGCTCAAGACAATCGCGGCACGCGCCCTCCGCACGCTCATACGCAAAGCTGGAATTCGTAACCGACTTTTGGCAGGCGCGTGAAGCAATGGGGGCAGTTCTTCGTGCCGTAGAGCCTGGCTTGCCACGATGATCTGCCACAAGCCGCTGGCCCCGACACTTTCACCGAGCGCTGGTTTCACCGTGTAGACGAGCGCCTCCGGGACTAATCTCGACAGCGCGCGGCATTCCGCTTGATCGACAAATGTGCCGTTCGCGCTCGCAATGACAAAGTCGTTTTCAGCTTCAATGAGCTCGGAAAGGATTTGTTTCAAAACTGTTTCCGCGTCAGTGCGTTTACGGTAGTAGCGGCCGGCATGAGTACTCTCGATCTTCAGTGGCCCTCCGCGTGCCAGCAGGATTGCGCCGGCTCCTTCGCTCAAAATCATCCCTTTCGCGATTTCGCTGAAGGGTTCGACCGGAGCTTCCGAACGGAGAAGACGCCACCGGCGATACGCGTCGCAAAGGAGCCAGTCGACTTCTTCCGCGCCGACGACAAGGCAATAGTCGATCGCATCATTTGCCATTACCTCCTCGGCCATTCTCATTGCCACAAGCCCGACGGCCCCATCACCCACCAGCGTGTAAGTGGTGCCCGTAATCCCAAGAATGGCCGCAAGGTGGCTTGCGGGCGCGTTAAAAACCGTTTCGGGAAACAAGAGTGGACTGGCTGCCTGCGGGCCCGATTCAACGATGTCGCGGTAGAAACGCTTCGTGTAGATCACGCCGCCATTCGAGATTGCGAAGATGAGCGCCGTTCGCTCGGCAATCTTTAAATCGAGTTTCACGCGTGCGTTAGCCAGTGCTTCCAAACCGGCCGCGGCGGCAAAGCGCGAAATCAAACTGACACGGCGCAGGCGCGGGTGCGGCGCCAGACTAGCTAACACGGACTCCGGCACTCGAAAAACCGTGTAAGATTGACCATCACATTGCCCGGCAATTTTTTCAGCGTGCGCCTCGTCGCCGCGCAGCAAACGGTCCCAGACGAGATCAACACCGGCTCCCAATGGTGTAATCCACCCCATGCCGGCAATACCCAGGCTCATGTCTTGAATTGCTGCATCACAATGGAAGCGTTCGTGCCGCCGAAACCGAACGAGTTCGAAAGAACTGTGCGCACAGACGCGGGCCGCGATTCATTCGCGACAATGTTTAGATCGGCATCTTCATCTGGAGCGCGGAAATTGATGTTTGGAGGGAGAAATTGATGCTGGAGCGCGAGCAGGCAGACAATAGCCTCAACCGCACCTGCTGCGCCTAACGAGTGACCCATCATGCTCTTGGTCGAACTTACCGGGACTCGACCGAACAACTGGCCAATTGCTTTGCCCTCGGTTGCGTCGTTGAACGGGGTAGCTGTTCCATGTGCGTTGATGTAATCGATCGCGTCGGCCGCAAGCCGCGCGCTCTCGAGAGCCCGCTCCATTGCTTGCCGCGCTCCACTTCCGGAAGGATTCGGTTGCGTGAGGTGGAAGTTATCGGTCGAAATACCGTAGCCGATTATTTCTGCGAGGATTGCCGCACCCCGCGCGCGCGCGGCCTCGAAATTTTCCAAAGCGAGAATCGCGGCACCTTCTCCGAGGACCATCCCGGTGCGATGCCGATCGAACGGGCGACATTTCTCTGGGGTTGAAGCTTGCAGCGAATCAAAGCCGACAAAAACCAATTCGGAGAGCGTGTCATAACCACCAGTCAGGACGCGCTGATAACGCCCCGAGCGGACGCAGTCGAAGGCGTGGCCGATGGCGTTTGTGCCGGAAGCACAGGCGTTGGCAATCACTTCGCAAGGCGCGGATATGCCAAATGCTTCCTGCGCATCAATCACCGCCTTTTGCGGTGGATAATTTGCAATCCATGTAGGAGAGCGGCGTAAATCATCATGTCGATGTAACGCTCGATAATAATCCTCCCCGTAGCTCATGCCGCCGCTCGTGGTGCCCACGACGGTTAAATCCGGCTCGAATTGTCGATCTTGCGTGAGCGCTTCCTGCAAAGCCGCAATCATCATGTGCGAGGCGCGATGCAGACGTTGTCCGCGCCGTCCATTCCGCTCGACGACCACGCGTTCATCCGGGACTTGCCCGGCAGTTTTGCATCGGCATCGATCCACGGAGAATCTTGTGACCGGCGTGATGCAGTCGCGCGCTGCCTGCAGCGACGCGAGCGTCTCAGCCAATCCGCAACCGAGCGGGCTGATTATCCCTGCGGCTACAACCGCAACGCGGGCCGGACCACTTTTTCCGTTTAACGCGGTGGATCTCGTCATTTTAATATCGCCAATTGACCCTCGATTTGATGTTGCTTTCTGAAAAAAGGCACTTTACTAATGAGGCCGAAACGGAAACGGAGCTCGGAAGTTGGTGGATTGTCAGTTGGAGTTTATTCAGTGGCGATTTGAAATCCGATAAGCGGGAACAGTGACCTAGCGGCGTTTTCCACAATAAACTCAATGGGAACTAAATTATACGTAGGAAATCTTTCCTTCAACACGACCGAAAACGAGCTGCAGGAGCTTTTCTCCCAGGCCGGCACAGTGCAGGAAGTGACGCTCATGCAGGACAAATTCACAGGCAAATCCCGCGGATTTGCGTTTGTGACAATGGGCTCCGAACAAGAAGCTCAAAACGCCATCACTCAAGTTAACGGCAAAACGGTAGACGGCCGAGCTTTGACCGTGAACGAAGCCCGGCCCCGTGAGCCTCGCCCGCCGGGCGGTGGTGGCGGCGGTGGACGCGGTGGTTATGGTGGTGGAGGGGGCTACGGCGGCGGGCGCCGCGACGGCGGGCAAAGGCGCGGCCACTAAGCCAACAATTTCGGCGAGCGCTTGGGTCAAAGATCAGGCGCTAATTTCCAGGAAAAGGGTTCACGCACGGCTGTGATAGAGTCGGCGTGCGAATCACTTTTTGATGGCAACCGAACAAAACAGAAGGAGCTCTGCGATTTATGCTTGAGGAACCAGACGCACAAAAGAAAGAAAGCCCGCAATCATCGGAGAACATCCAGATCCCGGGAATTCCAAAGCAAACTGCTGGGGCCGTAACCGGTGCTGCGATCGGAAGCATCGCCGGCCCTGTCGGCGCGGTCGTAGGCGGAGTCGTTGGTGCTTTTGCGGGGAGGGCGGCGGCTCGCGGCCAAACTATTTTCCCGAAAGCGAAACCGCGCAAATCCAAATCGAAGAGCGGTTCAGGAAAAAAATCTTCGAAGTCGCGGAAAGCTGGGAAAAGATCGACAAAACGGCGCCGTCCGGTTTCCAAGTCGGCGAAGGGAACGGGGAGACGGACTGGAAAAGCTCGCGCAAGCAAATCGCGCGCGAGAAAAGCCCGCCGGGGGAAACCCAAATCGCGCGGGGGTAAGAGTTCGCGCAAACCCCACCGCTAAAGTAGAAGCCTGCTGGTATTCGCGCCGGCAAGAACTGGGCAGGGCTGGATTCGAACCAGCGAAGGCGTAAAGCCAGCAGATTTACAGTCTGCCCCGTTTGGCCACTCCGGAACCTACCCCTCGCTTGCGAGCGTTGATATAGGCTGGCGCGGCGCGCCTCGCAAGTAATTTGCCCGGCTGGTGAGAGCGTCAGATCGGCAAATATTATTGTCGATCTTTATGAGATGAACTCGGCGATCGTCTTGACCACATAAGCTTGTGCCTCGCGCGAGATCTCTGGGTAAATCGGTAATGCCAGCGTCTCGCCAGCCGCGCGCTCGGTCTCCGGCAGATCGCCTTTCTTGTAACCGAGATAAGAAAAACATTTTTGCTCATGCAGGCCTAGCGGATAATAAATCGCGGTGTCGATTTCGCGCTTCGCGAGATGATCACGTAACTCGTCGCGTCTGTCCGTGCGGATAACGTATTGATGATAGATGTGGTGATTCGTTAGGCCACGCTCGCGATAAGGTTCGGCGGGCAGCGCAATCCGGTTGGTCAGACTGCGACCCGTGAAATCTTCTCGATAAAAATCCGCCGCAGCCCGGCGCGCTGCCGACCACGTGTCGAGGTACGCAAACTTGACGTTGAGAATCGCCGCTTGGATCTCGTCCAGCCGGAAATTGCCACCAATAAAATCGTGATAATAACGCGGCTCCATTCCATGTTGACGAACAACGCGCAATCTTGTCGCCAATTCTTCGCTACGGCAGACGACTAATCCGGCGTCGCCGGCTGCGCCGAGGTTCTTGGACGGATAGAAACTGAAACAACCGACCTCGCCCATTGTGCCCGCTTTGCGCAGACTCGTGTGAGCCGTGAGATATTCCGCGCCAATGGCTTGCGCCGCGTCTTCGATGACGTCGAGATTGCATCGCTCGGAGATCGCGTGAATCGCATCCATCTCGCAGCACAATCCGAATAAATGGACTGGAATGATCGCGCGAATTTTGCGCCCGGCGCTGTCGCGCAGCTGGCCGTGTGAATCCCGCTTGCATCGATTGTCGATGTACCACTCAAGTGCGGTTGGCGACAGATTGAAGGTTTTTGGATCGACATCGACAAACAACGGCGTCGCACCCACGCGCGCGAGGCAACCGGCCGTTGCAAAAAAGGAGTAGGCGGTTGTGATTACAGCATCGCCGGGCCCGATCTTGAGAGCCATTAGAACCGCGAGCAACGCATCCGTTCCGGATGAAACGCCGATCGCATGTGGCGCATGAAGATAGTCACAGATCGCTTTCTCGAATGCCTTTACTTGCGGCCCGAGGATAAAGCGCTGGCTCGCTAAAACGGCATCGATCTCCGCTCGGATCGGCGCCGCCAGGGCGCGGTATTGTTCGCTTAGATCGAGAAGCGGCACCCGCATGGCGCGAATAGCTTGGCAGCTTCGCCCCGCGGTTCAATCCGAAGTTTATTGCGACGATATGGGCCGTTGACCGAACAGTTTGCCCACGTTACGATCTCGGGCATGGGGTTGCTCCGCGGACTTTTTTGGCTCGCCCTTTTTGTTTTCTTCACATTTTGCTTCATCGTGCTCTTCGAGTACGGGACGCACGATTTCACGAATGGATTCCAAAAAGAAGCCGCGCGCGTAAAAGCATTTATCGTTAAACAGACGAGCAAAGCGGAAAGGCCAAAGAAGTAATTCGCAAGGCTGTTGCCGTTATTCCACAAACTCAATCTCGACTTGATTGTCGATGTATCCGGCGGCGTGTGCATCGCCAAGGAATTTACGAATCGCCGCGCGCCCGGCATCGCCGTAATCCCGGGTGTAATCGTTGACATACATCCCGATAAACTTTCCGGCGAGCTCTGCATCCATTTTGCGGGCGTATGGTAATGAGTGGCGCACCGCCTCACCGCGGTGGGCAAGGCCGTAGTCGATGCTTTGTCGCATGATCTGAAGGAGGTCGTGCCGTACAGAATGCGGGATATCTTTGCGCAACACGTTTCCACCGAGCGGCAACGGCAATCCGGTTTTGCTTTTCCACCATTCGCCAAGATCGACAATCTTCGCAAAACCGAAGCGCGCGTAAGTGAGTTGCCCTTCGTGAATGATGAGACCGGCACCCGCCTGGTTATTTTTGACGGCGTCGAAGATTTGATTAAACGGGACGATGACGTGCTTGAAATCGCCGAGATAAAGCTGCAGGGCAAGATAGGCGCTGGTCATTCGACCAGGCACCGCAATTACTTGAGAACGTAACCAGTTCCTGACCTGATCATCCGATCGCGTGCGCGGAATCTTTGTCCCATTGCCAATGAGGATTGGTCCGTAACCATCTCCCATGCTCGCGCCGCATGGCATGAGTGCATATTTGTCGCTGACATGCGCATACGCGTGGATCGAGACCGCGGAAATGTGAAGTTCGCCGCGGAGGGCGCGTTCATTCAGTGTCTGAATATCTTCCAGTCGATGTTCGAACCGGTAACCACGGAGGTCGATTTTGTTTTTTGCCATTGCATAAAACATGAATGCATCGTCCGGATCGGGTGAATGTCCGAGCGTAAAAACTGCCTGATCCCACAGCATGAGCGCACGGTATCTGCCTACCCGGAAACGCGCAAGAACACCTCCGGTTATCCGTCCAGTCGCGGTTGCCGTTTGCGTTAGAAGAGCTGTTCCGGTAGCCTCAAACGCATGGCGAAATCCGGTCTCGGAAAAGGTCTTGGCGCATTGATTGGTGCTCGCCCGGCGCCGCTACGGGTCGAGGATGTCGATCCACGGGAAAACATTCACCAAGTCAGCCTCGCGAGCATTGTTCCGAGCGGACTACAGCCACGCAAGGATTTCGCGCCCGACGCATTACAGGAACTGGTCGATTCAATCCGGCAACACGGCATCATTCAACCGCTTATCGCGCGGCAGGTGGGCGATCGGTGCGAGTTGATTGCTGGCGAACGGCGCTGGCGCGCGGCTCAGGAGATCGGCCTTACCGAAGTGCCGGTGATTATCCGGAGGGCCAACGATCTGGAAGTCCTCGAGATTTCGTTGATCGAGAACTTGCAGCGCGCCGATCTAAATCCAATCGAAGAGGCGCAAGGTTACGCCAGACTGGCGGGCGAATTTGGAATGCGCCAGGAAGACATCGCGTTAAAAGTCGGGCGCAGTCGCACGGCCGTTGCGAACTCGATGCGCTTGCTCGATCTGCATCCGCAAATCCAAGTCTGGATTGGGCAGAGTTTGCTTTCGGTTGGTCATGCAAAGGTCTTGCTCGCATTAAAATCCCCGGAGGAGCAGCTTCTCGCCGCGGAAACGGTTTTGCGGCGCAACGCCACCGTTCGGGCGACGGAGCGGGTGGTGGCACGCCAGCTCGGGATCGGCCGCTTGCGACGGAAGCCGCGCACCGCGGAGTCAACCGTTACTTCCGCCGCAATTGAAGACTTGCAAAACCGACTGCAACAACATTTGGGCGCCCACGTCACACTTCATCACGGCGAAAAACGCGGGCGCATCGAGATCGAATATTACGGGAGTGACGATCTCCAGAGGATCGTTTTGGTCCTCGGTTTGAGAGCGAGCGAAAGCTAAACGGACCGCGAAAAAAGCGCGGAGATGCGACGCCGATTTTTTTATCTCGATCTTAATTCGCGCACGATCTCGATCGGCGCCGCTTTAATTTTTCTTTCAGCGCTCAGCGGGGAAGCCGCCGAAACCTCCGCGAATGGAAAATCATGGGAAGAATTTTCCGGCGACAAAGCACTCGCGCATGTCCAGCAGCTCGTTGATTTCGGTCCGCGGCCGGCGGGATCCGAGGCGATCGAAAAATCCCGGACGTACATCGACAATCAACTTCGACTGGCAGGCTGGCAGGTCGCGCGACAGGCATTCAGCGGCGATACGCCGCGCGGGAAAGTCAGCTTCGTTAATTTGATCGCGCGCTTTGGAAAACCGATCCCGAAGGTCGAGCCCGGCTCTTTGTTTCTGCTCTGCTCGCACTACGACACAAAAATTTTCCGCGCGTTTCCTTTTGTTGGCGCAAATGACGGCGGCTCGAGCAATGGCGTTTTGTTGGAGATGGCGCGCATTTTAGCGAAACATTCTGAGCTCGGCGCGAAAGTGGAGCTGGTTTTTTTCGATGGCGAGGAAGCGGTCGAAAGCTTTTCGGAAACAGACGGCATTTACGGCAGCAGGTATTTTGCGAAACAGCTCAGTGCGACAAAAGAATCCAAACAATTTCGCGGCGGCATTTTGTTCGACATGATTGGCGATCGCGCACTCAAGGTCACGCTTCCTCCGGATTCACCGACAAAATTGGCGCGCGAAATTTTTTCGTCGGCGGAAGCGCTGAAGTTGCGAACTTATTTTACCTACTTCGATCGCGACATCACAGACGATCATACGCCGCTCAACGCCGTCGGAATTCCGACTGTCGATCTTATCGATTTTCGATTCAGTTATTGGCACACAGCCGACGACACGATCGACAAAATCAGCGCCGATAGTTTGCAGAAAGTCGGGATGGTCGCGGCGTATTTTCTGTCCGAGTTCGCTTTCAAATGAAATTGCGTTTTTGGATGATGATGGCGCTCGTTTGCATCGGCGGCGCGTTGGCGAGCGAGCTTGTGGTTTGGTGTGCGGTTTGTCGCGATATTCTTGGCCGATTAGCGGGGCACGGCCATCTCGTCGCGCTGGTGCATCAACGCGGGATTTATGAGAGCGATCTCGAAAATGGAACTTCGAAAGAGCAGCTGATCGCGGCGCAAAATGTGCACTGGCTGTCGAGAAACGAATCCGTTCCGAAAGCGATGGTTGATCGCGATTATGATTTGATCAAAGCGCAGTTTGTCGATGAGAACGGATTTCAAAGCGCGTTGCGCTCAAACTGGCTTTGGCCGGTTTGTTTGCGCGCAGAGATCGAGGAGCAGCGACGCGATCTGCGTTGGATCGACAATAAAATTTCCACTGTGGTGATAAATGTTTCGGATGACGAGTGCCGCCAATTTTATGAGGCGCATCGTGATGCGTTTGTTCAGCCGCTGCGCTTTCGCGCCCATCATATTTTTTTTGCGGCGCCGGACGGATATCCTGCCGAAGTGATCGAAACGAAGCGACGTGCGATCGAAGCGGTCGCAACAGATCTGGCGCGCGGCGCCGATTTTTCGCAGCTTGCCGCGCAATTTTCGGAAGACGAGGCAACCAAAGCTAATGGCGGCGATCTTAATTATTTCTCGTCGTGGCGCATTATGCCGGAATTCTTCGGCGCGATTGCCAAACTTCGGGTTGGCGAAACGAGCGAACCATTCCGATCTCATCTTGGCTTTCACATCGCGCGTTTGATCGACATAAAAGCGGCGCGCGCCCTGTCTTTTGAGGAGGCGCGACCGGAAGTAGTCTTGGCGCTTGAGAATGAAAAACGCCGAAGGGCATTGCAGAGTTTGGTCGCGGGTCTCGTAAGGCGTGCCGGGTTTGTGCGCTCGTCACGCTAGCGGGGCGAGCAAAATTCGTGAACTTCTGCATTGCCTGCCAGCTAGTTTAACTTCAGTCTGATGCAGCACCGATGCTCGTAGCGGCGGGGTGCTAAGAACCATTCAATGTCCCGAAGGCACAAAAATGTCGGAGTAATCGGTCTCGGGATTATCGGAAGCCGAGTGACCGAGACACTTCGCCAGAAGGGGTTCCATGTTTTCGTCTGGAACCGGACGCCGCAACTAGTTCCGAACTTTGTCGGTGCGCCCGCGGAAATCGCAGAGATGTGCGATTTTGTGCAGGTCTTTGTCTCGGATGATGACGCACTGCTTCAGATGGCAGAGGACCTTGTTCCGGCGCTGGCGCCGCGCCACATTGTGCTCGCACATTCGACCGTCTCACCGCATTCGATGCAGCGAGCTGCATCGATTGTCGAAAGTCGCGGTGCGCGCTTTATCGAAGCGCCGTTTACCGGCAGCAAGACGGCCGCGGAAAAGGGCGAGCTTGTCTATTATGTCGCGGGGGATGATGCCGCATTACGGGAGGCGCGCCCGATTTTGGAGGCCAGCGCGAAAGAAATTATGGTGATCGGAGAAATTGGACAGGCCACAGTCATCAAAATCGCGACCAATATGGTCACTGCCGCCAGCGTCCAGGCGGCGGCGGAAGCTTTGGCCCTGGTCCGAGCTGTCGGTTTGCCGATGGAAAAATTTGTCGAAGCCATGCGCGGCAATGCAAGTCATTCCACCACGCTCGCACTTAAGTTGCCCAAAATAATCGAAGGGAATTTCGAGCCGCATTTTTCGATGAAGCACATGCTCAAAGACATGCAGATCGCAAGCCGATTAGCCTTGTCCCATCAGCTTGAGCTGGGAGTAACCGCTGCTGCGAGGGACCGGCTTCTCGAGCAAATGCAACTAGGTTATGGGAACGACGATTACTCCGCTGTTGCGCGAAAGTATTTTGCCGATGTTCAACCGGCTGGTGGCGAAGAAGGCGGTTTCGAATTATTTGAACAGCCGGCGGTGCCCAAAGCCTTTCCGGGCGTTGAACTTCGTGGAGAGGTTTTGGAACCAGTTCAACCGGACAACTTCGTTCCCATGATGCCCGAAATAGCGGAGCAGGAGCCTGAAACCACTAACGATGCAATCGCTCCGGCGCCTGAGATCATACAGCCCGCGCCCGTTTCGGAAGAGTCAACGCCCGCCCCTTCTTCGGAAGACTCAACGCCTCAGGAGGAGAGTAGCACTGCGCTTCAAGAGGAAAATAGCACTGCGCCTCAAGAGGAAAGTAGCACTCCTGCTGCCGGCGAAGTATCGACACCGGTTTTGCCGCGCGAAGACGTTCAAGAAGAACAAACGCCGCGTGGCTTTCCAACGGGCCGCTGAGACGTGGGACCGGCTAGTAAGGAAGCGGTCGCACCAAAAGAAAAATGACGCCGCCGCTGCATGCACGGGAAGGCGTTCTTTTCGATTTCTCCGCATGCGCAAAACTTCGCATTAGAGGAAATGATCGCCTTCGTTTCCTGAACGGACAGATTACAAACGACGCTCGCAAGGCGACCGAATCGACCGCGCTCGAGGCCTGCGTCTTGAGCGCAAAAGGCAGAATGAATGCCTACATCTCCCTTTGCGTCGCGCCGAATTGCTTTTTGGTCGATGCCGATCCTGAGCTTCGAGAATCGCTCCAGCCGCGCCTCGAGCGCTATATCATTGCCGATGACGTGCAGATCGAAGATGTCAGTGATCGATTGTCGATCTTTCATGTTTTGAACTCAAGCCCTCCGGCACTGCCGACCGAGTTCAAGATTATATCTGCGAATCGTTTTGCCGGTTTTGGCTGGGACATTTGGCTCGAAGCAAAGCAGCGCGATCGGATTTTTCGCCAATTATCGGAAGAGTTCGACTTTTGTGATGTGGATTGCGCGGAAGTTTTCCGAATCGAACAGGGGATTCCTCGCTGGGGTCGCGAGTTGACTGCGGAAATCATTCCGATTGAAGCAAACCTGGAAGGGCGCGCGATCGATTATGAAAAGGGCTGCTACATTGGGCAGGAAGTGATCTCGCGTATCAAAATGTCCGGTCAAATCAACAAGCGATTATGTGGCTTGGTCTCGGTAAATGATTCGCCGCTTATTCCTGGAATGCGATTGGCCTCAGGGACGGAAGAGCGCAAAGAGGTGGGCTGGGTCACGAGTGCGGCGCACAGCCAAAGCCTGGGAAAAGAGATTGGGCTTGGTTACGTCAAACGCGGCTTCAATTCCACTGGGTCACGGCTAGAAGCGTTTATACTGGAAGACCCCATGGTCACGGCGCGTTTGGAGATTGTCGATCTTCCATTCGTGCGCTGACGATGCGCCGTGGTATAATTTCCTTTGTTCCCGCTATTTGCGTAATTTTTTATGTTGCATTCTAAAGATCGGGGCGTGTAAAACTCAGTGATTCTTCTTCCAAGGGCCCCATGAATCAAAGATTGCTCGCAGAGATCGGCCGCACCCAGCGGTTGGAAATTCTTAACTCGCTCAAACGCACCAAAGGAATGTCCGTCAACGAGCTCGTTGCCAAAATGAAGATGAGCTACATGGGCATTAAACAGCATTGTCTTACCCTCGAGCGCGATGGTTACCTCGACACCTTGCGGCGACCGCAGAAAATGGGCCGGCCGGAAATGGTTTACCGGCTCACGCGTCGCACCCACGATCTTTTCCCCGCCGATAGCAACCAATTCACACTCGAGTTGCTCAAGTCAATTCAGGAAATGTTTGGCCTCAATGCGCCCGAGAAGGTTTTATACAATGCCTTCGAGAGAAAAGGCGCGGCCCTCAAAGCAAAGGTGAAGGGAGAAACTGTGGCCGAGCGCGCGAAATGGCTGGCTAAGGTGCGTGATAGCGAAGGTCACATGGCGCAAGTTATCACCGACGAGAAAGAAGGTGGCCCGCAGATTCTCGAATGCCATTCGCCGATTATGAACTTGCTCGATCGTTATCCAATCATCGGCCGTCTTGAGCAGAACATGTTTGAAGCCGTTTTGGGGACGCGCGTGCGCAGGGAAGAGACTCGCCATTCGGGTCTTTACGAGTGCGCGTTTTACTTCGCCTTGTAGTTGCATTGTCGATCTTTCGTCTCGCCACCGCGATTTCCGCTTTCGCGGCGGCTTAATTTCAGTTGATTGATGGCCCATGCTTAGGGGCTTTCCGACTGCGGTGATCGAAAATTTACGGCCGCTTGTTGACGGCGGACGCTACCCGGTCAAACGCGTGGCTGGCCAAGATCTCGTGGTCGAGGCGGATATCTTCAAAGATGGGCACGATGTTGTGGCTGCGGCCTTGAAGTGGCGTGTTCTCGGCGAGAATAGCTGGCACGAAACACCGATGGCCTACATCGACAATGACCGCTGGCGCGGCATCTGCACTCTCTACGATAGCGCGATCTACGAATACACGGTCGAAGCCTGGGCGGACACATTTCGCGGCTGGCAGCGTGAGTTTGTGGCAAAGTTCGAAGCCGGCGCTTCCACACTGACGAGCGAAGCGCTGGAAGGCGCTGCGTTGCTCAAAGCCGCGTCGCAGCGCGCGCACGATCGCACGGACTCAGTCCGATTACTCCAGCTCTCGCGACAAATCGGCACGGCTGACAACGCCGAGATCAAAGCCATCGCGGAGTCTGGGGAACTAGACGTGCTCATGGCAACCTATCCCGACCGCTCGAGCGCGACGCAATATGCGCCACCTCCGCGCGTAATTGTCGATCGTCCAGCGGCGCACATGGCTGCATGGTATGAATTTTTCCCGCGTTCGGCCGAAGGGCGCGTCGATCGGAGCTCGACCTTCCGCGATTGTTTGCCGCGAATCGACGACGCGAAAGCGATGGGGTTCAATGTCATTTACTTGCCGCCGATTCATCCGATTGGTCGTACCAATCGCAAAGGCCGCAACAATGCGATCGTTTCCCAGCCCGGAGACCCGGGCGTGCCGTGGGCGATCGGTAGCGAAGTCGGCGGACATAAAGCGGTCGAGCCTTCCCTCGGAACCCTGGTTGATTTCGATTGGCTGCAAGTCGAAGTGCGCGCGCGCGGAATGGAGATCGCACTCGATTTCGCACTTAATTGTTCCCCCGACCACCCGTACGTGAAGGAGCATCCGGAGTGGTTCTATAAGCGGCCCGATGGTTCGATCAAGTTTGCCGAGAATCCACCGAAAAAGTACGAGGACATTTTTCCTCTCAACTTCCGTTGCGAAAACTGGCCCGAGCTCTGGGCGGAGATGCTGAGCATCGTCCTTTTTTGGGCGGAGCGCGGCGTGCGCATCTTTCGTGTTGATAATCCGCACACCAAACCGGTTGCCTTCTGGGAATACCTCGTTCCCGGCGTCCACAAAAGATATCCGGATGTGCTTTTTCTTTCCGAGGCATTCACAAGACCAAAAATGATGAAAGCGCTGGCGAAAGCTGGCTTTACCCAGAGTTACACTTACTTCACATGGCGGAATTCGAAATCTGAACTGATGGAATATTTCACCGAACTCACCCAAAGTGAAATGCGCGAATATTTTCGCGCCAATCTTTGGCCGAACACGCCGGATATTTTGCCGTTTTTCCTTCAGGACGGCGGTCGGCCTGCATTCATGATTCGAGTCACACTCGCCGCCACGCTCTCAACTCTCTACGGCATCTACAGCGGCTATGAACTGTGCGAAAACGACGCTCTGCCCGGTCGCGAGGAATATCTGGATTCCGAGAAGTATCAATTGAAGAAGCGGGATTGGAACGCGCCGGAGAACATCAAGGATTGGATCACGCGGTTGAATCAAATCCGGACCGAGAATCGCGCGCTCCATTTTTACAATAACTTGCGATTCTATCAGGCGGATAATAACGCGATCCTGTTTTACGGCAAAATGACGCCCGCACGCGACAACATCATTCTTGTCATTGTGAATCTTGATCCCCATCGTAAACAGAATTCATATGTCGATGTACCGATCGATCAATTTGGTTCGATGGAAGGTGACCTCTATCAGGTGCACGATCTCTTGAGCGATGCGCGCTACCTCTGGCGCGGCCGCCGCAACTACATTGAGCTCGATCCCGAAATCGAGCCGGCGCACATATTTCGCGTGCGGCGTTGGGTTGGGGGTGATCGATTCGTTTAGCAACTTGGAGGGCAGAGATGTGTTTTAGAAGGTACCCGCTCATTTGCATCCCGCACCGCTCCGTCTATCATTACAGACTCTCAGCATGAAGATTTTGCTCTCGCTGCTCGCCGTGCTGGCGAGCGCAGCCTCTTTGCTCGCGCAAAGCCCGACAGCCGCCACCGGCCCAGACTACCCGCACCCAAAGACGGTCATGGATGCGATTCTGGCAGCCGGGCCAGTCATGTATGTCTTGCTTGCCCTCTCGGTCTTCTCAGTCATGCTCGTGATCGTTTATCTAATGACGATCCGTCGCGGTGCGATCGTTTCGAGCGGATATATGGCGACGGCGGACGCCCTCTTGCGGAAACGTGATTATCTTGGTCTGCTCGCCGTTTCCAATCGACACGGCGAAGCGATTGCGCGCGTTGTGCAAAGAATACTCGATTTCACGACAAAGAATCCAAATGCGGATTTTCAGCAAGTGCGCGAGATTGCCGAGACCGAAGGAGGTCGCGTTGCGGCCAGTCTGAACAATCGCGTTACTTATCTTGCTGACATTGGGATGATCGCACCGTTGCTTGGCCTGCTCGGCACCGTTCTTGGCATTATTCGTTCCTTCGGCGCGCTCGGCGCCGATCTCGGTACGGCCCGCTATGTCTTACTTTCCAGGGGGATTAGCGAAGCTCTGGTCAACACTTGTGCCGGACTTGCCATCGGAATTCCGGCAATGATCTTTTATGCGTTTTTCCGCGGCAAAGCGCAGAAATTGATTTCAGAATTGGAATCTGCCTCCACGCACGTGTTGGCGTTGCTTTCTTTGCAATACGATAGGCGAGCCGAGCGGACGCCCGTGCTGATCGAGGACGAACTTTAAAACCGTCCATCGTGTTTGCATTTGCAAGATCGACATCTTCTCTTTCGTGATATGAATTTGCGCGGTCGTGCCCCTTTGCATCATCCGGGTATCCAGCTCGCACCGCTTGTCGATGTCCTGTTGCTGCTGCTCATCTTTTTTTTACTCACTTGGAATGCGGCCCGAAACGAAAACGAACTCGACGTGAAGGTGCCGAAAGCATCAGCGGCGAGGGAAAATACATTGCCGCCTGGTCCGGTCGTGGTCAACGTAAAGGCAGATGGCGGCTTGGTCGTCAATCATCGAGCAATGACTGGCCCCGAGGTGAGCGAATTGCTGAAACGTTTGCTTCAGCTGGACCAGGAACAATCGGTAGTCATCCGCGGCGATGAAGCCGGCGCTTACAAGAATATTATCGTCGTCCTGAACATTTGCACCGAAGCCGGGATTACCAACGTCGCCTTCGCGACCGCGAAATGAAATTAGTGCGGAGCGCAGCGGCTCTTTGCCAGCTGGCAATCCTGTTCGGGACCGGCGGCATCGCCTTGGCTCAACGCGCGCCTGAGGTGCGTCGCGCTCAGCCCGTGGACGAACCCCCGCCCGTCAGGCGAGCTGTCCCCATTGATGAATCCGCGGCGCCCGCCCCGTATTCGGCGGAGCAAACTCCCGAACCGGCAAGGCCGGAAACAGAAGCACCTGATCGCCGTCAACTCGATTACGCGAATGCGTTATTCACTCGAAAACTCTACGATCTGGCCATCCCAGAATATCAAAAATACCTGGACGATTATCCGGGAGGTTCAGGTCGAGCGAACGCTTATTTTTCGCTCGGGGAGTGTTATCGAAATTTGAATCGCGCCTCGAGCGCTCGAGCCAGTTTCCAAAGAGTGCTGAACGATTATTCGGAAAGCGAGTTTGCCGGACCTGCCGCCTATGCCTTGGCCGAGATGGCTTTCACAGAAAAAGATTATGCGGCCTCGCTCCCGCTCTTTCATCGTTCCGCCGTGAAATCGAGGGAGTCGGCGGTGGCGCTTTCCGCGCGCTATTTCGAAGCACGCTGTCTCGAAGTGCTCGACCGGAAGGATGAAGCTTGCGACATCTATCAGCAGGTTGCCGAGGTCAAGAATCCAAACCCCTATCGCGAAGACGCCCGACGGACGGCTGGTTCGATCGCGCTTGCCCGCGGGCGAAAAAGTGACGCGCTCAAACAGTACGAAGCGCTTGCCAACGAGACGGAGAAGCCTGCGTTGAAAGCCGAAGCGACGGTGCGCGCCGGTCTGCTCGCCGTCGATCTGCAACAACCGGAGAAAGGCAAGATCGATAAGGCAATGGCTGACAAAGCGATGGCGTTGTTGGAAAAAGGCCGCTCGTTACCGGAGGCGGGACGCTGGCGCGCGCTTGCGCAGGTTGGTATTCTGCGATCGCAATATCAGTCGGGTCAGTACGCGCAGTTGCTCGCCGACTACAAGAAATTGCAGCAGCAAGTTCCGGAAGAAGCTCGCGCGGAAGTCATGTTGTTCGCGGCCAACAGTCAGCGACAACTCGGACAGGCAGCCGAAGCGGAGTCGATTTATGGTGAGATCATCGCGAAATATCCGGATCGTGAAGAGGCGAAAGACGCGCGTTACCAGCGGCTCATTAACATTTACAACTCCGACACTTCGAGGCTGCCTCCTGAGGTGGACGAGTTCCTCGCCTCGAACCCGACGACGGAACGCGCTGATCAGGCCAAGCTGCTGAAAGCGGAGGCGCTCTACAAACAGCAGAATTACGCCCGGGCGGCGCCAATTTACGCGGAACTGCGCGCCTCCCAGCTTGCTCCGAAGTTGCGTGCCGAAAGCGCTTATAAACTCGGCTGGTCTTACATCCAAATGAAGGATATCGCCGGAATGGTTGAGGCGTTCTCGTATTTTGTACAAGCATTTCCCGACGGTCCGCAAGCCTCCGCCGCTTTCGCGCAGCGCGCGCTCGCCTACCAGCAGGACAAAAATTACGACGCCGCGCTTTCGGATTGGAACATGATCTTGACGAAGTATCCGGGCGCGCATGAGCGGGAGGAGGCGTTACAGCACAAAGCGCTCATCCTCGGTCAGCAGCAAAATGCCAAAGGTATGAGCGATACTTTCCGCCAGCTTCTCAAAGAATTTCCGAAGAGCCCGGTCGCGGCACAGGCGCAGTACTATATCGGTAAAACCGCGTTTGAAACAAAGGACTATAAGACGGCCCTCACCGCGCTCGAGGCGGCGCGTCAGCTCAATAAGGACCAATACTACAATCTCGCGACGATTCGTATCATTTCCTCGTATTTTTATTTGCGGAACCGGCCGGCGCTCACGACCGAGGTCGATAATCTTATGACGACGACCCCAACCGCCACCGTGCCCGGTGAAATTTTGGAGTGGCTCGGGATCGAGTATTACAACGAAAAAAATTATGCGGCGGCCGAGAAATATCTGAGCGTTCTGGGCAAGCTCGACAATCCCTCCAACGTCAAACCCGACTTCTGGTTTTACCTCGGCGATGCGGCTGCCAGGCTGCAAAATTTTGATGAAGCAGAAAGCGCCTTCGGCAAATATTTGCAAATTGCCACCGACCCGGCGGGCAAAGCGAAAGTGTTGCTTGCGCTCGGCGGCGTCAAAATCGCTGCGCACAAAGCCGATGACGCACAAAAAATTGCCGAGCAAATCATGGTTCTGCAACCCGAAGGCCGCGTTAATGCCGAGGCGCGCCTTCTCGCGGGCGATGTTCAGTTCGAGCGCGGGCATTTCGAGGACGCGGGCAAAGCCTTCATGGGCGTGGCCCTGCTCTACGATGATCCGGCCATCACACCGCGCGCGTTGCAGAAAGCGGCAGTCGCCTATCAGCGGGCGGGCAAAACCGATGAAGCCGATCGCGCCGCCCGGCAGTTACACGAAAGATATCCGAATTACGCCGGCGGTTAGATGGAGGGCGCCGCGCTGTCGGCGCCCTGATATTTGGGACACGACAGCGCGTGTCCCTTCAGAAGGGCGTTGTCAGGATCGATGCAATCTGATTGCATCGCCGCATGGATAAGTTTCGTCCCTGCCTCGCTGAATTCATCGGAACATTCGCTCTGATTTTTGTCGGAATCGGCGCGATCAAAACGGCCGGGCACGATGTTCTGGCCGTGGCACTTGCTCATGGCCTCACCATCGCGGCGTTTGTCTCCGCCACTCTGCATATTTCTGGCGGTCAATTAAATCCGGCGGTCACTTTTGGCTTGCTTTGCGGAGGTCACATGACAATCGCGGCTGCGATTCGTTACTGGATCGCGCAGTTGCTCGGTGGAATAACCGCCGCGTTGATCTGCCTCGGTTTGTTCGGCCGTGATGTGGTTATCACGGGAACTCCGCAGCTGGCGGTTAATCTGAGCGGAATGCAGGGAATTTTGGTCGAGGCAATTTTGACCTTCTTTCTTGTCTTCGTCGTTTATGGAACGGCAGTGGACGAACGTGGACGAGGAGTCGCCGGATTTGCCATTGGATCGGCAATTACTCTGGATATCTTGTTCGGCGGGCCTCTTACCGGCGCAGCCATGAATCCGGCGCGCGTTTTTGGTCCGGCCGTCGCAGCAAATTTCTGGCACGACCATTACGTTTATTGGATCGGACCGTTTCTTGGGGGAGCGTTAGGCGGTTGGGTTTACCGGATCTTTATCGAACGCAAACCTGCGCCGTCCATCAGCTAATCCCGATCGCAAGTGTTTCGATTGGCAGCGGCGCGAGAAATTCTTTTGCGTCGTCCATTTGCAAAACAGGCCGCGCCAGATGGGCTGCCAGAAAACTTGTGTCCGGCAAATGCGCAATACCGGCTTGCGCGGTGATCTCGCACTCGGCCAATTGCTCGATCACGCGTGAAAGCTTCGCGGCCAGATCTCGATTGTCCGTAAACTGAATCGTGCAAACGCCGGGCGCGGTCGCTTCAACATACGGAGCAAGCGTAAATGCCTGCTGAAGCAGGATCTCGTCGATCAATTTTTCCTGTGAATGCGCTCGCGTTTTTACCACCAGACTTAAACAGCGCGCCAATCCCTGACTCGGTGTCATGCCTTTGTGCACGCCGGCCTTTTCTGCCGCTTCACTGAGTTGAATGATCACCGCTTTTGCTTCTTTCTCATCAATCACCGCCACCGGTTTCGTTTGTAATTGCGGTTGATGGCGCGTGGCGGCCTGCAAATAAAAATTCGGCAAATAAATTGTCGCAAACATCAACTCGCTCTTTCGATTACACTTTCTTGGTGATTGAGATGCGATCGTTGAATCCGAAATCGCAATCGCGAGATAGCGTTCTCTTCTGAAAAAGTTGCCAGCATCCATGAATTTTCGAGAACGATTTTCAGTTGGGCGCTGCTCACCATGCTCCGGCGGGTCAAAACCAGACACACAGTGGAAGTTGATTCGACAAGCCGTTGTAAGCGATACCAGCTCGTCTGCGGAATCTTTAATTGCTCCCCCGCATTGAGGACAAGATCGACAATCACCAACCGGAAATTTCCGTCGCGCAAAAGAAGGTCGGCCGCTTTGATTGCCTCAAATGCGCTGGTGCAGCGCAGCCAAAGAAGATGACGTAAACATGCGTTGCCTAAAGGCTGCGGATCAAAAGAATCGCGGCCATCGACGAGTGCGAGAAAATAACCATTGCGCTGCGCAGCTTGGAGGAGAGCACAAATCAGCGATGCACTACCCGCGCTGACATGAGGACTGATTATTTCGGTAATCCCGCCTTGCGGAAAACCACCACTGATCGCTCGATCGAGAAAAGATAAACCGGTGATTAAAAGCGTACCGGCCGGCGCCGGGACGTGAGGAAAACGCTCCGCCAACAGGTTTCGAAGATCGACAATGGAGCCGCGGGGATGCGAGCGACATAGATGGGCGACCCGAACGGGTAAGCTTTCGGGAGAAAGCGAATCAATGGAGCCGCGGGGATGCGAGCGACATAGATGGGCGACCCGAACGGGTGAGCTTTCGGGAGAAAGCGAATCAATCTTGCTGCTCGCAGCCATCGGCGAAAGATGGCATAGGAAGTCGATATGTTCAAAAGAACATAAAACAGTTTACGATCGAGCGTGCCCGGCCTGCTTTAGCAGTTTACGCAACCGAGCCGTCGTTTCCTTGCGGTCCAGCCGGCTCGCGGCGACATCGAGAACAAATGCTTCCCATTCGTCGGTCGGGAACCTCGTATTTGGCAGCAAATCGTTGCTCTCCAGAAAAACCAAACATGCCGCGAGCGCGGTTCGCTTGTTTCCGTCCACGAACGCATGATTTCGGCAAAGATAAAAGAGATACGCTCCGCCAATCTCAATTCGATCGGTCATGAGCGCTCGCCCCATCATCGTCGCTTGCGGTGCTGCCACGGCCGATTCCAGCAACGCTTCGTCGCGGATACCGCGTGCGCCTCCATGCCCGGCCAATACCTCGCGGTGAATGGCTTTTACCGCCGCCACCGTCAGATGCTTGATTGACCGGCTCAAGCCAGGCGTTTGAAGAGAGCGGAATTCTTTTTAATCAACCGTTTTGCCGACGCCGCCGCCATCTTGGGCGCGATCGTTGGACGAACCGGTGTCAAAATAATCGAACCGCCTTCGTGAAGGGTCACGTTTAATTGATCGCCCACTTTCACCCGCGCCAGATCCATCAACGCCGCGTCGAAAATGATGCCTTGCGAATTGCCCACCTTCGAGATCGTCTTTGTCATTCTGTAATACTATGTTTTACACGCGGTGGCGCAACGAATTTTTGTCATATGACGTCTGCCTCTGCCCTCAATGGCGTTTTCGCCGCTCCTGCTTCCGGACCAGCGACACCATTACTCCCTGAATCTTCAGCTCACGTGCCGGAATCAAATTCGGATAACGCGGGTTCTCCGCCTTCAAATAAGGCCGGCCCCGCTCCATCACGTAACGCTTCAGCGTTGTTTCACCATCGATCAAGGCCGCGACGATGTCGCCAGTGTGCACTTCTTTGCTGTCTTCCAAAATCACGATGTCTCCATCGAGAATATGGGCGCCGATCATCGAGTCGCCATGAACCCGCAAAGCAAAAGTCCCGCGATTCTTTGAAATATTGGCTGACCGCGTGTCGAGAGAAACATGTCCTTCGATCGTCTGCTCGGTCAATGTGGACATGCCGGCTGGAATCTGTCCATAAATCGGGACGTCGGTAATGCGGACTTTCTGCACTGGTGTAATCAAAGCGCGCGCCTTGCGTGCATGTCGATCAAGAAAACCTTTGCGTTCGAGTGCGGCGATGTACTGCATGACCGATGTCTGGCTGGCGAAGCCGAAATGACTCTGAATTTCGCGGGTGCTCGGTGTAAGGCCTTTCTCCCGTTGCTCGTGTTGGATAAAATCGAGAATGTTTTTCTGACGATCGGTCAGCATGCTGACATGATCGCCGAAAGCGATCACCGCGCAAGTTCAAATGAACAGATCGGTCCGCTTGATTCTACAATGTATCTGATAAAACCCTTGGTTGCTGTAGCCGCGCCTCTGTGAGGCGCGTGCACACGGCCCACAGGGCCGTGGCTACAGGTCAAACGGCGAAGCTCTCACCGCACGAGCAATGCGCGACCGCGTTTGGATTCGTGACTTTGAATCCGCCTTTTTGCAGATCGTCGCTGTAATCGAGCACTGAACCGCTGACGAAAAGCGCGCTCTTTGGATCGACCACCAGGCGCACGTTGGAAGTCGGAACCATAATGTCGCGTTCCTTGGGGCCGTCCACCAAATCCATCGTGTATTGCAAACCGGAGCAGCCACCGCCGACCACGGCGAGACGCAACGCGCCGTTTGGATTTCCTTTTTGGTCCAGTAATGACGCGAGCTTGCGCGCGGCGTTCTCCGTCACCTTGATCAGCCGCTCGTTGCCGATCTTGTAATTGATTGTGGATGTTTCAGCGGTCATTCAAACAACAAATCTGGAATCCTCGCCACAGGACGAGTCCGTCCGACTGGCGGACAGGAAAACAGGAAGAGGAGCAGACAAGATTAACAAGACTTTAACGATTCCATTTTCGACCATTCTGTTAACTCTGTAAATCCTGTCGACCTCTGCTGATTTTGTTCCGCGATTGCCTCAACTTCGGCGAGAGTTGAGACGTGCGAGAACTTTTCGCGCAATCGTTTCGCATCCGGCATCGATTTCGAGTAAGCCATCATCCGCGCGCGCATCGATCGGATGGCCGGTTCTTCTGCGCCCCATTCGCGAACGACCAATTCGCAATGTCGCACCACCAGGTTCCATCTTTCGCGCAAACTTGGTGGATCGACCATCTCCCCCATCGCCAGATACTGTTTTGTCTGACGGAAAATCCACGGCGCATTCATGGCCGCGCGACCGATCATCGCGCCGGCAATTCCGGTTTCACGACGGCGTTTCGCGACATCGGCCGCATTGGAAAGATCACCATTCCCGATGACGGGGGTGGAAACAGCGGCCGCAACTTCTCCGATAACGTTCCAATCGGCGGCGCCGGAGTAACCTTGGGCGCGCGTGCGCCCGTGCACGGTGATCGCCGAGATTCCTGCCTCGGCCAAAATCCGCGCGACGCGCGGGGCGTTGATTGAATCGGCGTCCCATCCAATCCGGATCTTTGCTGTGACCGGTATCGGCGCGATCGCGCACACGACCGCGACTGCCACGCTGGCCAAAGTCGGGCAATCCTTGAGCAACGCCGAACCGCCGTTTTTGCAGACGACCTTGTTGACCGGGCAACCAAAGTTTAGATCGACAAAATCCGGCTGGACCCAATCGACAACCTGCCGCGCCGCTTCCGCCATGTGCTCGGCATTGGCGCCGAAGAGTTGTACGCCGATTGGTCGCTCGATCTCGTCGAAGTCGAGATATTCGCGCGTTCGCTCGTTGCGCCGGAAAATTCCTTCAGCGGAAACAAATTCGGTCGTGAGAACGTCCGCGCCATATTCCCTGCAGAGTTGGCGGAAAATCTTGTCGGAGACGCCGGCCATGGGCGCGAGATAAAGCGGGAAACCGGAAAACCATGAGAGCGAAGAGTGCATGTCGATCTTTCAATCAAGCTACTACGCCGCGCTGCGGAGCAATTGCGCGACTTCGTTTTGCACGTTCTCCAGCTCGTCGAGACGCAATTGCGGATCGGGCACGATGAAGAGGTCGCCGCTCGCGCCGTGCTCGTAAATCAGGACGCGATCGTTTCCTGACTGCTCGGTTTTAATCTGTTTCAGGACGCGCTTGCGTTCGAGCATGGCGGCCAGCACGTAGCATGTGTTCGCGGGCGGCTTTTCCGATGCAACCAGACGGCGAAAAAGTTGTTCGGCATTTTCTTTGCCCAAAGGCTCGGGGGATGGCGCTGGCAGAGGTTCGTAACGTGTTTTCCAGAATGAAAACGGCTGAATGTTCTCGTTTCGCTTTAACCACGCATCCTCGCTCAAATCTTCGCGACGATAGCCATCTGCATCGCGAAAAAGCAGAGTGTAAAAATACTCGCCGGGCGCGAAAGGCCGGTGCGTGAAAGCACAAGCGTCCGCGCGATGCTTGATCGCCCATTCGTTCGGCAACGGATTCATCGGGCGAATATACGTCGCGCGCTGAGCAGATGAAAGCGCGGTGCTTCACGGTTGGAAGCACGGAGATACAGTAAATAAAGACCGATAACGGTGAAAATGAGATTGGGCGTCCAGGCGGCGATCCAGGGTGCGATCCGATCGCCTTCGCCAAGCGCGAGAAAGAAGTGGGTGAGAAAATTCATCGAGAAAACGAGAATCACGGCGGCGGCAACGCTGGAAAGAATACCGCGGCGTGAGTAACCGATGCCCAGCGGCGCTGCGATGCACACCACCACCAGACATTCCCACGGCAGGGCGAGGCGATAATGAAAATGCGTTCGAAATGGCGCGAGCAGAGTTGCGGGGAAATCGGAATTGAACCGGAGGTATTCGCGCAGCTCCGGCAAGCTGAGAAATTCCGCACGGACATTGGCGCTGCCGAGACGAAATGGCGTTTCGCTCCAGTTGTCGATCTTGAGTGACGGATAAATCTGCGCGCCGATGATGTTGCCGGCGTGATCGTAGTGGACCACTTTTACCTGTTCGAGCTCCCAGGTTTTTGTTTCGGGGCGATAAAAGGCGCGCGTCGCCAGATAATTGGTCACGATATTATCGTGCTCATCCTGCTGCAGCACCTGGACACTGTTGAAACTGGTGCCCCTGGCGCGAAAATTCTGGATGAACCAGGTGCGCGCGTCGCTTCGGTTGCGAAAGATTTGTCCTTCGATCAGATTTTCCGGATGCGACCGCGCTTCGGAGAAAAATGTTTTGCGCGCTAACTCAGCGTGGGGCGCGAGCGAGTAATTCAGCGCCATGGCCGCCGCGACCGTGAGTAAACCCATGCCGATCAACGGCAGGAGAACGCGCGGGACGCTCACGCCCGCGGTCAGCATCGAGACGATTTCATTCGCGCGCGACATTCGGCCGAGCGAGAAAAGAAGCGCGAGCAAAAGGGAAACCGGAAGAAGGATGATGAAAACCTGCGGGACCTGCGTGATGTAGTACTGGACGGCGAGGACAAGGCCGACGCGTTCGTCGAGAAGGGTCGAAATATTATCGCTGATGTCGAAAATGAGCCAGATCGAAATAAAACCGGCGATGCAGTAAAGGTAGGCCTGCAAAAAATTGCGAATGACGTAGCGATCGAGCAGTCTCACGAAGTAAGTTAAGCTTAAATTTCGATGATCGCGTTGAAAGATTCTCTTGGCAGCAAATTTGTCGAACGAATTCGCACAATCTTTTCCGAAAACGGACTGCTTTCGAAGGCGGCCAATTTCGAATTCCGGCCGCAACAGCAGGAGATGGCGGTAGCGGTTGCGCGCGCTCTGGAGGAAGATCGACATCTTGTCGTCGAAGCGGGGACGGGCGTCGGCAAGTCGCTCGCCTATCTCGCGCCGGCAATCTTATTCGCGCTCGAGCACCACAAAAAGGCGATCGTTTCGACCCATACCATCAATCTCCAGGAGCAACTGCTTTACAAAGACATTCCGATCCTAAAAAAAGTTTTGCCGGTCGAATTTGAGGCCTCGCTGATGAAGGGCCGGCAAAATTATCTTTGTCCGCGTCGCCTCGAGCGTGCGCTTCAACAGGCAAACGAGCTTTTTACCGGCCCGGAACAAAGCGAGCTGACCCGGCTTGCGGAGTGGGCGAGCACGACGCGCGACGGTTCGCTGAGCGATCTGTCGATTGAGCCCGATCCAAAAGTTTGGACGCAAGTTTGCAGCGAGCCGCATATCTGCACGCAAAAAACATGCGGCCAAAATCCGCGCTGTTTTTATCAGCAAGCCCGCAAACGCCTTCTGGCCGCGGACCTGCTGGTGATGAATCACACGCTGCTCTTCATGCTCCTGGGCAGGCCGGCTGAGCAGGAAGAACGAGAGAGCGGTTTTCTTTTTCCCAATGACTTCATCATTTTCGACGAAGCGCACACCGTCGAACAAGTCGCATCGCGCCAGGTCGGGATCGGCATTTCGCAATACGGCCTAAGATCGACAATTCAACGCCTCTACAACGCGCGCACGCGCAAAGGACTCTTCACCGTCATGCGCGATGCAAACGGAGTGAGGTTGGCAGCGGAGCTGGTCGACGAAGCGGACAGATTTTTCGCTGCCGTCGAATCAAAATCCGATTTTCGTAAAGGGCGCGAATTCCGTGTGCGCGTCTCCGATTTCGTTCCGGACACAATTACCGGACGATTGACGGCGCTTCAGGTGCGCCTCGCCGATGTGATTAAGCGCGCTGATGATGAATTCCTGAAAGCCGAATTGCAGGAACTTGCGCGCCGCATTCGTGATACGCGCGACGGCATCGCCATCTTCCTCGAACAAAGCGCGCGCGAACATGTTTATTGGATCGAGCGCACCGGAAAGACCGCGCAATTTCTTTCGCTCAATGCCGCTCCGGTCAACCTGGCGCCCGTGCTGCGCCGCATGATTTTCCGCGAGAATTGCTGCTCCGTCATGACCAGCGCGACGCTCGCGGTCGGACGTCCCGACCTGGCTTATTTCCGAACGCGCATCGGAGGCGATAACGCGGAACCGTTGCAACTCGGCAGCCCTTTCGACTTCCACGCGCAGATGAAGATCTACATCGTGAAGAAAATGCCCGACCCGCGCGATCCAGGTTACCAGAAAGAGCTGGAGCGCTGGATCGCGCATTTCGTCGAACAGACCAACGGCCGCGCCTTTGTTCTTTTTACGAGCTATCGCGACATGCAACAACTGGCCGCTCAGATGCAGAAATTTTTTGTGGAGAAAGGGATGAATCTTCTTGTCCAAGGCGGCGGGATGCCGCGTGGACAGCTGCTTGAGCAATTTAAAACTACGCCGCGCAGCGTCCTTTTCGGCACCGACAGTTTTTGGGGCGGTGTTGATGTTCCGGGCGAAGCGCTCTCCAATGTGATCATCACCCGGCTGCCGTTCGCCGTGCCGGACCATCCGTTGATTGAAGCGAAACTGGAACTGGTGGAGGAACGCGGCGGCGACGCCTTCACCGAATATTCGTTGCCGGAAGCGATCTTAAAACTTCGCCAAGGCGTTGGCCGTCTGATTCGAACGAAAAGCGATCGCGGTATCATCGTTATTCTCGACAATCGCATAGTGACCAAGCCGTACGGCCGCTCGTTTCTGGCGGCGCTGCCGAAATGTCCTGTGGAAATTGTTTAGATTTAGCCGGCAATGTTGCACGAGACCCCACGCTTGGGACTGGGCCGCTCCAATTTCGTAATCGTCCGGCGCTGAAGCGATGAAACTTAGCACTACAGTTTGGAACAAGCTGGTCTGGTCAGGCGCGCACTGGTGGATGCTCGCGGTGACGGTCGTGTTGTTCGCGCTGGTGGCGATTCTTGTCGATCTAAAGCCGGTGGTGGAAGAGAACTTTTTCTTTTCAACCCGTGATCCCGGATTCGGACAATCCAAAAAGATCGAGCAGCGCTTCCCGTCGCAACCGGAGCTCATTCTCGCCGTGTCTTCCCGGGATATTTCATCATCGCGATACTTAGGCCGAATCCAAAGGCTCACTCAAGAGATCCAAGCGATCGACGCGGTAAGCACCGTCAAGAGTTTGAGCGCCGGGCCAAAGAATTTTCAGGATGCACTGGCGAGTCCGTTCTGGAGCCGGCTGCTGATAGCCAGAGACCGTAAGTCGAGCAATGTCATCGTGTTTACCGAAGCCGGCGACACGGAGAAACTCATCCGGCGTCTGGAGCGCATCGTGCACGAGTTGGACGAGAGAGACTTTCGAATTCACATCGCCGGCACGCCCTACGTCGTGGAGATGCTCCGGCGCAGCCTGGCACACGATTTCCGCTACTTCAGCCTCACGGCGGTCGTTTTGTTCGGACTAACGATGGCGGCAATGTTCCGGTCGATTCGCGTGTTTCTGGGAATGTTCGTCACCTGCATGAACGCCGTTTTGTTGACGTTGCTTCTCCAGTCAATGTTCGGCAAAAAGATCGGGATCCTGACGGTCAACCTCGGCACGATCGTGTTTATCGTGGCGTTGTCCCACTTGGTCTACATGACGTTTAACTGGCAAACGCTCGCCGACCGGACGCACCGCATCGGTAAGGAATCGCCGGATCTCGGTACGGACGCGCGTAACATGACATTTCCCGCTTCCTTTTGGTCGATGGTTTGCGCGTCGCTCGGGTTTGGCAGCTTGTTGATCGTCCAGGCCAAGCCATTGCGCGAATTGGGATTCGGCGGCGTGCTCGGAACCATCGTGGCGTTCCTTTGCGCCTACGCGATGTATCCGCCGTTTCTGCGTTGGGCTGTACCGCGCAAAAGCAAACTGGTGGAGCAAGAACCTCCGCATTGGTTTTGGTCGCGTCGGTTCAGCCTGCTGTCGTTAGGCGTGATTCTGGTCAGCGCCGGGTTGGGATTTGGCCTTAAACGAGTAAACACCGACCCGAGTCTGCTCGATTATTTCAAGCCGCACCAGGAATTGCGCGACGGATTGGAGTACGTCGATCACAACGGCGGCTGCAACCCGCTCAATCTTGTCGTGTCGGCAGCCGACGGCAGCAAACTGAACACCGACGCCGCTTACCAGAAAATGTGGACGCTCCACGGCGCGCTCGAGAACTACAAAGACGTCGGCACAGTGGTTTCACTGCCGACCCTTTTGGCCGAAGGCGACCGGACGCCGTTCTCGTTCTTGATCAGCTACGAAAAGATGATGGAGATCATGGCGCAACCGAAGTACGCGCGCGTGGCCAAAAGCTTTGTCACCGAAGATCGCACCCAGGCGATGTTCCTCCTTCGCATGGTCGAAGCGCGTCGTGACAAATTGCGTGTCGATGTCGTCGACGATCTTCGTGCGATTGCTCGGAAGCATGGATTCAAGCCGGAACTCGTCGGCGGCATTTATTATTTGCAAGGTCGTCTGGCACAGCTGGTGGCTTCCAGTTTGGTCACCGGTCTGTTCTGGCTGAATGTTTTGTTCATCGTCATCGCCTGGATCGTCGCCCGATCGGTTCGGGGAGCAGTGGCGATGATCATAAGTCTGACCCTAGTGCCGCTATGCATGCTCGGCGGCATCGGTTGGTTCCATGTGCCGATGGATGTTATTTCGGCGCCAGCGACGAATGTCTGCATCGGTATCGCGATCGATTCCATGATTCATCTCGTCTTTGGCGTCCGCCGCGCCCAACGCGACGGAAAGAAGGGCTCGCCGCAGCGAGTCCGTCCTGTGGCGGACTGGCCGGCCTGGATCGCCGCACGCGAAGAACAATGGCGTGGGATTGTTTATTCGGACGTCATTATCGCCGCTGGCTTCGCCATTTTCGTGCTGTCCGATTTTCCGCCGACGCAGCGTTTCGGTCTAGTCGTGCTCGCCGGCTGTATCATCGACATCCTGGCAAACCTCTTTGTATTGCCGCTACTCGGCGGCGCTCAATTGAAAAAGAAATAATTGCCAGAGGCGCGACCACGGCATCATCGTCATTCCCGACAACCGGATCGTGACCAGCCATACGGCCGACCTTTCTGTCGGCGCCGCCGAAGTGCTGTTGAATTTTAGAAAATGTTCACTTGAACATATCAGCGCTCTGCTTTGCCGAAAGATCGACAATCTGAGATTCGGCAAATTTTGGAGATCTTGCGCAAGTGGGGCATTCACACTCTCGGGCAATTTGCGGCGCTCAATCGAGAGGATCTCGGTGCCCGGCTCGGGTCGGAAGCAGTTCGCCTTTGGGAACGCGCCAACGGAAAAACGACGCGGCTTCTCAAGCTGGTCCAGCCGCCGGAATCGTTTGCCGAAAGTTTCGAATTTGAAAATGAAATTGAAACGGCCGAGCTGCTGCTTTTTATGCTGCGCCGTTTTTTGGAGCAGCTCGCCCTGCGATTGAACGGGATTTATCTCGTCGCCAAAGAACTCACCCTGCGGATTACTTTTTCGAACAAACAGGTTTACGAACGCGTTTTCAAAATTCCGCAGCCGACCAATGATGTCGATCTTCTCTTCCGCATGCTCCAGACGCACCTGGAGAATTTTAAGTCGAAGCATCCGATCATTGCCGTCGCGTTGGACGCGCAGCCGGTCAAACCCGCTGCGCAACAATTTCGATTGTTCGAAACCGCCCTGCGCGATCCAAATCAATTATCCGAAACGCTTGCGCGCTTGACCGGTTTGCTCGGCACCGACCGGGTCGGCACACCTGTTTTGGAAGAAACGCATCGACCGGATGCATTTCGAATCGAGCCGTTTGCCTGGGAGGTGCCTGATGATTCGGCTGTAGAGTCCGCCGTCCCCGGCGGATCAGCTTCAGATGCGCTGAGGACAGCGCACACTACAATTGCGCTGCGACGATTTCGACCGGCTGCGGCTGCATCCGTTTTCACGTCAGAAAATATTCCGGCTCACATTCGAACCGCAAACCTCAGTGGCAAAATCGCAGATCAACGCGGGCCTTATTTCGCTTCCGGCAATTGGTGGG
>WNEY01000055.1_pt1 | contig 48328 bp, 45 predicted proteins | sample 5400531 | NCBI WGS metagenome assembly WNEY01 (sample SAMN13153338, study PRJNA577476) | soil metagenome | isolation source: 200 cm saprolite under Douglas fir tree site 1 | place: USA:California | collected 2015-04-18 | reverse complement strand
AAGGGGTCACCGCCCGTGAAGGTCTGGCAGCCGGGTACCCACCTGAGCTCGATCAAGAAGGTCGAGGTCGAGGACTGGTCCTGGCGGCGGACGCGGCGGCGCATCGCGGAGCTCGCCCGGCTGACCAAGCCGTACAAGGGGCGGACCGCGTTGTCCGTCGTCTCGTTGCTCGCCGCGACAGCGACGGCGCTGGCGCCGCCCTTCCTCGCCAAATACGCGGTCGACGACGGCATCCGCAAACACGACCTCGGTTTGCTCTGGTGGATCGTCGGGGCGTTCGTCCTCGCCGGTCTCCTCAACTGGGCGATGAGCTACGTGCAGACGTACCTGACGGGTTGGGTCGGCGAGCGCATCCTGGCCGACCTGCGCATCGCGCTCTTCCGTCATCTTCAGCGGCTCTCCCTCGGGTTCTACGAGCGCAACCGCGCGGGCGTGATCATCAGCCGGCTGACCAACGACGTCGAGGCGATCGACCAGCTCGTGACCGACGGTGTGACGAGCCTCGTCCAGAACAGCCTGACCCTGATCGGCACGGCAATCCTGCTCTTCGTCCTCGACTGGCGGCTGGCGCTCGCCACGCTGGCAGTCATCCCGCTGATGAGCATCGCGACCGTCATCTTCCGCGTCCGCTCCACCCGGGCGTATCGCGCCGTCCGCGAGCGTCTGGGCCTCGTGACAGCGACGCTCGCAGAGGACATCGCCGGCATGCGCGTCGTGCAGGCGTTCACGCGCGAGGAGGCGAACACGCGGAACTTCAAGGTCGTCAGCGAGCGTTACCGCGACTCGAATATGCAGACGGTCGTCCTGAGCGGCCTCTACTTCCCCTTCGTGGATCTCCTGTCGTCGATTGCGCTCGCCGTCGTGCTCGGGTACGGCGGCCATCTCTACTTCAACGGTGACGTCACGCTGGGAACGTTGTTCGCCTTCATGCTCTACGTGCAGAACTTCTTCGACCCCGTGCAGCAGTTGTCGCAGCTATACAACACGTTTCTCTCGGCGACGGCGGCCCTCGACAAGATCATGGACGTCATGGACGAGGAGTCGGAGGTCCTCGACCGGCCGGGCGCAGAGCCTCTCCCGGAGGTGGACGGCCGGGTGACCTTCGACCGAGTCGGCTTCGGGTATGGGACCGGGCCTGAGGTGTTGCACGAGCTCGACCTCGACGTCCCGGCCGGGACGACCGTCGCCCTCGTCGGCCACACGGGCGCGGGCAAGTCCACGATCGCCAAGCTGCTTGCGCGGTTTTACGACCCGCGCGAGGGCCGCATCACGATCGACGGTCACGATCTGCGCGACGTGACGCAGCCATCGCTGCGGCACCAGCTCGGCATCGTCCCGCAAGAGGGATTCCTCTTCGCCGGCACGGTGACCGAGAACATCGCCTTCGGCCGCCCGGATGCCACACCCGAGGAGGTCGTGCAGGCCACACAGACGGTCGGCGCGCACGACTTCATCATGCGCCTCGAAGACGGCTACGAGACACAGCTCCAGGAACGCGGGTCGCGCCTCTCGCTCGGACAGCGGCAGCTCGTTGCGCTGGCGCGCGCGCTCCTCGCCGATCCGCGGCTCCTCATTCTCGACGAGGCGACCTCATCGGTCGACATCGGCACCGAACGCAAGATCGAGCGGGCGCTGAGGCTCCTGCTCTCCGGCCGGACGGCCTTCATCATCGCCCACCGGTTGTCGACGATTCGGGATGCCGACCTGATCGTGGTGTTGGAGCACGGACGGATCGTCGAGCAGGGGACGCACGACGAATTGCTGGCAAAACGCGGCCTCTACACCTCCCTGTACGGCGATTGGGCTGCTGACGTGGCCTAGAAACGAGGGATCGAGGCACCGCCGGAGCCAGTCGATCTCCGGGGCGCGACAGCGGCCGCCCTCACTCCCACGCCGTCTCTCGCGATCCGCGGCGTTCTTCGCGACACGGAAGAACCGTGCTGACCGGCTTCATCGTGTTTGGGGTCGTCGGGCTCTTTTGCCCGAGCCACAGTCCCACCGGCAGTCCATCTGGCACCAGCACGAGCAGCACAGCGACACAACGCCCTGACTTTTTGCTGATCAGCCTCTGGCCGCCGAGGTCGTAGGATCCGGTCATGGCCCTCGACAAGGAAACCGAAGAGCGGATCGACCAGCCTGTCTCGGAGGAGGCCGAGCGCGAGACCCGGCTCAGTCCCACCGAGGCCGTGGCGCAGATGAAGATCAATGTCCCAGTGCGCGGCAACCGCAAGCTGAGACGGCTGCTCGAGCGTGTCAACGAGGACACGCAGCTCAAGGGCTGGTGGCACGCGTCCAACGTGAACGCGGTCGTGCGCATGGAGATCAACGACCACTCCTGGGTACACATCCAGATCGTCGCCAACATCGCCCTGAAGCTCCTGCGCCAGCTGACGAAGCATCACATCGAGCCTTCGGTCGTCCGCGACTACGGCTACGAGAACGATGACGCCGAAGTGGTCGTCCTCCTTGGCGCGCTGACTCACTGCATCGGGATGTCCGTGCACCGGGAAGGGCACGAGGACTTCAGCCTTTTTCTCGCCGAGCCCAAGCTGCGCGAACTGCTGCACGACCTCTACGAGGAGCCGGATCTGACCGTGATCGTCTCCGAGGTGCTCGGGGCGATCACGAGTCATCGCGACTACGGCAAGCCGCTGACGCTCGAAGCCGGCATCGTGCGCGTCGCCGACGCGCTCGACATGGAGCAGGGACGCTCGCGCATCCCGTTCGCGCGTGGCTCGATCTCGATCCATTCCCTTAGCGCCGCTGCGATCGAGGACGTTGCGATCAAGGACGGCGAGCAGCGCCCCGTCCTGATCGAGATCACGATGAACAACTCGTCGGGGATCTACCAGGTGGACAGTCTGCTGAAGGCAAAGCTCCAAGGCTCCGGCCTGGAGCAGTACGTCGAGGTGGTTGCGCACATCGACACCGAGGCGGAGAAGCGCCTGGTGCCGATCTACCGTCTCGAGACCTGAGGCAGAGGTTCACTCAGGTTCCGGCCGCTTCCAGGTCCTCTCCCATTACTTCTTTCGGAACGGAACGCTGGCTGCTTGCACTCAGAGAAGGCCCATACGGGATTCGATCATCCCTGCAAATCAGATGTTTTTGGCGCCCGCGGTATCACCGAGGTTTGGACCATTTGCGCTGACTCGGCACGCATGGGCCCAGACGTTCGTCCTCGTGACGCGTCACCGTGGCCGGATCAGTTCGATTGAGCTCGGTCACGCGGTTGCCGCGGAAGGGGTAGATCTCCGCGGCGTGACGCGTCCCAGATACGCAGTCGAACTCGTACGCCTTGATCCCGAGTAAGCGCCGAGTCCTCCTGGCCGCGATCGCACGGATCGTTGCATTGCACGCGTGGGGGAAATCGCGCATCTCAGTCGGCCTCGTCGTGGGCGAGCGCAACGGCCTCGTCGGGCGTCAGTGCTTGGCCTTGCTCCCACGCTTCGGCAAACACAGCGTCGTCGAGCTGAGCCCGGATGGCGTTGAGTGTCTTCTCGTCCTTCGCTGCGGTCAATGGCCGCGCGTGGGCGCCAATCTCCTCGTACAAAGCCTCCGCGCACGCGAACACCCGAGCGGCCGCTGCCGCTCGTCCCGCGAAGGCGAGGCCGCGGGCGAAGCGGTGCAGGTCCATCGCGGTTTGAGCTGAGGGCATCCCGAGGTCGCGGTTGATGCGATACGCCTCCGTCAACATCGGGAGAGCGTCGCTCACCCGACCCTCCTCCACAGCGAGATTGTCGGCCAGGGCGCCCAGCGACAACGCCTCGACGTACCTGTCGGCCGTCGCACGTGCACCCTGGAGGTTCTCCTCCCATAGAGCCCGGGCGCGTTCCCGGTCGCCGCCCCTGTAGCAACTCCACGCAAGGAGGTGCGTAGACCACAGGCCGTGGTGTTGGTCGCGAAGCTCGCGAAAGAGTCGGACGCTCTCCTCGAGGAGTGGTCCTGCCATCTCGAAATCCCCCTCGTCGAGGGTCGCGTTGGCGAACAGTTGTAGGGAATAGGCGCTGTCCCATGAATCGCCAAACGCACGATGAAGTGTGAGCGCCTGCTCGGCTAACAGCCGCGCCGACGCAACATCGCCAGCATCCATCGCAAGGTCGGCCGCGCCGGTAAGAGCTTTGGCGCGGGCCGCCGTCGGACGCTCATCGCAGCCGAGTGCATTCCCGAGACGACGCCGGCCTTCCACCAGATGGCCCTTCAGTGACCAGAACCGCCAGATTGCTCCTGTCAAGCGCAGGGTACGCTCGCTCGCGCCGGACGCCTCGAGCCGGTCGAGGGCGGCACGCAAGTTGTCGTGCTCGCGCTCCAGCCGGTCGAGCCACTCCCCGGAGTGCTCGCGCAGCTGCGGCTCCGCCTCTTCCACGAGTGCGAGGAAGTGCCCCGCGTGGCGGCGCCGCAGCTCCTCGGCGTCGTCCGAGGCTTCGAGCCGCTCGATGGCGTACTCGCGGATCGTCTCCAGCATCCAGAAGCGCTCTTCGGTGTGGCGGACGAGGCTCTTGTCGACGAGCGACTGCAGCGTGTCCAGATCGGCCTCCACGATCTCCTCGGCGGCCTCGAGCGTGCAGCCGCCGGCGAAGACCGACAGGCGGGCGAAGAGGGCCTTCTCTTCCCTTGAGAGCAGCTCGTAGCTCCACTCGATCGTCGCCCGTAGCGTCTGCTGGCGGGGATCGGCGTCCCTTCCGCCCTTGAGCAGGTCGAGTCGACCCGATAGCCGTTCGATGATCTGCGTCGGCGAGAGGACGCTCGCCCTAGCGGCGGCGAGCTCGAGCGCGAGTGGGAGGTTGTCGAGCGCCTGGCAGAGCTCGTGGACGGTCGCGTCTGGCTCGGCTCGTGCACGCTCGCAGAAGAGCTCGACCGCTTCGGGCTCGGCGAGCGTAAGCACCGGGTACTCGACTTCTCCTCTGACCCGCAGGAGCTCTCTGCTCGTGACGAGGAACTTGAGGTTGGAGCAGGCCTCGACGAGCGAGGCGAGCTCGGGTGCTGCCTCGACTACCTGCTCGAGGTTGTCGAGCAGGAGCAGGAGCTCGCGCTCCCCGATGTGCTCGGCCAGGCCGTCCTTGGCCCCGAGCGTCTGTGCGATCGTCTCGGTGACGAGCGCCGGGTCCCTGAGCGCCGCAAGGCCGACCCAGAAGACCCCCGCCTTGAACTCCGGCACGAGCTCCGCCGCAGCCTCGATCGCCAGCCGCGTCTTGCCGCTGCCTCCCGGGCCGGTGAGGGTGAGCAGACGGGCGCCGCCCTGCAGCAGCGACGCGATCTCCTCCACCTCTTTGTCTCGGCCGACGAACGAGCTGGCCGGGCGGGGCAGGTTCGTGTTCGAGATCGTCTTGAGCGGCGGAAACCGCGCATCCCCGAGCTGGAAGATCGAGACCGGCCCCTCGATGTCTTTCAGGCGGTGCTCCCCCAGATCGAGCAGCACGAGCCCTTGCGACACTGTGTCGCTTGGCCCGAGGAAGTCGGCGGTCGCTGCTGAGCAGATGACCTGGCCGCCGTGACCAGCCGCGGCAATGCGGGCCGCGCGGTGGACGTCTCCGCCGACGTATCCCTCCTCGGTTAGGAGTGGCGTCCCGGTATGCAGGCCCACACGCACCTGCACCTGTCCCGAGGCGAGTGCCGTGGTTATGTCGCTCGCTGCGAAGAGCGCTCCCGGCGCCGTCGGGAAGGCGAAGAAGAAGGCATCCCCCTGCGTGTCGACCTCGACGCCGCCCTCCCCGAAACACGCCTCGCGGATCACGCGGCGGTGCTCGGCGAGTGCCTCCGCGTAATCCTCCGCACCGAGCTCGTGCAGCAGCCTTGTCGATCCTTCCACATCCGTGAACAGGAACGTCACCGTGCCGGACGGGAGATCACGCCGCACAGGCGCCATCATGCGCCAGAGCAAGGCCTACGTCACGTCGGGCAAGCGGGCTGTGGTCGGTCACGCCAAAGCACCCGTTTTTTCAGGCAGCTCGCCCGACGCATCTGTGGACTCCGCACGACGTCGCTCGCCCTGACAACGGAAGGCCGCGGGCCCCGTGGTATCAGGCTCAACAAGGCCCATACGTGATTCGAACCCGACCCACCTTTTCTGCTCCGAGGCGTCACGGGGGTAGGCACCATCCGAGCATGAGCGCGCACTTTCAGCGCCCAAAGTCCCGCTGTTAGGGTCGCTCGCATATGACGCTTGCAATCGCGGGAGCTAGCCCGAACTCCCGCTCGGCGCATGCTGGGCAGTAAAAAACCAGCTCGTCGTCGGTGTCGAGGTAGGCGCGCCAGCGGTCCTCACTGTCGGGTAACCAGACGTCGAGGCACTCAGCGCACCGGGGGATGAAGGCGACCTGTTCGGTGCTCACAGCGGCGATTCTACGACGGAGCCACTGGGGGCTAGAAGGCCAAAGAGAGGGCGGGCCGCCAACGGCAACCGCCCTCTCTTTCGACTCTTCGCCTTTTCCCCCTAGGAAACTATGTGCATCAGCGTGGTGCCACCGGTCGGCTCGTCGAACCCGTCGACCGTCGTACCCTCTTCGTGGCCGCCCGGGGAATTGATGACGCACGTAATGGTCATCGAGACCCCCGTGTGGGGTGCGCCGCCGTTCGGAAACAGCGTCACAGTGATCATCAAGACGCCACCCTGAAGGCCGTTACTGGGTCCGCCGAAACCCGTGAAGCTGTTGAACCCCGTCGCTACCCAAGTACCCCGCGCAAACACCGAACCATCCGACAGCATATGCGTGAACGAGCCGCTGGCCGACACCGTCGCAGCATCTGGATTGAAGCTGCCAGAACCGGTTGTCCGAATCGTGTCGGTGCCGTTCGTTGCGGTATTGGGGCCTACGAGATTGAAGCTGTAGATCGTCCCGCTCGCGGTGGCCGCCGTCGCCGCAAAAGCAAGCGGGAAGGCGATGATGACAATCAGCAGAGCCAATCGCCGCACGTCTCTCCCCTTCCTTCGACCCCTTCTTTTTTAACCCCTTCCTTTTGAGTGATTGCTCGAGTTTCGTACGCACTTGTATGGGTGTCAAGCGTCGCCGTGGGCCTTCTGAACGACGAAGCGCCCCGAAGGGCGCCCCATCTCGTGCTTCGGAATCGTCTATCTGTGGCCCTAGTGCGACTCCGAATCTGCGTCTTTCAAGCTGCCGCCCTCGATCACGTGGAGGTTTTCCCGGGTCGACGGCGGCCGGAGGATCGCAAGCAGACGGTCCAACTCGTCGCTTACCACGCTCATGTCTTGCGCCACGGTGTTGAGCGCCTCGGCTATTTCGCTCGGCTCAGGCATCGTCGCCCAACCCGTCGTCGGGAATATCGGGAACGTTGTTAAGAACGCGAACGTAGTCGAGCTCCTTGAGCGCCTTCTCGATGTCTCGGACCCAGCCCGAGAGCTCGTCGAGCCTTCCTTCCAGGTCGATGCTGCCGGCGTGGATTCGCCCGATGTCCTCGAACGTCGGAGCGCGGACGCCACGGAACTCGGCTATCCGGTCGATCTTCCAGCCCACTTGCATGACCGGCTCGATCGACGCATTTATCGCGTCATACGCGGCACGCCATTCCTGCTCGGTGGGGAACTCAACACGGCGCCGCTCGGCGTCCTCGAGGTTCTGTAGCCGCTCCGATTCACGCTCCGTGCTCTGCTGCTCCACGAGCTCAGGCATGACTCTCTCCCTTCTGCTCAGTCCGGGCTAGGAAGTCCTCGACCGCGGTTCGGTCGGCGTCTCTTCCCGCCTCGAGCACCGTGATCCGGCGGTCAAGGTCTGCGGCAGTGCGCCGAACCTCTCGCATTTTCTTGAGGGTCAGCGTGAGCTCCTTACGAAGCTCGGCCTCGGTCATCGTTGCGGGCATATCCCGCTCCCTTCAGCACATGGCCCCCGGGCACAGCGACTAGACCGCCGGCCCGGAGGCCGTGCGGACCGTACAACAGAGACAGGAAGTGTCGGTCTAGTCGACACAAGGGCCACCCTAGACCCATGCCCCGGGAAGTCAAGACGACAATTTTGGTCCCAAGAATGTCCTGGTGTCTGAGCGGACAACTCGCCGAGGTGGCACCCAGGTAGGCACCGCATGCGCATTCGCGGCACACCTGACACACGTGACCCGCGGAACCATGCGCGAACCGCGTAGCTGCGAACGTGAGAAAGGCCCATACGGGATTCGAACCCGTGCCGCCGCCGTGAGAGGGCGGTGTCCTAGGCCACTAGACGAATGGGCCGTACTAGTGGGCTGAGTGTAGCGACGAGCCACAGAATCGTTCCCGGCGGCGCGCTTCACTAGGGCGTTTTCCGGTAGAGCAGGCAGAGAAGACCGTGGCCACCGCGGCTACAATGCCGCGACCCGTTGCGGGGTCGTCTAATGGTAGGACGCCTGACTCTGGATCAGGTAGTCAAGGTTCGAGTCCTTGCCCCGCAGCCTCGCAAGAGTCCCGCGTAGGCGGGGTTTTTCATTCCTCGGGGCGCTCCGCCGTCACCTTTAGAGGGATACGATCATGACGCGCAAGTCCGATTGGGGAATGGTGGGCAAACTCGCGTTGTTGATCACCGTGATGGGTCTTGGACTCGTGCTACCCGTCAGCGCCGCTCACGCTGCGCCGACGAAGGCGCAGTTCATCCGGCAGGGCGATGCTCTCTGCCTGCAGGTGCAGCGAGACTTGGCGCCGCTGAGGCGTCGGGCCGAGGCGGCAAAGTCACTGCCGGAGAGCCAGCAGTGGGCCGCTGCGCAGCGGCTCTGGGCTGATCAGATCCGGATCCAAGCTCGCTTCACGGCGCGTTTGCGCGCAGTTGGCGTTCCTACAGGAGACTCGAAGGCGCGCAGCATCGTCCTTGGACTTGACCGCGGGCTTGTGCTCGCCCGCCGCGTGCGCGACGCTTTTGCAAGGAGAAGTTACACCTCTTTGGCCGTTACGCTGCCGGAGTACATCCGCTTCACGATGTCGCTCAACCGCCGCGTCGCGGCGTACGGCTTCAAGGTCTGCGGCCATTCCTGAGCCGCACGCGATCGAGCCCGACTAGCGGCGGACGACGAACGTATGCGCCGCTCGGTCGCCGAGTCGTTGGCCGTGCGGCGAGGTCAGGGCGAAGATGGCTCCGACCAAGTAGAAGAAGAGACTGTCGATCACACGCAGCAGGTTGCGAACGACGGCCGCCCCAAATGTCAGATGCAGCCCGCCTTCACCTACGACGTGGATGCCGACCATGCGCTTGCCGAGTGTCGCCCCGGTTGCAGCTTCGCACAGGACGTAGTAGCCGAGGCCGAGCGCGAGGAAGAACAAGAACGCTTTCCCGCCAAGGTTGATTCCTGCGTACGAGGACCCGTTTCCGGTCTCGGCGTAGCCGCCGCCCGACAGCAGCCCGACGATGATCCCCGCCGGAAAGAAGACGATGACGGCGTCGAGAAGAACGGCGACGAAGCGGAGCGGGACGCCCGCGTTTTCCATCGAGCTCCTCTCCTCCCGTGCTCTACGCACGCGCGAAAATGCCGGATCTACAGGCGGCGGTGGATCGCCCAGCTGCACTCTCGCTTTCACGGCCGAGGCGATTTCGTTCGCCTCCCAGCCGGGCACGCCGGCCTGGCGCGTCAGCAGGTCCGTCAGATCCGTGTAGTCCCAGCTCTCTATCGCTGCGGCGATCGGCCGTCCCTCGGCGTCGAAGCGGTACGCCGAGACTGTCCTGCTCTGCTCATCGACGAGAACCTCGACTTTGCCGACGGACGTGGTGAACGTCTCCCTCACAGCGAACCCCTGGCGGCGGGCCTGTTCATAGTCGTCATAGTCGTGACAATCGGCACTGCAGTGCCGGGACCCAAGACCCCTTTCGGAAAAGGTAGGAGTCGGGCTCCCGCTTACGAGAGCCCGACTCTGTTGGTCCGAATCTAGGGAGTGGCGAGCGCTGTCGGCAACGCCAGGTCGGGATCGGCCTGCAGCTCGGCGTAGGCGTCAGCGGACATCTCCGGGGGCGTCCCCGCAGCTTCGCCGCCGGCTCCGTCCTCGGTAGCCGAGTCGGCCCAGGACGCCTGTGCGAAGGCTGCATCCGCCCACGAGGCATCGGCCCATGAGGCGTCCGCCCAGGACGCATCCGCCCACGACGCCGCGCTCCACGATGCATCTGCCCACGAGGCATCGGCCCACGAAGCGTCGGCCCAGGATGCATTGCCGGCCACTACTTCAGCCCAGCTGGCCGCGTTGAAGCTGACGCTTCCCGAGCTCGAGACGAGGAACCTGTTCAGCGCAAGGTTCGGGCTCGGCGGTGTTCCTTTGATGTCACCCGCTTTCCCGGCGTTCACCTGGCCGACCCCGACCGACCCGGGCTTGGCCTGAGGCACCGGCTTGGCGCTCATCATCAGCGCACCCTTGACCTGATCGGGCGTCCAGTCTGGATGCCGAGCAAGGAGTTGAGCAGCGACGCCTGCTACGACCGGAGCCGCGAACGACGTGCCCGAGAGTTGGATGTAACCGGGCGCGACGACGTTTCCGGGCTTCTGCGCCACCAGGGTCGAACCCTGTGGCACCGGTCCGATCATGTACCGGCCTGGAGCGCCCAGCTCGGGCTTCGCGAAGCCGTCTTCGGTGTAGCCGTACGCCGTCCACGGTGCGTTCGCGTCATCGCCGAGGGAGACCTTGTTTCCGATGTCGACGGCACCGACCGTCATGACGAAGGGGTCGTTGCCGGGCGCGTGCATGACGCCGCTCGGCCCCGTCGGGCTGCCGTAGTTCCCGGCAGCGGCGACGACGAAGATCCCGTTGAACCAGAGCTTCTCGACCGCCTGGTCGAGCGGATCGTTGTAGAAGTGGTTGAACGCCGCCGAATGGAGCGAGAAGTTCGCGACCCGAATGTTGTACTTGCCTTTGTTCGCAAGGATGAAGTCACACGCGGCGATGACGTCGCTCGTGCGAGCCGTGCCCGTGTCGTCCATCACATCCAGCGAGAGGATTCCCGCGTTCGGCGCCGCGCCTGCGTAGTGGTCGGCGGAGCCCGCCGCGATACCCGCAACGAACGTGCCGTGGCCGCGGCCGTCACCGGGAGTGTTGGCCGTGGAGTTCGTAATCGTGATGTTGCCGAGGACGCGTGAACCGTTGCCGAAGTCGGCGCGGTTGGCCTCGATCCCGGAGTCGACGATCGCAATCGTCGGCGCCTGAGGAGCCGGACTCGTCGCCGTCCCCCAGAGCTTCGCGACCCCGGACTCGTACGGCCACATCTGATCCGACGAGATCGTGCCCGTCAGGTGGACCGATGAGTCTGGAGTGATGGTCAGGCCCGGCTGCTTCGCGAGTGCCGCGAGCTTCCCCGCGGTGATGTCGATCGCGACGGCACCGATCACGTCCAGACGCCTGCGCACGCCGGCGCCCAGTCCGACGATCTTGTTGGTGGCATCACTCGTGCCGGAAGAGCTCTGGACGATGACGTGAAGCTTCTGCCCCGGATCTTGCGCTGCCTTGGTGAGCAGTCCGGGGGTGACGAACGTCTGACCGTGGTTGCCAGGGCCGCCGTCCTTCGCCCCTGCAGCCAAAGGTAGAAGAAGGGTGCATGCCGCAAGTGCGGTGAGCACGATGCTGCGACCCCCTCGTCCCCAGAGGACGTTGCCCCGCTTGCCCGTGCCTGATCCCCAGAGCGTGTTCCGCCGCGAGTCGCCCCGAGAACCGGAGCCCCAGAGCGCATTCGAACGAATGTCGTTACGCGAATTCCGTGCATCCCGCATGTCGAAGACTCCTTTTTGCCTGCGCAAACGCGCAGAGCCGCAGTTGACGCCAGAGGAGACGCTCAGGACTCCGTCGACTTGCAACGTAGAAGCGCACACGCGCACGGGCGTCCCTCACCAGGGGGAGGGGCGCATGAATCACTCGATCGAGTGATCGGCCTACTCGAGCGTAATCCGGCGGCGGACGGTGCCGGCCCGCGGATGCCGGGCTTCGATGCCGATCTCGGTTCCTGCCGGCGCTTCGACGACCCACTCGAGCTTGGCGAGGTCGCCCGTCGACTCGTCGTTTGCCCACCACGTGGTGGAGCGCTTGTCGGCGCGGCCCCTCAGCTGTCCGACCTCGGTCTTTAGGTCACCGCCGACGAGCCGAGCACCCTCCGGCAGCTCGAGCTCGACCTCAAGCTCGCGAACGGCCTTCCGTTCCACCGCTTTCTCCGTGACATTTGTCGGCAGCCAGCCGGAGTTCTGCAAGACGAGGCGGACTAGGAACGACGTCCCTCCCAGCTTCTCGACGTCGAGCGATCGCGCCTCGAGCAACGGCGAGACGAGGAGATGGAAGAGCGCCCACTCCGAGTGTGGCGCAACCTCGTCCTCCAGCCGGTCGAAGGGAACGTTGAACCAGTAGTTGATGATGTCCCAGCCGCCGAGCTCCACCCTGCCGAGCTCGGGATGGTCGAACTCGTACCAATCGACGTACGCGTCCGGGTAGTTCTTCTTCGCCCACTCGATCAGCTTGAGGTCGTCCTCGACCGGGTGCTCTCTGATCCAGTCGGTGAAGTGATAGTCGGACACTCCGGCCTGGCGCTGAGGGCTCCAGAACTCGGTCGTCCACGAGAAGACGCCCAAGTGGTCGTACATCCAGTCGTGAGCGCCTCCCTTGATCGTCTGCTTCGGCTCGTACTTGAAGTCGTGGAAGACCGACACGGCGGGATAGCCGGTCAATTCCGTTCCGCGCTCGCCGATCAGCTTGTAAGCGCGCAGGTCCGCCGTCGGAAAGTCGTCGTCGGGGCGGCCCGCGTACGGACGCAGGTGAACGCCGCTGAACGTGTGGTACGCGATGTGCCCGGTGATGTTGGGACGTTCGGTGACCGCCTGCACCATCGCGCGCACCTCCGGCTCGGAGGTCGGGTACGAGCCCGCGCCGCGCTGCTCGTGCTCGGGAACCCACTCCGCCGGGAAGTTGCGGTTCAGATCGAGGCCTTCGAGCGGAGGCGGGACCTTGATCGTGACGCCGTCGTAGTTCTCGATCCGCCCCTCCGCCAGCAGCCGGTAGAACGGCCCGTCCTGCGGCGAGTCGACAGGTTCTCGGCGGACGAGCAGCTTGCGCTCCTCGGGATGAGGGCGCCAGGCACCGCTCGGGTCCTCGACGCGCATGTAGAGCACACGCCCGTCACCGTCGACGTCCTCGTCGCGGAGGCCGTCCTGCCGGTCCTCCCGCGGGTACGGCCGCACGCTCGAGCGGATGAAACGACGCTCCTCGAGCCCCCGCTCGGCGCCGTCGGGGTTCAATCGCGGAATGACGTAAAAGACACGCGTGTCGAGCGCGCGCGTCACGAGCTCGTCTTTGCCGTGCCCCACGAGCAGGCGGTGGATGAGGTGGAGCGCGGCCGTGCAGCCGGTCCACTCCATCGAGTGGATGTTGGCCTCGATCAGGAACCCCGGCTTGTCGCGGTGAGCGCCCGTCTCGGTGTTCGTCACCGTGACGAGCCAGATGTCACGGCCTTCGTACGACTGGCCGATGGACTCGAGCGCACACAGGTTCGGCGCCTCCTCCGACCACGTGCGCAGCGTGTCGGTCAGCTCGTCGTAGGCGTAGAAATGGTCGTACGCGACGGAGCGCACGTATTACTGGGTCAGCTCGGCGACGAGCTGGGCCGTGTCGTAGGGGTCGTAGCCGAGCCGCGCTGCGATCTCTTCACTGGAAGGCCTCGTCCCCTCGGCGAAGAGATCACGCAGGAGCTCTCCGGTCTTCGGGCTTCGCCACCAATCCTCACCGACCTCGGCGAAGAGGTAGTTACGCAACTGTGCGTGGCGGATCCACGCGCGCAGGTAGTCCGCCGAATAGAAGCCGGGATCCATGTCCGCGAGGTGACCATCGCTCGGATAGCGAATGCCGGTCGCCGCGGTCAGCCGCTGCAAGTAGTCGTCGCTCGTCAGCCCGGCTTGATCGAAGTTCGACCAGAAGTCGAGCTCGAACTGGAGTTTCGCCGCATAGCGCCGGAAGAGCAGCGCCTCGAGGAAGATCGTCGCCTCCGCATTCGTGCTCGCCTGCTCGTCCGAAAGGTCGAAGTGCTCGACGTGCCAGCCCGGCTCGCGGGTGATCGCCTCGCAGATGTACGAGTAGATCTCGGTCAGCGCATGGTCGCGAGACAGCCTGCGGAAGGTGTAGGGCAGATTCGGGTCGACGCCCGCGTAGTGCAGGGCGTGCCCGGCCTCGTGCAGGAAGGCTTGGTAGTCGTGCAGCCCACCCTGTGCGCGAGTGATCAGGTGGACGACGTGCGGGGGATCGGAGGCGATCACGCAAGCACGCGGAGACTTCTGCGGTCTGTCGTCCAGGTCGAGGCGAATGTTGGTGTCCGCGGCGAGGTCGAACCCGAGGGCCGACAGCGTCGCCAGGCAAACGTCGGTCGCGCGCTCCTTGGTGTACGTGGCGTCGAGCGGCGAGAGTCGCCGGATGTAGCTCATGTGCGCGGAAGACGGCTGCTCCTCGCGGTCCGGGCCGAGCAGCCGTTCGAACCAGCGCTCGCGCATCGCGATAAACGTCCCCTCGATCGCGTCGCTCGCGGCGGCGAGCACAGATTCCAGCTCGCGCAGCGAGATCTGCTTTTCCTCCTCGTTCCGCGCCACCGCGTCGGGCTCTTCCGTCAGGTCGGCCTCGAGCTCCTCGTAAGCGCGCAGCAAGTCCAGCCGCTGCTCGTTGAAGTCGGCCGACTTCTGCCTGTAGAGCTCTCCGAGCTCGTCGCGCTCCGCGTAGTCGGAGATGATCGCGAGCCTGGCCAGTGCCGAGCGAAGGGGAAGTTCCTCCCCTTCGAAGTTGACACGCGCTGCGAGAATGTCGTTCTCGAGCTCGTCATCTTTCTCCGCGAGCTCAGCGGCCAGAAGCCCGCCCTCGCACGTCTTGCGCAACCGGTAGAGCCACTCGCGCTCGTCTTCGTCGGCGCGCGCCTCCTCGTCTCGGAGCGCCCGCAACTGGTCGCGACTGAAGAGATCGGCGTAGCGCGCGACGATCGCCGCCTGTTCCGACACTTCTTTCTCGCCGACACGGACGGCTCGCCCCTCCTCCGACCGCTCGTAGAGATATCGCTGGAGTTGTTCCTCGAACTCCGCGGGACTGCGTACTGCAGTGGTCGACATCTCGATAACTCTATCCAGCCTCGGGCGTGGCCCGCGGCACGAGCTTGCCGAGGGTGCCGGTCAACTGGTCGAGCGTGAAAGGCTTCGAGATGATCGCGTCAGCGCTGACGCCGTCGAGACTGGGCGACCCGACGGAGCCCGTGAGCAGCACGACGGGAACGCCCGGATGACGGCCTCGGATCTCCGCGATGAAGTCGAGCCCGCTCTCGATGCCGACGTGGACGTCGAGCAGGACGACGTCGACGGCGGCTGCCGCGAGTTTCTGCCGCGCCTGTTCGATCGCCCCGGCCTCGTGCACGGTCCAGCCGTCGAACTCCAGGTTGACGCGACAGAGAAAACGGATGGCTGCGTCATCGTCGACGACGAGCACGGTGTGGCTGGGCGAGTCCACCGCGGCTGCCAGTGTACGCGTAACCCGATCCGAAGAGGCTCCGTTTACTCCTTAAACATGAGAAATGACCCCGACCCCTCCGAGGGTGAATTCGAGCGCGACATCGACCGTGCCTCGCGGCGCGTGCCGCGGCCCTCACCCCAGTTCAGACGGCGCTCCTGGCTCGTGTTTCAGCGCGCCCTCGACCCCCTGGCCAAGCCTAGGCCGCTGCGGGGTCGGCGGCAGCACTGAGACGCCGTAGCGTCTCCTCTTTTCCGAGTAGCTCCAGACTCTCGAACAGCCCGGGTGAGACCTTCGAGCCGGTGACCGCGATGCGGATGGGCTCGAACGCCTTGCGCGGCGAAAGCTCGAGGCGTTCGGCGAGGCTGCGCAGCGCGGCCTCGATCTCCGGGGCGGCGAAAGGCTCGACGCGCTCGAGCTCGTCACGTGCCGCGGTGACGACAGGCGCGCCACCATTTTGGAGTGCTACCGACTGGGGTTCGATGTCGCGAAAGAGAAAACCTGCGAAGTCGGGGAACTGTCCGAGGCGCTCGATCTTCTCCTGCACGATCGGCGCGGCACGCCGCACGAGCGTCTCGTCCCAGTCGTAACCCTCGTCGCGCACGAACTTCACGAGCTCGTCCGCATAGTCGTCCGGCGAAAGCGCGCGGAGGTGCATCCCGTTCAGCCAGTCGAGCTTCTCGTAGTCGAATGTCGCGGGACTCGGGAGGACACGGTCGAGACTGAACCGCTCGATCAGTTCGTCACGGGACATGATTGTCGTCTTGTCGTCGTAGCTCCAGCCGAGGAGCGCGAGGAAGTTCATCAAGGCAGGCGCGTAGTAGCCCGCGTGTCGGAACTCGTCTACCGTCACAGAGCCGTGTCGCTTCGACAGGCTCTTGCCGTCTGCCCCGAGAACATGCGAAACGTGCGCGTAGATGGGCGGCTCGGCTCCGACGGCGCGGATGATGTTGATCTGCTTCGGCGTGTTCGAGATGTGGTCCTCGCCTCGGATCACATGCGTGATCCCGTCCCACACGTCCTCCATCGGCGACGCAAAGTTGTAGGTCGGCCTTCCGTCGGAGCGAACGAGCACGACGTCCTCGAGCTTCTCGTTCGGGAACTCGACACGGCCGCGCACTACGTCGTCCCAAGCCGTCACACCCTCGTCCGGCATGCGGAACCGGATCGCGCCCTCATCCTCGTAGGCCTTGCCCTCTTCCGCCAGGCGCCGCGCGATCTCGGCGCAGTCCTCGAGCCGGTCGAGCTGGAAGGTGACCTCCCCGTCCCAGTCGAGCCCGAGCCAGCGGAGCGAGTCCTGGATCTGCTGCGTCGCCTCCTCCACCTCGCGATTCGTGTCCGTGTTTTCGATCCGAAGCCGAAACTCCCCGCCCTCGTGGCGTGCGAACAGCCAGTTGAAGAGCGCAGTCCGAACATTCCCGATGTGGAGGAAGCCGGTCGGGCTCGGAGCCATGCGGACGCGAACGGGCACACCGTTAGGTTACTGGCGTGCTGTTCGGCGCCCACTGTTCCGGGGGTGTGAAGAAGGCCCTCGACAAAGCGGTCGAGATGGGCGCCGAGGCCGTGCAGCTCTTCGCACAGAGCCCGCGCACCTGGCGGTTTCCCGAGCACGACCCCGCCGACCTCGAGGCATTCAGGTCGAAGCGCGAAATGGCGAGCCTCCCTGCCTTCGTTCACGCGCTCTACCTCGTCAACCTCGCCGCGCCCGACGACGCGATCTACTCGAAGAGCGTCGACACGATGCGCTCGACCGTCGGCGCGGCCTGCGCGATCGAGGCCGACGCGGTGATCTTCCACATCGGTTCCCATCTCGGCGCCGGCTTCGAGACGGGCCTCGCGCGAGTTGTGCCCGCGCTGGAACAGGTGCTCGACCGGTGCAACGAGCGAACGTGGGTGCTGATGGAGAACTCCGCCGGCGCCGGGGGGACGATGGGACGCTCGATCGACGAGCTCGTGGCGATCTTCGAAGCACTCGGACGGCACGAACGCCTTGGCGTCTGTCTCGACTCGTGCCATCTGTTCGTGTCCGGGGTCGACATCACCGATGAGCCGACGTGGAATGCGTTGCTCGAGGATCTCGACGCGCGCATCGGCCTCGATCGGCTGCGCGCACTGCACGCGAACGATGCGAAAGCGCCGCTCGGATCGAATCGCGACCGCCACGACAACATCGGGGAGGGGCTGATCGGCGAAGGGCTCGGGGTCTTCCTCGCGCATCCGAGGCTGCAAGGCCTGCCTGTCGTGCTCGAAGTGCCGGGCGCCGACGGCAAAGGCCCCAACGCCGACGAGATCCGCAAGCTTCGTGAGCTCCACGCCCGCGCCACCTAAGGCGTCGCTTGTCGACGCCGCCATAGAGGTCGTGTGAGCTCTGCTCGCGCGACCGTTCGCCGCTACCGCTGGACGATCCTCTCCGCGGGCGTCCTGGCACAGGCGGCGTTCTCCGCGATCCTGCTCGGCCTTCCCGCGATCGCTCCGGCGATCCAGGATCGCTACGAGCTCAGCTTGACCCAGGTCGGCGTTGTGCTCGCCGCGATCAACTTCGGCTCGCTTGCGACGATGCTGCTCTGGGGAATCGTCGCCGACTGGATCGGCGAACGTGCCGTGATCGCGATCGGCCAGACGGGGACGGCCGGAGCACTCGTGTGGGCCGCTTATGCATCCTCGTTCGCAGAGCTCGTCGGCGCGCTCTCCGTTGTCGGCGCCCTCGGTGCGGGCGTCAATGCAGCGAGCGGGCGCGCCGTCATGGCGTGGTTCGGCGAAGAGGAGCGCGGCCTCGCACTTGGCATCCGCCAGATGGCCACCCCACTCGGCGGAGCGGTGGCCGCCGTCGCACTCCCGACGCTGAACCAACAGATCAGCCTGCGCGCTGCGTTCGACGCGTTGGCGGCAGCCTGCTTCGCCGCCGCTGTGGTCGGCGCGATTCTGCTCCGCGGCGAGCCGGCCGAGGATCACTCCGTGCTCGCCCGGCCCTTGCGCGACCCTCGCGTCTGGCGGATCTGCACTGCGAGCTCGTTCTACGTCGCCACGCAGATCAGCTTACTCGGCTTCTTCGTGCTCTTCCTTCACGGCCATCGCGGTGTGTCGACCGGAGTCGCGGCGGGAGCGCTCGCTCTGACGCAGGTCCTCGGCGGCATCGCGCGGATCGCCCTCGGCCGCCTGTCGGACCGGCTGCGAATGCGAATCGTCCTGCTGCGCTGGGTCGCGCTCGGCCTCGCCCTCACGGTCGGAGTCACCTCGGCGCTAGTGGACGCGCCCGTGTGGATCGTCGTCGCCGCACTCGTCGTCGCCGGCACCTTCGGCCTGTCCTGGAACGGCCTGTCGTTCACCGCAGCTGCGGAGGCTGCGGGGCGTGCTCGGAGTGGCGCCGCAATCGGGCTGCAGCAGACTTTCCTGTCGGCCGGAGCCATCGTCGCGCCGATTGCGTTCGCGACGGTCGTCCACCACACCTCCTGGCGAGTCGCCTTCGTGCTCGCGGCGCTCAGCCCGCTGGTGGGCTACGCGCTGCTCAGTCCGCTAGCTGAGCGAAGACCTTGAACGTCGGCCTGCCCACCGGGAGCTCGTGGAACTCCGGGTTGACACAGCCGAGCTCGCCCGAGCGTTCTTCGCCGTAGCACTCCTCGACCTCGACGCGGCACATCGGCAGCGGCGCGCGCGTCGTCCTCATCGCGCCGAACCCTTCTTGGCGCGCCTCGGCTTCCCGCAGCATCTCCAGGTCGATCTCGACCACGTACACGCGTTGCATGCACCCGATGTACGTGTGCCCGAATTCCTCATAGGCGTACATGAACGGACACGCGCGCTCGACGCATGCGGACGGATAGACCACCTTGTCGCAGTGCACCTCGCACCTGCGGCACTCCAGCTCGTCCTGTGGCCGGAGCGGGAGCTCCGTGACGGTCAGTGCCTCGAGGCGCTGGGCCGGTTGCTGCATAACGGAATTGTGGTACCGCAGACCCGCCTCCGCAAGACTTGACATGAAGGCCGCGGATCAGCTAAGGCCGTTAGGCTAAGGCGTCGTGGCGCGACGACTCCTCTGGGCCTCGCTTGCCCTCGCGCCGATCACACTGCTCGTAGACGTCCTCGTCCACCCGGGCAAGACGGCGCTGTTCGTGCTCGCGGCGATCTCGCTGATTCCCCTCGCCTGGCTGATCGGGGAAGCCACCGAGCACGCGGGGGAACACACCGGTCCTCGCATCGGCGGCCTGCTGAATGCGAGCTTCGGAAACGCGCCCGAGGTCATCATCGCCGTGATCGCCGTCGGCGACAATCTACCCGACGTCGTGCGCGGCTCAATGGCGGGAAGCATCGTCTCGAACATCCTGCTCGTCCTCGGAGCGGCGTTGATCCTCGGCAAGGACAATGCGGAGCTCGACCGCTCCTCGTTGTTGGGGCAACTCGGCCTTGTCCTCGTCGCGGTGCTCCTGCTGCTGATCCCATCCGTTCCCGGCTGGCACGGAGATCCGAATCGCCACTTCCTCGCCCTCCTCAGCATCGGGCCTGCGGTCGTGCTGCTTGGCCTCTACCTCGCGGTCACGATCACCGACCTCAAGCGTCGTCCGACGCACAAGGTGACGGACACGACCGGTTGGAGCCTGCGCACCTCGCTCGCGGTCCTCGGGGCGACGACGGCGGCAACTGCGGCGATCAGCGAGATCCTCGTCAATTCGCTCCAGGCCTTCGCGGAGGCCGCGAACCTCTCCGAGTTCTTCATCGCAATCGTGATCGTGGCAATCGTCGGCAATGCCGCCGAGCACGGCGGAGCTGTCGTGATCGCCAGGCGCGGGAAGATGAAGCTCGCGACGGAGATCGCAATCTCCTCGAGCGCCCAGGTCGGCCTGCTGGTCATCCCCGTGGTCACGCTGGCGTCCTTCGCCTTCGCACACCCACTCGCGCTTGCTTTCAGGCCGATCGAGCTGGTCGCTATGGGCGCGGCGGCGCTCTTCGTCGGCTTCGTGATCCGCGATGGCCGCGCGCGCCGCTGGGAGGGAGCGCTGCTGATCGCCGTCTACGGCGGCTTTGTCGTCTGGTTCCTGTCCGCCGGCGACCGCTAGGGGTCCAGGTGCGGTTAACCGCACCAAGCAGCGGCCAGTGAGCCGCCTTGCGAGCCCTCTCGGTACCGTGAACACTGGCCCCAACGACATGGAGGACAGATGAGCAACCCACTGGCAGCTGAGTCCGCGGTGACGGTCGATGCCCCCTCAACGGGATTCGTCCTCTCCGCTTCTGACCTGACTCGCCGCTACGGCGAAGGAGACACCGCGGTCGACGCCTTGCGCGGCGTCTCGCTCGATGTCCCGAAGGGCCAGCTCACCGCGGTCATGGGGCCCTCCGGGTCAGGGAAATCGACCCTGATGCACATCCTTGCCGGCCTCGACAAGCCCACCTCAGGCGAGGTGACGATTGCCGGGACGGCCATCTCGAAGCTCAGCGACTCGGACCTGACGAAGCTACGCCGCCGGAACATCGGTTTCATCTTCCAGTTCTTCAACCTGCTGCCGATGCTGACTGCCGAAGAGAACATCCTGCTACCGCTCTCCATCGCGAGCGTGAAGCCAGATCGCGAATGGGTCGACCAACTGATCGATCGCATGGGTCTCACCAACCGCCGCACCCACCGCCCGTCCGAGCTCTCCGGCGGCCAGCAACAGCGTGTGGCCATCGGCCGCGCTCTCGTCAGCAGGCCGACGATCGTCTTCGCCGACGAGCCCACGGGCAACCTCGACTCGAAAACGAGCGGGGAGATTCTCGAGGTTCTCAACCGGTCGGTAAAAGAGCTCGAGCAGACGATCGTGATGGTGACGCACGAGGCGCGGGCCGCAGCGATCGCCGACCGCGTTCTGTTCCTCGCGGACGGGCTCATCGTCCGGGAGTCGAAAGATCTTTCCGCGCACGAGATCGTCGATGAGATGGAACAGCTCGACAGCGCGTGACCCGTTTCGCTCTCAAAGCACTCCTCGGCCGCAAGCTGCGGACGCTCCTCTCGGCGTTCGCGATCGTCCTTGGGGTCGCCACCGTGAGCGGCACGTACGTCCTCACCGACTCCATCGACAAGGCCTTCGGGTCGATCTTCACGGAGAGCCGTAAAGGATCCGACGCCGTCATCAGCGGCGAGGCTGCTTTCAAGATCGCAGAGGGAACCGGGGTAACGGCCCCGGCCTTCGACGAGTCGCTGCTCCAGAAGGTCCGCACCCTTCCAGACGTCCGCCTCGCCGACGGGAGCGTCAACGGCCAGGCTCAGCTGATCGGCAAAGATGGCAAGGCGATCGTCTACGGCGGCGCGCCGAATCTCGGCTTCAGCATCGCCAGGGGTGACTCGCCCTTCAACCCACTCACGCTGGTCGCGGGCACATGGCCGCAGGGCAAAGAGGTCGTGATCGACAAGTCCACGGCCGGCAAAGAACACTTCAAGATCGGCCAACTGATCGGTGTCCAGGCCATCGGGACGGTTCAGCAGCTGCACGTGTCGGGAATCGTGAAGTTCGGCTCGGTCGGGACGATCGGCGGCGCCACTCTTGCCGGCTTCTCTCTTCCCACCGCACAACAACTCTTTGGCAAGCGCGGGAAGCTCGACGAGATCGCCGTCGCATCCAAGCCGAACGTTGCCACCAACCAACTCTTGCAGCAGATCCAAGGCGTCCTCCCGGCCGACACGCAGGTGCGGACCGGACAGGGGCAGGCGCATGAGGACAGCAAGGACACAAATTCGTTCATCTCCTTCCTCCAGAAGTTCCTACTCGGTTTCGGGGGCGTCGCTCTCTTCGTCGGCAGCTTCGTGATCGCGAACTCGCTCTCGATCACAATTGCGCAGCGGACGCGCGAGCTCGCGACCCTGAGGACCCTTGGTGCGTCGCGTCGTCAGCTTCTGCGCTCGATCATCGTCGAGGCACTTGTCATCGGAGCGCTGGCCGCCGTGATCGGGCTTTTCGCCGGGCTCGCACTCGCAAAGGGCCTGTTCAAGCTTTTTGACGCGGTGGGGTTCACGCTGCCCAACAACGGGTTGACCTTCGAGACCAGGACGGTTCTCGTGTCGCTCGCGGTCGGCGTAATCGTCACGCTGCTCGCCAGCCTTCGGCCGGCCCTGCGTGCCACGCGCGTGCCGCCGATCGCCGCCGTGCGAGAAGGCGCCACACTGCCGGAATCGCGCTACGCCCGCTTCCGCCTCCCGGCATCCGCATTGCTGACGGTGCTCGGCTTCGGCGGCCTGCTCTGGGGCCTGTTCGCACCCGGCCTCGGAACGGCCGGCATCCTCCTCTTCATGCTCGGCGGCGCGCTGCTCGTGTTCTTCGGGATAGCGCTCCTGTCCGTCAGGCTCGTGACGCCGCTCGCGGGAGCACTCGGTTATCCGGCGACGAAGATCGGCGGAACCGCAGGCAACCTCGCCCGCGAAAACGCCCAACGCAATCCGCAACGAACCGCATCGACTGCTTCGGCCCTGATGATCGGCCTTGCCCTCGTGACGCTCGTGTCGATGCTGGCAGCAGGGATCATCACGAGCTTCAAAGGCTCGGTCAACAAGATCTGGAAGAACGCCGATTACGCAATCACCGCTCAGAACAACTTCTCCCCCATTCCGGTCGCCGCCGCGGAAGCCGTCGCGAAAACGCCGGGCGTAACGGCGATCGGGAACGTACGCGCTGGCCAGGCGAGGGCGTTCAACCACACGAGCACGATCACCGCCGTCAATCCGGCTTCGAGCCAGATGTTCCAGCTCGACTGGAAGCAAGGATCCGGCTCCGTGCTCGCCAATCTGGGTGCGGACGGCGCATTTGTCGACAAGGGCTACGCGAAGAGCCACCATCTTCGCGCCGGTTCGCCAATTCGCCTGACCTTCGCGACGGGAGCTCAGAAGACGTTCGTTCTACGGGGGATCTTCGACCCGCCGACGGGCGGCTCGCCCTTCGGAAGCGTGACCATCTCTGCCGCGACCTTCGACCGCTTCGTAGCCCACCCGGAGAACCTCTACTCCTTCGTCCTGATGAAGGGAGGCCAGACGGACGCGAACAAGGCGGCGCTCGATCAAACCCTCGAGGCGTTCCCGAACGCAAAGGCAGCAACACGCCAGAAGTTCATCGACAACCAGATTTCGGGACTCAGCTCGGTGCTCAACATCCTCTACGTGCTACTCGCGCTGTCCGTGATCGTGAGTCTGTTCGGCATCGTCAACACTCTGGTGCTGACCGTCTTCGAACGCACTCGCGAGATTGGAATGCTGCGCGCGATTGGGATGACCCGTCGCCAGGTCCGGCGAATGATTCGACACGAGAGCGTGATCACGGCGCTGATCGGCGCTTTGATCGGCATCGTGCTAGGCATCGTTCTCGCTGCGCTGCTGATCGCTCGCGTCGACTTCATCGTGCTCTCGGTCCCGGTGGGTCAGCTGATCATCTTCGGAGTCGCCTCGATCATCGTCGGGATCATTGCGGCGATCTTCCCGGCGCGCCGCGCCGCGAGGCTCAACGTTCTAGAGGCACTTCAGTACGAGTAGCCCCGAGCGCGGCGGAAATTGCTTCGATTGCCGCCTCGACGTCGTCGTCCGAGATGTCGAGGTGCGTGACCGCCCGCACGACCGTCGGGTGCACGGTCGTCGACACGAGCACGCCGCGTTCCTTCATGCGCTCGATGGCGCCGCCGCGGTCGGGACCGACGTCGATCTGGACGAAATTGGTCTCCACCTGCTCGAGATCGACACGCACTCCGGCCGCGGCAAGCCCCTCGCCAAGGCGGCGGGCCCGGGCATGGTCGTCGGCGATACGGTCGACGTGGTGGTCGAGCGCGTAGAGGGCCGCGGCCGCCACGATCCCGGCCTGTCGCATTGCCCCGCCGAAGAAGTGCTTGCCCCGGCGAGCCTGGGCCATCAGCTCCCCCGAGCCGGCGATCAGCGCGCCCAGCGGACAGGCGAGACCCTTTGAGAAGCACAGCGTCACGGTGTCGAAGCCGCGCCCGATCCTTGCCGAGTCGACACCGGTCGCAACTGCGGCGTTGACGAGCCGCGCACCGTCGAGATGCACGGCGAGCTCGTGCTCGCGACAGGTTGCGACGATCGCGTCGACCTCGTCGAGCGGCCAGACGCGGCCTCCCGAGCTGTTGTGCGTGTTCTCGATCGTAACGACCCGGGTCGGCGCGACGTGCACGCTCGTCCGGTCGCGGATCTCGCCGACGACCTGGTCCGGCGAGAAGCGGCCGTTCGTCCCCTCGAGCCCGATGGTCAGCAGGCCTGAGTGCGCGGCCGGCCCGCCTAGCTCCGACAGCATGATGTGGGCGTGCCGCTCTACGAGCAGGGCATCGCCCGGACGGCCGAGGATGTTCAGCGCGATCTGATTGGCCATCGTCGCGGTCGGGAGAAAGACCGCTTCCTCGTGGCCCAGGAATTCGGCACCTCGACGCTCGAGCTCGTTGACGGTCGGGTCCTCGCGCTTTTGCTCGTCGCCGACCGCGGCGTTGGCGATCGCCTCGCGCATCGCCTGCGAGGGCTGGGTCAAGGTGTCGGAGCGGAGATCGATCACCCGCCTATTTTGCAGTTTCTAAACCGTCACCCCCGCGGGTGATCATCACGGAGCTCTCCGAGGCCGATGATGAAGCCGGAAGGTGTGCAGATGAATCCCTCTGACAAGCGCCACATCGGCGGCGGCCTCAGGATCGCCTCGGGATCGGCCGCGCCGCTTCGCCTGGATCACAGCTACTTCGAGCACGAGGTACGCCCGATGCTCGGGTCGATCCTCGTGCAAAAGGGCTGGGTCTCGCACGAGCAGCTCGACGCTGCGCTTGCGGAGGTCAAGGTCACGGGTATGCGCCTCGGCGAGACGCTCCTTGCCCGGGGCTGGCTCTTCGAGCCCGAGCTCGCCTCCGCCCTCGCGGAGCAGGCCGGCCTCCGGTATGTCGATTTGGTCCGCCACCCCCTCGACCCGACGGCGGCAGCTCTCTTGCCGCTCGAGGTTGCACGGCGCATGTTCGCCGTCCCGGTCCGCTTCTTGGACTCAGGACGCATCGAGGTCGCCGTCGGCGATCCCGCGGACGTCGACATCGAAGTGCTCGAGCGAGTGCTCGGGCGCGGCGTCGACCTCGTGGTCGGCGAGCGCTCGACGATTCAGGACGCATGGCGTTACTCGCCTTCGTGCTCTAAGTAAGCGCGACCACCACCCCCTCCCACGGCTCGAGGCGCGAAGGATCATCGCGACCTTTCGTCGAGAGGAGCACGTCTCCCGCGAGCGACAGGTTGGCCGGAGAATCGGTCAGGTTGATCGCAACCGCTGTCCCTTCTCCCCGCCGCCACGCCCAGATCCCCGCTTGGCCCGCCAACGGCGTGTAGGCGCCGGCGATTAGATCGTCGCGGCCGCCCCGGAGAGCGATCGCTTCGCGGCAGAAGCTGAGCACCGACCCTGGGTCGGCTCGCTGCTCGGCCACACTCGCGACATTGCCACCGACCGGGAGCCATGGATCGCGCCACTCAGCATCGCCCCAGAGCATGGGCGTCCGCGCGCCGTCGCGGCCGTGCACGTCGAACACGCGATCGGACGGAATGTCGACCTGCCGCATGCCGAGCTCGTCCCCGTAGTACAGGACCGAGGTCCCCCGGAGAGTCAGCAGAGCGAGAAGCGCACACCGAACCTTCGCGTCGTCCTCGTCGCAGACTCTGGTCGGAAACCTGACGACGTCGTGATTCGACAGCGCCCACACGGGCAAGGAGCCGGCGGGTAGCACGTACTCCGTGCGCTTGACCACATCCGCGAGAGCCGCGGCGTCCAAACCGGCGAACATGAACGGGAAGTTGAAGCCGAGCTGCAGCTCGTCCGCTTGGCCGTAGAAACTCGCGAGCTCGTCGAGGTCCAGCACCCAGGTCTCACCGAGAAGCAACCGCTCCGGGTCGTAGCCGTCTGCAAGCGCCCGCCACCGTCGCAGCACGCTGTGGATCTCGGGGCGATTCGACTGACCCGGTGGATCCTTGACGAGCTCGTGCACGACGTCGATCCGGAATCCAGCTACGCCACGCTCGAACCAGAAGCGCAGGATCTCGTCGAACGCGTCCCGCACGTCCGGCTGCATCCAGTTCAGGTCGGGCTGCTCGGGCAGGAAGAGGTGGTGGTAGTACTGGCCCGCCGGTTCGTCGTAGGTCCACGCCTTGCCGCCGAACACGCTGTCCTGCTCTTCTGCGCCGTCCCGCCAGATGTACCAAGGCCGCCGGGGCGATTCCCTCGACGAGCGTGACTCCAGGAACCATTCGTGCTGGTCACTCGTGTGGGCGGGAACGAGGTCGAGCAGGATGCGGATCCCGACCTCTCCCGTGGCCGCGATCAGCGCATCGAGGTCTTCGATCGTTCCGAGGTCCGGGTGGACGCTGCGATAGTCCGAGACGTCGTAGCCCCAGTCACGGTTCGGCGAGGGGAAGGTCGGATTGAGCCAGATGCCGTCGACGCCGAGCCACTGGAGATAGTCCAGGCGTCCACGAAGCCCCGCGAGGTCGCCGATGCCGTCGCCGTTCGAGTCCGCGAACGATCTCGGATACGCCTGGTAGAGAACGCCGCCGGTCCACCACGGCTGTCGAGGAGGAGCCATGAGCAACGCTACCCTGGCCACCGTGGATCGTGCGTTGTTGCAACAGCATCTGAGCGAACGCGGCGAGCCGGCGTACCGCGCTGGTCAGGTCTGGGAGTGGGCTGCGCGCGGTGCCACCGGCTACGAGCAGATGACGAACCTTCCCGACGCGCTGCGACGTCGCCTGGAACGCGAGGTGCCGTTCTCGACACTCGAGCTCGTCGAGGAAGCGAAAGCAAGCGACGGGACCGTGAAGGCGCTGTTCCGCACACACGACGGCCATCCGGTGGAGGCGGTGCTGATGCGCTACCGCGACGGCCGTCGTTCCGTGTGCCTGTCGTCGCAGTCAGGCTGCCCGCTGACTTGCACCTTCTGCGCGACCGGCCAGATGCGCTTCGGCCGGAATCTGACCTCAGCCGAGATCCTGGATCAGGCCTTGCACTTCCGCCGCATCGAGCCGATCGACCACGCGGTCTTCATGGGCATGGGTGAGCCCATGCTGAATCTCGATTCCGTGCTCGAAGCAGCGCGAGCATTGCCGGATGTCGGGATCACCTGGCGTCGCACGACGATCTCCACGGTCGGGTGGCTCCCCGGCGTACGCCGGTTCGTCGACGAGGTCGAGGAGCCGATCAGGCTGGCACTCTCGCTACACGCCCCGACCGACGAGCTCCGCAGCGAGCTGATGCCCGTGAACGACCGCTATCCCCTCGACGAAGTCCTCGCGGAGTGCATGCGCTACTTCGCGCTCCGCCGGCGAAAGGTCTTCGTCGAATACGTGATGCTGCGCGGCGTCAACGACCGCGTCGAGCAAGCGCGCGCACTCGCGGACCTGCTCGACCCGAAGGTCTTCAAGGTGAACCTGATCCCGTACAATCCGACCGGGATCTACGACGGCTCCACGTCGAAGGCGATCGCGGCCTTCAAGGCGGCGCTCGATCGCGCACGGTTGCCGGCGACGGTGCGGCTGACTCGTGGCCGCGACATTCAAGCGGCCTGCGGGCAGCTCGCCGCGACCGACGCTCACGCTTAGCGTCAGTCAATGGCGGCGGGGAGCGACGCGACAGCCTCCTCGAGTGTCAGAGCCTTTCCGGCGGACCATGCCGGCATGCTTTCCAGGTGTTCGAGGTGCGTCTTGTAGCGCCGGCGCTCCGCTGCCAATATGCGAAACCCAAGCACCTCCTCGGCACCGCACACCGCTCCCCAGAACGTCGCGGCCTCTTCATCCCGTTTACTCTCGGCGAGAACGCTTGCGATCCCCGCAAGGCAAGCAGCGACGCTAAAGGCCGACCGCAAGCGGTGCGCCTGATCGACGCTTTCGCGGTAGAGGGTCAAGGCCGCAGCGAGATCGCCTCGATCGAGGGCCAGATCGCCGAGGCTGTGCGTATTGGCGGCGACGAACAGATCTCGACCACCGAGCTCACGTGCAATGGTGTCGCACTCGCGGAGCGCTCGCTCTGCCTCGTCGTAGCGACCGAGGTCGCGCAACACCTCACCGAGTAGATGGAGCGCGTTTGCTTCGCGCAGGCGATTGCCGCTCGCGCGAGAAGAGGTTAGGTGCGATTCGCGAAGAGCGAGAGCGGCTTCGAGGTCGCCACGTTCCCAGACGACCCCGGCGCGCATCGTCTGGATCCACGCGATCTCGTCGGGCTCACCAAAGCTCTCGGCAAGCTCGAGAGCTCGCGTCCAGTAGCGATCGGCCTCATCCGCGTCGGCTAGTACAAAGAATGCGATCGACCCTGCGACCTCCGAGGCTCGAAGCTGAACGCCCGCTGAACAGCGCGGGATCTTCGGTACCGCCACGTTGAGCCAGGAGACGGCATCGTGGAAGAAGCCCCGGTCGAGCCAGAACCGAATGCACGTGGCGCCGAGGCGCAAGCCGAGCTCGTCTTGGCCGTTGCTCCATGCCCACCCGAGCGCAGCTTGGACGTTGCGATATTCGTCCTCAAGGTGTCGAACTCGCCGTTCAGCGTCGCTTTCACGGGGATTCACCTGCCACGGCAAAGTGATGAGCCCTTCAGCCAGCTCGCAATACCATTCCGCGTGTCGACGTCGCTGCGCGGTCGCCTGGCCGTCCTCCTCGAGCTCGGCCGCATATTCCTTGATCGTCTCGAGCATCCAGTAGCGCGAGCCGAACTCCGAATCGCGGCGTCGTAGGAGACTCTTGTCGAGGAGGGACTGGACCGTGTCCGGGTCGGCGCTGCAAAGGTCTTCAGCGGCGTCGTATGTGCAATCGCCGGCGAAAACGGAAAGCGAACGGAAGAGCCGTTGTTCGTCCGGCATGAGCAGGTCGTATGACCACTCAATCGTCGCGCGCAGCGTCAACTGGCGGGGGTCGGCGTCACGTCCTCCCTTGAGCAGGTCGAGGCGCTGCGAGAGGCGCTCCAGGAGCTGCTGTGGCGAAAAGAGGGTTGTCCGCGCGGCCGCAAGCTCGAGCGCGAGCGGCAGGTTGTCGAGGCGAGAGCAAAGCTCTCCGACCGATCCACTTGCCTCGAAGGCGGGCTCGAGCGCGCGGGCACGGGCAAGGAAGAGCTCGATGCCGTCTCGCTCGGCCATCGTCGGCACCGGGTAGACCTGTTCTCCCTGTAGCCGGAGGCGCTCGCGGCTGGTGACAAGCACCACAGGGCCCCCGGTCGCGACGAGCCCGCCGATCTGGTGGGCGGCGTGCGGCAACAAGTGCTCCGCATTGTCGAGCAGTAGTAATGCGCGCATGCCTGACAGCTCGGCTGCGATTGTTTCCCTGAGCTCCTGGTTGGGCTGCTCCTTCAGCTCGATGGCCTGTGCCACGGCCGAGAGGAGAAGCGCGGGATCGCGCAGCGGTGCAAGTGGCACCCACCAGATTCCGTCCGGATAGCCATCCGATACCTCCGCGGCAGACTGCAGCGCAAGCCGTGTCTTCCCCGTGCCGCCGGGGCCGGTAAGGGTAAGCAGACGGATGTCGTCACGCATGAGGAGCTCGGCCACGCTTTCGAGTTCGCGCTCGCGGCCGAGGAACTGTGTCGCCGGCACGGGAAGCCGAACGTTGCGGAGACTCCGGAGCGGTGGATAGTCACCACCACCGAGCTGGAAGACGCGCTCTGGCGCGGCCAGATCCTTGAAGCGGTGCTCGCCGAGATCTCGTAGCTCGAGATCGACGAGCCCGGCCGTCGAGCTCGAGACGAGCACCTGCCCTCCGTGGCCAGAGGCGGCGATGCGAGCAGCACGGTGGACGTCCGGACCAACGTAACCCTCGTCGGTGACGACCGGCGTTCCCGTGTGCAGCCCCATCCGCACCCGGATCGGACCGGACGCAAGCGCGTCCAGAATCGCCTGAGCCGCCTCGATCGCTCTAGGCGCGGTCGAGAACCCAACGAAGAAGGCGTCTCCTTGTGCGTCTACCTCGACACCTCCGCAACGCGCGCACGCCTGGCGGATGAGGCGGCGGTGCTCGTCTAGCGCCTTCGCGTATCCCACGGCGCCCAACTCCATCAGCAGGCGCGTCGAGCCTTCGACGTCGGTGAAGAGAAAGGTGACGGTTCCAGAGGGAAGATCGCGCACCACGCGCAACATGATGCTCCAGGACAACCTCTGTGACCATGCTTTCGCTCTGAATTGACCAGGGGCGGAATGACACCCTGTGCACCCGCTTGACTAGGTCAACGCGTCACGGTCCGGTCGTAGTTGAGGCGCAGCAGTGCGATAACGTCGCGGACGTCGGCATCGTCGACGATCCGCCGAGCAGCTGGGCCTTCCGTGTCTGGAAAGACCGGGTGCGGCTCGATTCGGCCCTGCTCCCTCAGCTCGCGCCAGACTGCCTTCGGGAAACCGAAGTGCGCTGACCTGTCGCCGTGCAGGTGACCGATCTCGCGGCCGCCGACCTTGAAAGCGAACTCACCTCGTCTGCCCGGTCCGGCTGTTACGCCAGGCCAAGAGGTGACCTCTTCGGTAATCCGCTCGCTCGCCGTCTGGATCTCGCTCATTCCCCGCTCCTCGCGAGCCTCGCAAGCTGGCCACGCACGCGATCGATCTCCGCCCCGTACATGAGGAGCTCGCCCTCGTCCGCGCCGAGCCGTTCGCGGAGCCCGCGCACCAGGACGAGACCCTTCAGGTGCAGGACCAGGTCGTCGAGCTTCCGAAAGCCGTCGCCCAATCCGTCTGCGGCGGCCATCAAGCGGCTTCCTCGAGCGCGATCAGTTCGCCCTCGTCAAACCGTACGTCCGCGGTCGGCGCCGGAGTCGGCTTGACGAGCGCGACGGCAATCAGCACGCCGATGACCAGCAAACCGGTGAGTACGTAGAGAGCGGTCTGGAAGCCGTGGTCGAGCGCCACGCCACTCGAGGCCGTGACGGCCGAGTGGGCCTGTGCATAGTTGCTCGTCGAGGTGGCGGCGATCGCGCTCACCGCGGCGAGGCCAATCGCGCCCCCGATCTGGCGGCTGGTGTTGATCAGCCCTGAGGCCACGCCGGCATCTGAGCGCTCGACGCCGGTGAGGCTCGCAATCGTGACCGGCACGAACGAGAGGCCCATTCCGGCACCGCCGAGCACGAACCACGGGAAGAGATCCCAGAAGTAGTGCCCGTCGACCGGAAGCCGCGTGAGCGCTCCGACCGACACGGCGGACGCAAGCAGCCCGGCGGTGAGCGTCGGCCTCACGCCGAAGCGCCCGACGACGACCTGGGCGATGTTCGAGGTCACGACGACTGTCCCCGCGAAGGCGACGAACGCGGCGCCGCTCTGCATCGCGGAGTAGTGCAGGACGTCCTGAAGGTAGAGCGTCAACAGAAAGAACTCGGAGAACGCGACCGAGCCGACGATCGCCATCGCCGCGTTCGCCCCCGTGAGCGAGCGCACGCGGAAGATCCGGAGGGGCAGGAGCGGTGAGGGCGAGCGCAACTCGATCGCAATGAACGCGAGCACCAGGCCTGTCGCGCCCGCAAGAAGAGCGATTGTCGTACCGGCAAGCCAACCGTCGCTCGTCGCGCGCGTCGTCGCGTAGACGAGCAGCATCAGACCGGCGGTGATCGATGCAGCGCCGGGAAAGTCGAAGTGACGATGCGCCAGCTCAGCTCGGCTCTCCTGCAGCAGCACGGGCGTAAGCGCGATTGCCGCGACGCCGACCGGAACGTTGATGAAAAAGACCCAAGACCAGTTCAAATACGACGTGAGCACGCCGCCGAGCAGGACGCCGGCCGCGGCGCCGCTCCCCGAGGCGGCACCGTAGATCCCGAGCGCGAGATTGCGTTCCCGCCCTTCGGCGAACGTCGTCATCAGGAGCGAGAGTGCAGCCGGGGCGAGCATCGCTCCCCCGAGCCCTTGCAGGGCACGAAACGCGATCAGCGAGCCCTCCGACCAGGCGAGGCCGCACAGCAGTGAGCTTGCGGTGAACACGGCGACTCCGGCGACGAACAGTCTCCGTCGGCCGAGCAAGTCAGCGAGCCTCCCGCCGAGGAGCAGCGCTCCGCCGAACAGGATCGCGTACGCCGAGATGACCCACTGGAGGTTCGCCTGGGAAAAATTGAGATCCGTCTTGATCGAGGGCAGGGCGACGTTCACGATCGCGACGTCGAGAATGACCATGAACTGCGCGGTGACGATGAGAGCCAGCGCGCTCCAGCGGCGCTCATTCTTCGGGAGAGTGTTCACGTAATTGACCTCCATAATCGTTGTTCTCCACAATGTTATAGCAGAACAACGATTGGAGGCGCTACTCTGTTCACATGAACGCCACAAGCCCCCAGACACCGCCGCGCACGGTGCCTCAGTTGCCTGAGGAGCTCGTTGCATCCGCAACGTTCCTGCTCAAGCGCCTGGGGTACGCCGCGAAGGAACGGTCAATGAAGGCCTACGAGGGGACCGGACTCCATCCGTATCACCAGGCGATCCTGCTCGTGTTGGACGAGGGGTCGGCCGAGACACAGGGCTCGATTGCCGACGCACTGGGCTACGACCGCGGCCAGCTCGTAGGACTGCTCGACGAGCTCGAGGAACAGGGGCTCATCGAGCGCCGCCGCGATCCCGACGACCGCCGCCGGCACGTCGTCCGTCTCACGTCTGACGGGAAGCGGACGCTGAAGCGGCTACGTGCGCTCTCGAAAGAGATCGAAAACGAGTTCCTCGATCCGCTCGGCGAGAAGGAACGGGCGACCCTGCACGCGCTTCTGCTCCGCCTAGCCGAAAAGCACGAGCCGCTTTGCGCGCTCGCCGTTCAGGGGAGCGGCAGCGTTCCCCTGCCGCCCGCGGCTTAGGACCACGCCGGTGAGGCCGCGACATCGCCGCGGCCTCTACGGTCCGTAGCCCTTTAGCTCGCGACCGACGCCCGCTTCAGCGCCGGGGTGCAGCTCGACCGGCCGCGCTTCTCGAGGTACTGCTGGTGATAGTCCTCCGCCTCGTAGAACGTCTGCGCAGGCTCGATCTGCGTCACGATCGGCGCGCCCCAGTTCCGCTGCTCTCCCGCCTTCGACTTCAAAGCAGCCTCGTGCTGCTCCTCGTCGTTGAAGAAGATCGCGGAGCGGTAGTTGTCGCCGATGTCCCAGCCCTGGCGATTGAGCTGCGTCGGGTCGTGCTTCGCCCAGAAGACGTCGAGCAGCTGCTCGTACGAGATGCGGTCGGGGTCGTACGTGACCTCGACGACCTCGGCGTGTCCTGTCGTGTGCGAGCAAACGTCCTCGTACGTCGGATTCTCGGTTGTGCCGCCCGAGTAGCCGACGCGCGTTCGCGTCACGCCGTCGAGCTGCCGGAACGCAGCCTCGACGCCCCAGAAGCAGCCGGCGCCAAACGTTGCCTTCTTCTCCACTATTCCTCCTCCAGTTTGAGTGCCGCCGAGTTGATGCAGTAGCGCGTCCCGGTCGGAGCCGGTCCGTCGGGGAAAACGTGTCCGAGATGGCCTCCGCAATTCGAGCACATCACCTCGGTGCGCATCATCCCGTAGGTGGTGTCCGTCTCCTCGTCGACCGCCTCCTCACCTGCCGGGGCATAGAACGCCGGCCAGCCGCAGCCCGAGTCGTACTTCGTCTCGGACCGGAAGAGCTCCGCGCCGCAGCCGGCGCAGTGATACGTGCCCGGCTCGAACGTATGGTCGTACTCCCCCGAGAACGGCGCCTCCGTGCCCTTTTGGCGCAGGACGTGGTACTGCTCCGGATCCAGCTCGGCGCGCCACTGCTCCTCGGTCTTTTGGACTTTCGTCATCATTTCTCCCTCATTTGGGTTCCTCCCTACAGTCTTGCTACTGGGGCAGGCATTACGCGAGTGAGGGATGGAGGATCCCCCTCAAGGGGCCGATCCCTGGCCTTGAAGGGAGGAGCCAAAAATGAAGGAAGCAGCTGTGCTCATGAGCTTCCTGCGGCACGACCCGGTAGGGCAGCGCTTTGGCGTGGGCGTCATCGTCGTCGCCTGGTTCGCACTCGCCTGGACGAGCCTCGCGGCAGCGATCGCCGTACCGCTTCTGCTCGCCATCGCCGAAGTCTTCCGTCGCCGTCGCGACGAAGAGCCGATCGTCGACGACCTCGAAGACCTCTATTGAACGGAGGCCTGGCGTGAAATTCCGCCGGGCCGGATGACGCTCCAGACACGGCGCCGGATCAGCACGTTCGCCCGCGGCACGTAGCGCCGCTACGCACCGCGAACGACCGCACTGCCCGGCTTGGTCTGGAGCGCCCCCGACGTCGGCCGAATTCCACACCAGACCTCTATTAGGTCCTAGACGCTCTCCCGCAGCGTGGCGCGGTGTCGGATCCCGTGCAAGATGACCGCGCTCAACAACAGCGCGTCGCCGGCGATCGCGAACAGATCGGCGAGGTTGAAGGCGACGCCGTGCATCGTGCCCGCGACGACGAGCGGGTCGGGCACGCCCTGCGACCACGCGAACAACGAGACGAGATTCCCGAGTGCACCGCCGCACGCGATTCCCGCGCCACACGCGGCTGCGTTCGATGGGACGCGCGGCACGAGCACGACGAGCGCCGCAATCACGGTGCCGATGATCACTGCAACGAACGGCGTGCGCGCGTGATGGAAATCCGCAGCTGCGAATGACTTGTGCACCAGATCGATCGCGGCGAAGGAAACGGCGGTGCAAACGAGAAGCGTACGACGCAGTCTCACACTGCAAAGCATGACACGCAGCTCAAGTCCGTCCGACGCGCTACCGAAGATTTACCAATGGGACAACGCCGCTATCCCGAGTGTGTCACCCGCGAGGGAAAGCTTCGCCTGCGTTCGTTGGAAGAGGTCGTTGCCCTACCTCGCCGAAGCCCCTTGACTGCGGAGCTCCAACGCGCGCTCGCAGCGGCCTCCCAGCTGCACGGACTGCGCTCCGATCTCTCACCAGTACCTGTGCGTCCCACTGCGACGATCACCGAGGCCGGCGCCTACCGCTTCCGCCTGCGTGATCCAATCGACCTGCGCGTCTCGCGCGTCGGTGGGCGCTCCGCGCTCGGGTTCCTGCACGAGCTCGGTCACCTGTTGGACCACCAGATCTTCTACGACCGCAAGACACGCTCGTGGGCGTCGGCGGTGCACCCGGCGTTCGCACCGTGGCGCGAGGCTGCGGCGTTGCTCGAGAAGCGCCTCCTGCCCGGCGGCTATTCGCGCCAGCGCTACTTCCAATCGGTACACGAGGTCTGGGCGCGCTCCTACGCGCAGACCGTACTGCTGCGATCTGAGGATCGCGCGCTCAACCGGCGGCTCGAGAAGCTGCAGGCCGAAGACGACGCGCACATCTGGCCCGCGGATCAGTTCGCGGCAGTGGCGCTCGAGGTCGAGCTCGTGTTCGAGCGGCTCGGGCTCAGGCAGTTGAGCCTCCCGCTCGCTGCCTAGTGCCCCTGCCAGTGATGCTGCCGAGGCCGTGTGCATTGCTGGTAGGGGCACTCACACGCCTTTTTGCGCTTCGAGCTGCCGAGGCGCTGCGGGCTCGTTGCCGAGATCGGGATGGTTCTCGAACCCGTACTTCACGATCGCGCGCTTCGCGGCAAGCACCTCGTCGAGCCGGCGTACCGGCCGTCCGTGCGGCGCGTCGCGGAGCACGTCCGGATCCTCCTCCGCTTCGCGCGCAATGGCGAGCATCGCCTCGGCGAACTCGTCCAGCGTCTCCTTCGCCTCGGTCTCCGTCGGCTCGATCATCAGCGCCTCGGGGACAACGAGCGGAAAGTAGATCGTCGGCGGGTGGAAGCCGTAATCCATCAGCCGCTTCGCGACGTCGAGCGCCGAGATGCCGTAGTTGCGCTTCAACGAACGGGCGCTCAACACGAACTCGTGCATCGCGAGACGGTCGTACGGGAGGTCGTACGCCTTTCTCAGCAGGGCGAGCAGGTAGTTGGCGTTCAGAACGGCGGCCTCCGACATCTCGCGGAGTCGTGGGCCGTAGGAGCGGATGTACGCGTACGAGCGAACGAACACGCCGAACGGTCCCGTGAAGCCGCGCACCTTGCCGATCGACTCCGGACGGTCGTAGTCGAGGCGGAACCGCTCGCCGTCCCTGACCACGGCTGGGACCGGCAGAAAAGGCTCGAGCGTGTCTCGAACGACGATCGGCCCACCTCCCGGCCCGCCTCCACCGTGCGGTTGCGAAAAGGTCTTGTGCAGGTTGATGTGCACGATGTCGAAACCCATGTCACCGGGCCTCGAGATGCCGCAGACGGCGTTCAGGTTGGCGCCGTCGTAGTAGAGGAGAGCGCCGACCTCGTGGAAGATCTGTGCGATCTCCTCGATGTGCTCGTCGAAGAGCCCGAGCGTCGACGGATTCGTCAGCATGAGCCCGGCGGTCCGCTCGTTCACAAGCCCGCGGAGGTGCGCGACGTCGACGTTGCCGCGGGCGTCGGTCTGGACCTTCGCGAGCTTGTACCCAGCCATCGTCACGCTGGCCGGATTCGTGCCGTGCGCCGTGTCGGCCGTGATGATCGTGTCGCGTTGGTCGGCCTCGCCGCGATCTGCGAAATAGGCACGCATGAGCATCAGGCCCGTCAGCTCCCCTTGCGAGCCCGCGGCCGGCTGCAACGAGCACGCATTCAGGCCTGATACCTCGATCAGGATCTCCTGCAGCCGCCACATCAGCTCGAGCGCGCCCTGGACCGCGTCCTCGTCCTGATATGGATGGAGATCCCGGAAGCCCGGCAACATCACCAGCCGCTCGTTGACGCGCGGGTTGTACTTCATCGTGCAGGAGCCAAGCGGATAGAAGCCCGTATCGATACCGAAGTTGCGTGTCGAGAGCTCCGTGAAGTGCCGCACGATCTCTGGCTCGGCGAGCTCGGGTAGCCGCGGCGGAACCTGACGGCGCAACTCGTCCGGCACCTTGGCGGCCCGAACGTCGTAGCGCGGCAGCTCTCCGCCGCGCCGGCCTGGCTGCGACTTCTCGAAGATCAACTTCACTGGGCCAGCGCCTCCACGAGCCGGTCGATGTCCGCGGGCGTACGGCGCTCGGTGACCGCGACGAGCAGCGCATCGTCGAGCCCTTCGTAGTCACGGCCGAGCGCATAGCCAGGATGCACCCCGCCTTCGCGGGCGGCGCGGATCGCATCCTTCGCGCTCCGTCCGGTGCGAACGGCAAACTCCTTGAATGTTGCCCGTTCAGGAAACGCAAGCTCGAGCCCGGCCGCCGTCAGCCCGCTCTTCGCGTACTCAGCGAGGCTCATGCAGGTCTCCCCCACCTCTCGCAATCCCTGCGGGCCCAGCCACGAGAGATGCACGAGGCCGCCGAGCGCCAGCAGCGTCTGGTTCGTCGTGATGTTGGAGGTGGCTTTCTCGCGGCGGATGTGCTGCTCGCGGGTCTGCAGGGTCAGGACATAGCCGCGCTCTCCTGCGGCGTCCAGCGTCTCGCCCACGATCCGGCCCGGCATGCGGCGGATGAACTCGCTCCGCGCAGCGAGGAAGCCGTAATGGGGCCCGGCGAAGGACTGGTAGTTGCCCGCGCTCTGGCCCTCGCCGATTGCCATGCCGCAGCCGTACACACCCGGTGCCTCGAGCACGCCGAGAGAGATCGGGTCGACGTGCGCAATCGCGATGGCCTCCGCGTCGTTCGCTGCGGCGGCGAGATCCGGTGCCGGCTCGAGGCAGCCGAAGAAGTTCGGCTGCTGGAAGATCACGCACGCCGCATCCGTCGCCGCCCGGCGTAGCTGGTCGGGGTCGGTCACACCGCCGCGATGAGGCACCTCGACGATCTCGAGCCCGAAACCCGGCGCGTACGTCTTGACCACCTGCCGCACCTGCGGGCTCGTCGCCTCTGTCACCACGACCTTCGTCCGTCCCGTCGCGTGCTTCGCCATGTAGCAGGCGTCGGCTGCGACCGTCGTGCCGTCGTAGCCCGAGGCGTTCGAGACGTCCATCCCCGTCAGCTCGCAGATCACAGTCTGGTACTCGAAGATCGCCTGGAGTACGCCCTGGCTCATCTCCGGTTGGTACGGCGTGTAGGCCGTGAGCAGCTCGCCGCGCTGGAGCACGGTGTCGACGACGGCAGGCACGTAATGGTCGTAGATGCCGGCGCCGAGGAACGAAAGCTCCTTGCTCGTGTCGACATTCCGCACCGCGAGCTCCTCGAGGTGGCGCGAGAGCTCTTGCTCGGAGAGCGGTGGTTCGAGGTCGAGCTCGCGCCCGAGGCGCACGCCCTCGGGAATGTCGCGGAAGAGCTCCTCGACGGAGGAGACCCCGATCGCCGCGAGCATCTCGTCGCGGTCCCGCTCCGTCAACGACAAATAACTCATTGGTTTTTCCCGAGCGAAGCGACGGGACTAACCCTCATCGCGGAAAATGCGCAGCATTTTTTCGCGACATTAGGATTCTGCGACGACTTGCTTGTAGGCGTCGGCGTCGAGCAGCGAGTCGGTCTCCGAGGAGTTCGTCAGCCGGATACGGATCAGCCAGCCTTCGCCGTACGGATCGTCGTTGACGGTCTCGGGCTCCTCGATCACCTTCGCGTTCACCTCGAGCACCTCCCCGGACAGAGGCGCGATCACGTCCGAGACCGCCTTCACCGACTCCACTTCACCGTAGGCCGAGTCCTTCGCGATCGTGTCGCCCTCGTTCGGCGGTTCGTAGTGGACGAGCTCTCCGAGCGCGTCCTGCGCAAACCAGGTGATGCCGAGCACGGCCTCGTCCCCGTCGATGCGGGCCCAGTCATGTTCGGAGTGGTACTTCAGCTCGTCGGGATAGGTCTCGCTGGCGGCCAATTGGCGCTACTCCTCTCGCTTGTAGATCGGTCTCTTGACGACGCGTGCCCGCCGCGACTTCCCGCGGACGTCGATCACCAGTTCGGTGTCCGGCGTCGCAACGCCCGCAGGGACGTAGCCCATACCGATGCCGCGGTCGAGCATCGGCGAATGCGTGCCCGACGTGACCTCACCGCCGCCCTCGATCGCCATGCCCTGCCTCGGCACCCCCTTCTCCTCGAGCACGAAGGAGACGAGCTTGCGCTCAGGGCCGCGAGCCTTGACCTCGCGTAGCGCGGTTGCACCGGAAAACTCCTTGTCGAGCGCGCAGCACCAGCCGAGGCCGGCTGAGATCGCGTCCGTGTCGGGCGTGATGTCGTTCCCGTGCAACGGCAGGGAGGCTTCGAGCCGAAGGGTGTCGCGCGCTCCGAGTCCACACGGGACAGCGCCGCGCTCGAGCACACGGTCCCAGAGGGCGGCAGCGTCCTCCGCCATGACGAGGATCTCGCAGCCCGCCTCACCCGTGTAGCCGGTGCGGTTCACCATGCACTGAATCCCGTCGATCGCTCCCTCGGCGAACGTGAACTGCTTGGCCTCGGGCAGACCCAGCCGCTCGATCGCGCGGGGCCCCTGGACCGCGAGCAGCGCGTACTCGTCGGAGGCATCGCGCACGTCGGAGCCGCGGCGCTCCCGCTCCTTGAACCAGCCAAAGTCCACCTCCCGGTTGGCGGCGTTCACGATCAGCAGATACCGGAACGGCTCGAGCCGGTAGACGATCAGGTCGTCGATGATGCCGCCGCGGTCATTCGTCAAGAGGGTGTACTGCGCCTCGCCCGGGTCGATCTTTTCGAGGTCGTTTGAGAGCAGTCCCTGCAAGAGCTCCGTCGTGCGAGGGCCCTCGACCTCGAACTCGCCCATGTGCGACACGTCGAAGACGCCGCAGTCAGCCCGGACCGCCCGGTGCTCGGTGATGACTCCTTCGTACTGGACCGGCATCTCCCAGCCGGCGAACGGCACCATTCGCGCTCCGAGCGCGACGTGGCGATCGTGGAGCGGCGTCTTCAGGAGCATCTGGGCCATCGCCCAACGATGCTAACGAGCGTCGGAAAGGTGCCGCTCCGGCTGTGTCTCTAGAGGCGCAGCCGGAGCGGCGGACCGGGTCAAGGGGCCAACCAGGGAGGATGAACCCCAAGAGGGGATCCGACAGACAACCGGGCCGCGCCGGCGCTAAACCCTTTTGGCGGTTTTAGTCGTCGCGGAGGAACGAAGGCACGTCGAGCACATCGTGCGAGACGTCGAATCCCTCGCTCGCAGCGGTCGCCCGCAGCGGTGCTTCGGGGCTCGACTCCCTGCGGCGACTGCGCCGGCGACCCTGGCCCCCGAACCCCGTCGCGATGACCGTGACCCGAACCTCGTTGCCGGCCGAGTCGTCAATTACCGCGCCGAAGATGACGTTGGCGTTCTGGTCCGCGGCCCCCGTGACGACCTCGGCGGCCTCGTTGACCTCAAAGAGGCCGATGTCGGAACCACCAGTGATGTTGAGCAGGATCCCGGTCGCCCCTTCGATCGACGCCTCGAGTAGCGGAGAGGAGACCGCTATCCGTGCCGCCTCCGCCGCGCGGTTCTCACCAGATGCGCTGCCGATGCCCATCAACGCCGAGCCGGCGTCGCGCATGATCGTCCTGACGTCGGCGAAGTCCAGATTCACGAGACCCGGCTCCGTGATCAGATCGGTGATCCCCTGGACACCCTGGCGCAGGATGTCGTCGGCCATCCGGAACGCCTCGACGACCGAGGTCTGCCGCTCGACGACCTGCAGCAGCCGGTCGTTCTCGATCACGATCAGCGTGTCGACGCGGTCGCGCAACTGGTCGATGCCACGCTCCGCCTGATCCGCGCGCTTGCGACCCTCGAACGCGAACGGCCGCGTGACGACGCCGACGGTCAGCGCGCCGATCTCCTGGCCGAGCTCCGCGACGATCGGAGCACCCCCGGTGCCGGTGCCGCCGCCTTCACCTGCGGTAATGAAGACCATGTCCGCGCCCTTCAGCGCCTCCTTGAGCTCGTCGCGGCTCTCCTGCGCAGCGGCCAATCCGATCTCCGGATCTGCGCCTGCGCCAAGCCCGCGCGTCGCCTGCGCGCCCACCTGAATCTTCACGTCGGCGTCCGTCATCATCAGTGCCTGCGCGTCGGTGTTCACGGCGATGAACTCGACCCCGGACAGGCCGGCGTCCACCATGCGGTTGACCGCGTTGGTGCCTCCGCCGCCGACGCCGACGACCTTGATGACCGCGAGATAGTTCCCTGTTTGGCTCATGGCACTGAAGGTGGCCCGGCCTCAAGCTGGAGTAAAGCGTTGGGGCTGCCGAGCGCCTCTTCCGCAGGAGGGTACGCTGCCAATACCGGGGTGTCAACGGGCACAACTATCAAGCTCAGCCTGAGGGTTGAGGGTTGCGTCCGGCGACCGGGCGCTCGGGGACCGTGATGTCGAGATAGTCGGGACCGCCCCGGCCGGGCAACGCGAGGGTCGGCAGGATGCTCCGCGCAATCGCAATCTTGAGGCGCAGGTCGACCGGGGCGCCGAGTTGGATCTCGAGCCCACCACGCAGTCCAAGCGTGATCTGACCGTCGAGCGCGCGCACGAAGGCGACCCGAGCGGCAAAACCGCTACCCACGAACGCAGCGAGCGACCGGGCCGCAAGCGCCCCCGGCTCGTCCGCGAGAAAAGCGCCCTTCGAAATTTCGGTCCGTGAGGGGAGCCAGATCCGCGGCAGGTCGCGGCTGGCTCCGAGCGGGATCGTCGCGATGACCCGCCCGCGCGCCGACACGAGCCACGACTCCGCCCCCCGCCGCAGCAAGGCGACCGGCAACTCCGGGAAGACGCGGATCCTGAGTGTGTGCGGGAACGCCCGGTCGACCACCGAACTGCGGATGGCCGCCAGGCCGTTGACGCGTTGCTCGACGGCGTCGCCGTTCAAGGCCACGAGGCTGCGGCCGTCGAAGGCGCGAAGCTCCGCACGCACCTCCGCAGCCAGCACAGGCGCCGCACCATCGACCTCGATCGAGCGGACGGCAAACATAGATGTCTCACGCGCCAAGGCGTACAGCCCGCCGGCCAACAGGACCAGAGATGCGCCGATCGCAAACGACCGGCCCGAGGGTGCAAACCGCAGCACGTCGATGCTCCGCCTGCGCGGGAGCTGGAGAACCTTCTCGCCCACGCGGGTGACTTCGCCGCTCCGGCCGTGGGTCCTACCCCGAGATGGAGGGCAACTCGAGCGCGCCGAGGAATTCGACCTCGTGCTGCAGCTCGACGCCGAACTGCTCCCAGGCGCGGCGCCGGGCCTCGGCCATCAGGGCGATCGCGTCGACCGAGCAGGCGCTATCCGCGTTCTCGATGAAGTTCGCGTGGCGAGGCGAGATCTGCGCGCCGCCGATCCTGTGACCCTTGAGGCCGCAGGCCTCGAGCATCCTCCCCGCCGAGAGCTCGTGATCGGGATTCTTGAACACGCTGCCGTAGGTGCGCTTGTTCGTCGGCTGCGCGGCCTTTCGCTGCGCCTGCAGGTCGGCGACGATCGCCTTGATCTCGCCCGGCGGGCGCGGACTGAGCCGAAACTCCACGCGCGCAACGACCTGGCCGTGCTCCAGGTCGGAATGCCGATAGCTGAGACCGAGCTCGTCCGGCGTCCGCCACTCCGCACCGTCGCCGTCGACGACGAGCGCGCGCAGGAGGATGGCCGACCAGTCTCCGCCGTAGGCGCCGGCGTTCATCCAGACGCCGCCGCCGGCGGTGCCGGGGATCGCACATGCGAACTCGAAGCCGCCGAGGCCGGCGGCGCGGGCACGGTGCAGGGCGACGGCATTCGGCGCTCCGCCGCCGGCTACGAGCAGCTCTCCCTGCACATCGACCTGCAGGAGCTCGCCGCCGAGCTTGAGGGCCATGCCCTCGAAGCCGTCGTCGGCGACGAGGAGGTTGGAGCCGAGACCGATCGCCGCCACGTGGAGGCCTTGCTCGCGTGCAAAGCCGAGTGCGCTCTGGAGCTCCTCGACCGACTCCGGCCGCGCAAAGGCCCGCGCAGGCCCGCCCGTACCGAGGGTCGTGAAGCGCGAGAGACGGACGCCTTCGTCGATCTTCACTCGAGCGTCTCCAGGAGTGTTCCCGCTGCTCGATCCACATCACCGGCCCCGATCGTCACAACACGGTCGCCGGGACGGACCACGCCACCGAGGAAGCGCGCCCCTTCCTCGACCGAAGGCGTCCACGCGACGAGCATCCCCGGCCGCCGTTCGGCGAGTGCATCGACGACGAGCTTGCCCGTCACTCCCTCGATCGGCTCTTCGCGCGCGGGATAGACATCGGTCACCGCGACGACGTCGGCGGCGGCAAGAGCAGCTGCCAGCTCGCGCGCGAGATGCCGGGTGCGGGAGTAGAGATGCGGTTGGAAGAGGACGAGCAGGCGGCCGCCCTCGCCGTTCCGCAACGCGTCCAGGGTCGCGGCGATCTCCGCCGGATGGTGGGCGTAGTCGTCGTAGACGTCGACACTTCCGGCCTCGCCGCGATGCTCGAGCCGCCGCGCCGCGCCGCGAAACTCTGCGAGCACCCCTACGGCTTCCTCACGGCTCACTCCGGCGAGCTCGAGCGCTGCGAGCGCGGCCGCCGCGTTGCGCCTGTTGTGGTCGCCCGCAACCGCCAGCGGTCCATCGTACTGAGCGAGCTCCTCTCCGCGCACGATTGCCGGGACGTTTGCGAGCCAGTCCTCGAAAAGCTCGGCGACCTCCGCACGCGAGCCGAACGTCGTGTGATGGTCGAGGTCGACGTTCGTCAGGACGGCGATGCGCGGGCGCAGCTGGGCGATCGTCCGGTCGGACTCGTCTCCCTCCACGACCAGCCATCCTTCTCCGGTCCCCGCGTTCCCTCCGAGCTGCGGGACATCGGCGCCGATCAGCCAGGCAGGATCGCGGCCGAGCTCCCTCAGCGAGAAGGCGATCATGGCGCTGGTCGTCGTCTTGCCGTGCGCGCCCGCGACCACGATCGAGTCTCGCAGCGAGACGAGCTCGGCGAGCAGCTCGGCGCGAGGCTTCCCAGGGACGCGTCCTACGAACGCCGTCGAGGCGAACGCCTCCCAACCCTCCGGCAGTTGCGACGGCTCGTCCGAGATCTCGACGTCGATCCCTTGGAGCTGCTCGAGGTACGGGGTATGCACTCGGTCCCAGCCGCGCACCTCCGCCCCCCAGGCCCGCGCGAGCAGCGCGTACGCGCTCATACCCGCCCCGCCGATACCGGCGATCCAGAATCTGCGTCCGTCAAGAGGCGAGGGCAATGAGCTCCTCGGCGATCTCGTCCGCGGCGTCGGGCCGGGCAAGTCGCGTCATCGCGGCGGACATCTCCGCAAGGCGGTGCGGATCGTCGAGCAGCGAGCGGATCAGATCAGGCGCGCGCCCGACCTCCGTCTCCGGCACGACCACCGCACCCCCGGCCTCCTCGAAGTAGCGCGCGTTCTTCTCCTGATGGTCGCCGGTGGCGAAGAGACCGGGCACGAGCACCGCTGGCTTGCCCGCGGCCGCGAGCTCCCAGACCGAGCCGCCGGCTCGGGCCAGCGCGAGGTCGCTGGCTCCCAATGCAGCTCCGAACTCTTCGGTGAATGCGTAGAGGCGGTAATCCGGCCTGGTTACTCTCGAACGCAGCTCGTCGTAGTCGCGCGTGCCCGCCAGGTGCAGCACCGCGGGCCCCGCCTCGCCGAACGCGTCGATCGCGAGCTCGTTCAGCACACGCGCACCCAGCGAGCCGCCGAAGACGAGCAGCACGGGCCCGGTCTCCGGCAGGCCGAACAGCCTGCGCGCTTCGTCACGCGGGACGGGTCGCGAGCGCGCCGGTATCGGCCTACCCGTGACTCGGTACTTCGATCCTTCACGGCCGGCGATCGGGAACGAGAGGAAGACGCGCCGCGCAAACGGAGCGGCGAGCCTGTTGGCGAGACCGAGATGCGCGTCGGCCTCCATCAACGCTGTCGTGATCTTCTTGCGCGCGGCCGCGTACACCATCGGCCCCGCGACATAACCGCCGCCTCCCAGCACGACATCGGGTTGCCGCGCTTCGAGGATGCGCGCGCAGGCGCGCGGAGCCCTGCCGGCCAGCAGCAGCGCGCGTGCCAATGCGGGCGACGGCCGGCGCGGCAGGCCGGAGATGCGAAAGGTGTCGAGCTCGTAGCCCGCCTCGGGAACGAGACGGGCTTCGATGCGATCGGGCGATCCCGCGAACGTCACCTGTGCGCCGCGCCGCCGCAGTGCTTCAGCGACCGCCAGCGACGGCGCGACGTGTCCCGCTGTCCCGCCGGCTGCGATCAGGCACCGCACGTTTCGCCTCTGCTGCTCCATGCCTGCCGGCGATGTTAAGGAGGATCCCCACTCCCAGGAGCGCGACAACGAGGCTCGAGCCACCGTAGGAGATGAACGGCAGCGGAATCCCGGTCAATGGCGCCAGCCCGAGGACCGCCGCCAGGTTGATCACGGCCTGCCCGCAGACCAGCCCGACGATCCCGGCCGCAAGTCGTTTGCCGAATGGATCGGCGCATGCGAGCGCGACGCGCAGGCCCGCGTAGGCGAACGCTGCGTACGCAGCGATCACCGCCGTCACTCCGAGCAGCCCGAGCTCCTCGCCGATCACGGCGAAGATCATGTCGGTGTGCGCCTCGGGCAGATAGTTGATCTTGACAACGCCGTGGCCGAGCCCGGCGCCGAGGAAACCGCCGGACCCGAACGAGATCAGCGCCTGCACGGTCTGGAAACCCGCGCCCTGAGGGTCCTTCCACGGATCGATGAAGCTGAAGATGCGGGCGCGCCGATAGGGCTCGAACCAGATCGCGACGAGACCGAGGGCGACTGCGATGCTCATTCCGCCCGCCAGGGTCGGGACCGGCGTCCCCGAGATCAGCAGCACCGCCAACAGGACGACCACGAGCGAGATTGCCGTGCCGAGGTCCGGCTCGGCGAGGATCAGCAGGCAGAAGACACCGAGCAGCAACCCGATCGGGCGCCACAGCTCGCGGAGTGACCGCGGCGCCGGGCGCTTGCAGAGATACGCCGCCGCCCACACGGCCAGCGCGAGCTTGGCGAGCTCCGAAGGCTGAAACGTCGCCGGCCCGAACTCGATCCAGCGGCGGGCGCCGTTGATGCGCGAGCCGATCACGAGCACGGCAAGGCAGCCGCCCAGCGCGGTCAGCACCAAAGCAGGCGCGAGGAGACGCAGACGCCGGTAGTCGAATCGCGATGCGGACATCATCAGCGCCACTCCGATCAGGGCGTACACGCCCTGCTTCTTCAGGTACGACATCGGATCCGTGCGCGCGAGTGCGGCGGGGGCCGACGTCGAGCTGTAGACCATCACCAGGCCGAAGGCGACGAGGGCCAGCGTCACGAGCACGAGCAGGTGCGATTCGAGCTGCCCTTTTTTCACCACAGCTCCCCAACGAGCCTGCGGAAGGTCTCCCCGCGCTCTTCGAAGTCGCGGAACTGGTCGTAGCTCGCGCACGCGGGCGACAACAGCACGACGTCACCCGGCTCGGCGTCTCCTGCAGCGGCGCCCACGGCTGTTGCAAGGTCGCCCGAACGGCGGAACGCGCGGCCCGCGCGGCCCAGCGACGCCGCGAGGCTCTCTGTCGCCTCGCCGATGAGGTCGATCGAGCGCACGGAAGCGGGCAGCCCCTCGGCGAGCTCGTCGAACGATTCGCCCTTTAACGACCCGCCGAGAATCAGGCGGAGGGGCTGGCCCGCATAGGCTGCGATGCCTCGACGCGCCGCAGCCGTGTTCGTCGCCTTTGAGTCATTGACGAAGCGAACCCCGTCGCGCTCGAGCACGATTTCCAGCCGGTGCGCGACTCCGGGAAACGTGCGTAGCGCTTCCGCGATCGCATCTTCCTCGATTCCCGCGGCCCGGGCGGCGGCGGTCGCCGCGGCTGCGTTCTCACGGTTGTGCTCGCCGGGGATGAGCGGCTCGGCGGGAAGCGGATCGTCGGCGTGAAACTCGATCCGGTCGGCGCCGCCGGGAACGGCCTCGAAATCGCGCGGGACGACGGCGACGTCGGCCTCGGTCTGGTTCTCGAAGATGCGCAGCTTCGCGTCCCTGTACGCGTCGTAGGAAACGTGGCGGTCGAGGTGGTCCGGCTCGAGGTTGAGCAACACCGCCACTCGGGGCCGGAGGCGGTGCACGTCCTCGAGCTGAAAGCTCGAGAGCTCACAGACGATCCAGGCCTCCTTCTCAAGCGCGCCGTCGAAGCTCGTCAGCGGCCGGCCGACGTTCCCGGCAACCGCGACGGGCTTGCCCGCAGCGCGGAACATGGCGCCGAGGAGCTCGCTGGTCGTCGTCTTCCCGTTCGTTCCCGTGATCCCGACGAAGGGGTTGCGGAGCAGGCGGAAGCCGAGCTCGACCTCGCTCCAGATTGGGATCCCACGCGCACGCGCGGTCGCTGCCAGCGGTGACTCCCCGGGCACGCCCGGGCTCTTGATGAGCAGCTCGACGTCGTCCAGCAGACCTTCCTCCTCAGTCCCCAGGTGGATTTCGACGCCGGCTTCGGCAAGCCTCCCGGTGTCCAGGCCGTCTGCCCGGTCGACACCCAGCGTGGGTACCCCGCGCCCGGCGAGCGCGAGGGCCGCCGCCTGACCGGAGCGGGCGAGCCCCAGGACGAGCGCCCGGCGTGGGAGCTTCACGGCTTGCGCGCGGCGACCGCTAGCCGGCCTTGTACAGCCGCCAGAGTCACGGCGTTGAATCCGGCGTCGGTGAAGAGTCGCTCGATCTCACGCGCGTCTAAGTTCAACGCGGGCACCGTGGGGTCCTGGTCACCTGTCGCGACAGCCACCTCCCCGCCAGGCCGGAGAACACGAAAGAACTCGGCCGCGGCCTCTGGGTTGGGCACAGCAGTCGCGAGGATCTCGTCGGCGGCCGCATCTGTGAGCGGGAGGACGTCCATCGAACCGACGAGGTAGAAGACATTCGAGGCCGTGGTCGCTTTCCGCAGGCACTCGAGCGCGTCGACGGACCGATCGACGACGAGGACGTCGCCCTCGGGAGCAACTCGCGCCGCGAGCTCGGAGACCGAATCGCCTGCTCCGATCCTGACGACGGTATCGCCGGGCCGCTCGCTCAGCGTCGGAAGAACGTGAAGTCGCGGTAGAAGAGGGCGAAGCCGATCGCGCAGAGGATCGCGGTGACGATCCAGAAACGCACCATGATCTTCGTCTCGGACCACGCCTTCATCTCGAAGTGGTGGTGGATCGGGGCCATCAG
>WNEY01000053.1_pt1 | contig 48636 bp, 47 predicted proteins | sample 5400531 | NCBI WGS metagenome assembly WNEY01 (sample SAMN13153338, study PRJNA577476) | soil metagenome | isolation source: 200 cm saprolite under Douglas fir tree site 1 | place: USA:California | collected 2015-04-18 | reverse complement strand
GTTCGGGGCGGGTCGGGCCCAACCGGCGGAACCGCGGAGCCGACCGACGTGGCTCAAGTTGCGTGACGGTTCTTCGTACGGTTCAGTCCCCAACGACTTTCGGGCCGGCTTGCGCCGGCCTTTTTTTGCGCCCGAAAGCCTGGGGGACGGACGAGCCCGCCTAGCGGATCGCGGCCAAGGTGGCGCCGAGGATCGCCTTCGGCTTTTCCGCCGTGCCGCTCTGCAGCAGGACCGCGGCCTCGTCGACGCCGCCGCCCGCAACCGACTGCAGCGGAATGCTCCACGAATTGGCCTTGCCGGTCCACTCGCCGAGCTTGACCCAGCGCCGCACCACGTTGTGGTAGGTGACGGTGCGGCCCTTGTTCTCGCCGCGGCCAATCGCGATGGCGACGGACTTCGCCAGTCCGCACAGCCAGACCTCCGCGCGACCCGCCGCGGCGTCGGGAGCGCTGACGTTCAATTGGCCGTCGGCGAGCGCAAGCGTCATCGGCGGCAACGACATGGCGCCGCCCTTGCGGCTCTGGGCAATGGCGCGCTCGATCGCCGTCCGGTCGCTGCCGAGCGCATGCAGGGCGCCGTTCACCACCACTTGCGGCGTATAGACCTGGCCGTCGCCGCGCACGTGCGCATAGGCCTTTTGGCGAGCGGTGTTGCGCGGATCGGCGAGCGTGTCCTTCCAGCCGAGATAGTCCCAGTAGTCGATCGGCACGCTGATCGTGACCAGGGAAGGATCCGCCGCAAGCTCGCCGAGGAGCTTGTCGGCGGGCGGGCAGGAGGAGCAGCCCTGGCTGGTGAACAACTCGATGACGGCGCGCGGCTCGGCTTGCGCGGACGATTGCGGGGCGAGCGAGTAGACGACGACCGCGGCAGCACAAGCAAAACCGTCACACGCGAGGAAACGACGCGCCATACCGATCCTTCCCGCCCCCGCAGGCCGGGCCCGTCTTATCCGCCCCCTCTGCCGTCCGATTCATAGTGAGCCGCGCGATCACCCGCCACTCAATTCGTGGTGAGGCGGCAAACGGACGTCAGGCCGCCACCAGCTGGCGCAGCACGTACTGCAAGATGCCGCCATGCTTGAAGTAGTCGAGCTCGTCGAGGGTATCGATGCGGCAGAGGAGCGGGATGCGCCTGAGGCCGCCGTCGGCGGCGACGATCTCGGCGATCATCCGCTGGCGCGGCTTGATCTCGCCGTGCAGCCCGCGGATCGTCACCTGCTCGTCGCCCTTGAGCCCGAGCGACTGCCAGGAGGTGCCCTCCTCGAAGCAGAGCGGCAGCACGCCCATGCCGATCAGGTTCGAACGATGGATGCGCTCGAACGACTGGCAGATGACGGCGCGCACGCCGAGCAGGTTGGGTCCCTTGGCGGCCCAGTCGCGCGAGGAGCCGCTGCCGTATTCCTTGCCGGCGAAGATGACGAGCGGGACCCGCTCGCCCTTGTAGCGCATGGCGGCGTCGTAGACCGACATGCGCTGGCGCGACGGATGATGGACGGTCACGCCGCCTTCGACGCCGGGCACCATCTGGTTCTTGAGCCGGATATTGGCGAACGTGCCGCGCATCATCACCTCGTGATTGCCGCGGCGCGTGCCGTACTGGTTGAAGTCGGCCGGCTTGACCTTGTGCTCGACGAGATATTTCCCGGCCGGCGAGTCGACCTTGATCGATCCCGCCGGCGAGATGTGGTCGGTGGTGATGGAGTCGAGCAGCAGGCAGAGCACGCGCGCATCGACGATGTCGGTGAGCGGCGTCGGGTGGCGTCCCATGCCGGTGAAATAGGGCGGGTTCTGCACGTAGGTCGATCTCTTGTCCCAGGCGTAGGTCAAGGCGCCCTTCACGTTGATGCCACGCCAATGCGAGTCGCCCTTGAACACGTCGGCGTATTTTTTCGTGAACATGTGCTTGGTGATGGTCTTGCGCACCACGCCGGTGATCTCGCGGCTGGTCGGCCAGATGTCCCGCAGGAAGACCTTCTTGCCCTTCTTGTCGAGGCCGAGCGGCTGCTTGAGCAGATCCGAGTACATCGAGCCCGCGAGCGCATAGGCGACGACCAGCGGCGGCGAGGCGAGATAGTTCGCCCGCACGTCGGCATTGACGCGGCCTTCGAAATTGCGGTTGCCCGAGAGCACCGCCGCGGCGACCAGGTCGTGCTCGTTGATCGCCTTCGAGATTTCGGGCGCCAAGGGCCCGGAATTGCCGATGCAGGTGGTGCAGCCGAAGCCGACCAGATTGTAGCCGAGCTTGTCGAGATCCTTCTGCAGCCCGGACTTGTCGAGATATTCGGCGACGACCTGCGAGCCCGGCGCCAGCGAGGTCTTGACCCAGGGCTTGACCGACAATCCCTTCGCCACCGCCTTGCGGGCCAACAGGCCGGCGCCGACCATCACGTTCGGGTTGGACGTGTTGGTGCAGGAGGTGATCGCGGCGATGACCACGTCGCCGTGGCCGAGGTCGTGCTTGCGGCCCGCGACCGGAACCCGTCTCGACCCCCCGGCCTTGGAGAAGTTCTTGTCCAAGGAGGTGGCGAGCGACGGATGCAGGTCGAAGATCTCCTTGCCGCCGTCGCCGCCCTTGTTGAATTCCTTGTCCATCGCGGTGGCGAAGCCGGCCTTCACCTCCTTGAGCGCGACGCGGTCCTGCGGGCGCTTGGGGCCGGCGAGCGACGGCTCGACCTGCGACAGCTCGAGCTTGAGCACGTCGGTGAAGACCGGGTCGGGCGTCGACTTGGTCCGGTACAGGCCCTGCGCCTTGGCATAGGCGGCGACCAGTTGAACGAGCGCGGCCGGCCGGCCGGTATCGGTGAGATAGCGCAGCGTATCGTCGTCGATCGGGAAGAACCCGCAGGTCGCGCCGTATTCCGGCGACATGTTTCCGATCGTCGCGCGATCCGCGATCGTCAGGTTGGCCAGGCCGGGGCCGAAGAATTCGACGAACTTGCCGACCACGCCGCGCTTGCGCAGCATCTGGGTGACGGTGAGCACGAGATCGGTCGCGGTCACGCCCTCCTTGAGCTTGCCCGCGAGCCGCACGCCGATCACCTCCGGCAGCAGCATCGAATAGGGCTGGCCGAGCATGGCCGCCTCCGCCTCGATGCCGCCGACGCCCCAGCCGAGCACGGACAGGCCGTTGACCATGGTGGTGTGGGAATCGGTGCCGAGCAGCGTGTCGGGATAGGCGACCTCGGTCACCACCGGCGTGCCGTCGACCTTGACCTTGTACTTGTCGCTCCACACCGTGCGCGACAGATATTCGAGATTGACTTGGTGGCAGATGCCGGTACCGGGCGGCACGACCCGGAAATTGTCGAACGACTTCTGCGACCACTTCAGGAATTCGTAGCGCTCCCGGTTCTGCCGGTATTCCTCCTCGACGTTCTTCTTGAAGGCGAGATTGGTCCCATAGAAATTGACCGATACCGAATGATCGCAAACGAGATCGACCGGAACCAGCGGATTGATCTTCTTGGGATCGCCGCCCAGCATCTTCATGGCGTCGCGCATGGCTGCGAGGTCGACCACCGCCGGCACGCCGGTGAAGTCCTGCATCAGCACGCGCGCCGGACGGAAGGCGATCTCGCGCTCCGAGCTCTTGGTCTTGAGCCAGTGCGCAACCGCCTGGAGGTCCTCCTTGGCGACCGAGCGCCCGTCCTCATGGCGCAGGAGATTTTCCAAGAGCACCTTCAGGGAGAAGGGCAGGCGCGAGATGCCTTTGAGGCCGTTCTTCTCCGCGGCCGGCAGGCTGTAAAAAGCAAAGGTCTTGCTGCCCACCTTGAGGGGCTTGCAGCAGCGGAAACTGTCGAGTGACGTCATCGTGTTCGGGTCCCATCCAACCGCGAGGGGCGGGCGGCTGGCGGTAGGAAAATACCGGAAGCGCTTCCTGGTGTCGGCCGCAAGCTCCGCGCGGGTTGATAGTGAGCGCGGGCCGATGGGCTTATAAGGTCTTTTTTTTCACGGTTCCAGAAAATCGACACGCGTCAAGAAGATGGGCACAAGATCAGCGGTTTTGCCCCCCTGCGCCGGGTCCGGCAGGGCGGCTCCCGGCGAGCCGCGACCGCCGCCGGGCGGCCGTTTCGGCATAGCGCGCGCGGGCGCGGCCGCGCCATGCCCCGCGGTCCGCGAGCCCGGGGGCGGCGGCTGATGCGGCTTTCGGGGTCCGACCTCGTCTGCGTCCGCGGCGGCCGGGAGGTATTCCGGAACCTGAGCTTTGCGGTCGGCGCCGGCGAGGCGCTCATCGTGACCGGCCGGAACGGCGCCGGCAAATCCTCGCTCCTGCGGCTCATTGCCGGGCTGCTCCGCCCGCTGGCGGGGCGAATCGACCTCGACGGCGGCGATGCCGAGCTCACCATCGCCGAGCAGGCGCATTATGTCGGCCACCAGGACGCGCTGAAGCCATCGCTCTCGGTGCACGAGAACCTCGCCTTTTGGACGGATTTGCTCGGGGACCGCGGGGGAAACGGCGGCGCCCTCGCCGCCGTCGGGCTCGATGGGCTTGCCGGCCTTCCGGCCGCCTACCTCTCGGCCGGGCAGCGGCGCCGGCTGTCGCTCGCCCGGCTGGTATCGGCGGCGCGCCCGATCTGGCTTCTGGACGAGCCGACCGCCGCCCTCGACACCGCGGCGCAGGCCGTGCTGGCCGGCCTCATGCGCGCCCATCTCGGTGGCGGCGGACTGATCCTGGCGGCGACCCATGGCCCGCTCGGGCTCGACCGGGCAATGGAGCTGAGACTGGAAGGGGGCCGGTGATGGGATGTGCACCCCCCCTCCGTGTCGCTCCCTCGCAAGCTCGCGAGGGGACGCATGAGCCGCCCGCATACGCTGCCTCGATGCCCGCTCGCAACCGGAGCGGCTTGTGCTGAAACCGCTGGCGGCGCTCCTCGGGCGGGACATGCGGCTCGCCGTGCGCGTCGGCGGCGGCGCGCTGATCGGCGTGCTGTTCTTTCTGATCGTGGTCACGCTGGTGCCGTTCGCGGTCGGACCCGATCTGCGCCTGCTGGCGCGCATCGGCCCGGCGATCCTGTGGCTCGGGGCGCTGCTCGCCAACCTGCTTGCCCTCGACCGCCTGATTACGATGGACCACGAGGACGGCTCGCTCGACCTGATCATGGCCGCGCGCGTTCCGCTCGAGCTTGCCCTCGCGGCCAAGGCGTTGGCCCATTGGCTCACCACCGGGCTGCCGCTGATCCTTGCGACCCCCCTTTTCGGCCTCCTTCTCGATCTCGACCCGCGGGCGAGCGGCGCGGTGGCGCTCACCCTGCTCGCGGGCACCCCGGCGTTGACGTTCATCGGCCTCGCCGGCGCCGCGCTCACGGTGGCGCTGCGGCGCGGCGGGCTCCTTCTCGCGGTGCTGATCCTGCCGCTGACGGTTCCCGTGCTCATCTTCGGGGTCGCCGCCAGCGAAGCGGCGATCATCGGACCGGTCCCGTTCGGCGCGCCGTTTCGCATCCTGTGCGCGTTGACGCTGATGAGCATGGTGGTCGGGCCGTTCGCCGCGGCGCTCGCGCTGCGGCAGGGGCTCGATTGACGCGGCGACGCAATGACGCGAGAGCGTCGCCACATTGCCGCCCGCGGCGGTCGCCACTAAGAACTCGGCGCAGGACCAGAAACGCAGGCCAGAGACATGCCGGTGCTCGATCTCGCCAATCCTACCCGCTTCCTCGCGCTGACCGACCGGGCGCTGCCGTGGCTGGCCGCGGCGACGCTGCTCGCATTCGCGCTCGGGGCCAACCAAGTTTATCTCGCGCCCGACGATTATCAGCAGGGCGCGACCGTGAAGATCATGTACATCCATGTGCCGGCGGCATGGCTCGGCCTGTTCGCCTGGACGTTGATGAGCGCGGCCGCGCTCGGCACCCTGGTCTGGCGCCATCCGCTCGCCGACGCCGCCGCCAAGGCCGCCGCCCCCATCGGGGCGGCGTTCACGCTGATGTGCCTCGTCACCGGCTCGCTGTGGGGCCGGCCGATGTGGGGCACCTACTGGGTCTGGGACGCGCGGCTCACCTCGGTGCTGGTCCTGTTCCTCATGTATCTCGGCGTGATGGCGCTGTGGCGGACGGTCGACGACCCCGCGCGCGCCGCGCGCGGCGCGGCGGTGCTCACCCTCGTCGGCGCGATCAACATTCCGATCATCAAGTTCTCGGTCGACTGGTGGAGCACGCTGCATCAACCGGCGTCGGTGCTCAGGCTTGGCGGATCGACGATCCATCCCGCCATCCTGCTGCCGCTGATCGTCATGATCATCGCGTTTACGTTGCTGTTCCTGACGCTGCATCTCGCCGCCATGCGCAACGAGATCATGCGGCGGCGGGTGCGCACCATGCTGATGATGCGGGCGGACGCCCGGCCATGACGGCGGATCTCGGCCCGCACGCGGCGTTCATCGTGACCGCCTATGGGGCCGCGATCGCGATCGTCGCCGGGCTGATTCTGTGGGTGCTGCTCGACCGCCGCTATCTGTCGCGCGCGCTCGACGAGCTCGAAGCGCAGGGCATCACCCGCCGCTCGGAGCGCACGAACGAGGAGAAGCCGTGACGTCGGTCGACAAGGCGCCCCCCGGGCGAACCGCGCGCAGCGCCTGGCGGCGGCGGATGATCGTGCTCATCCCGCTCGTGGGCTTCCTCGCGCTCGCCGCGTTGTTCGTGATGCGGCTGCGCGCCGGGGACCCCTCGCGAATTCCCTCGGCCTTGATCGGGCGCCCCGCCCCGTCGACGAACCTGCCGCCGATCCCGGGCCTCGCGCGCGCGGGCCAGCCGGTGCCCGGCCTCGACAGCGCGGCGTTCAAGGGCGCGGTGACGGTGCTCAACGTCTGGGCGTCGTGGTGCGTGCCCTGCCACGACGAGGCGCCGCTGCTCGTCAAGCTCGCCGCCGATCCGCGCATCCGCGTCGCCGGCATCAACTACAAGGACCAGCCCGAGAATGCCCGGCGTTTCCTCGGCCGCTACGGCAATCCGTTCGCCGCCAACGGAGCCGACGGCAACGGCCGCGCCTCGATCGAATGGGGCGTGTACGGGGTCCCCGAGACCTTCGTGGTCGATCGCGGGGGCCGCATCGCCTACAAGCTGATCGGCCCGATCACCCCGGACAACCTGGAAACGACGCTCAGGCCCGCGATCGAGAAGGCCTTGGCCGCGCCGTCGCCCTGAGAAAGCTGCCGTGGGGCGGGCAAAGGCGCGTCCAGTACGTGCTACCGGAGAGTTCGGTGCTCCGCGCCCTTGCCACCCTACTCTTCCGGCACGGCGTATTTCGTCAGGAGCGGATATTGCAGGGCGGCGAAAACGAACGTCAGCGGGACCACGCCGAACACCTTGAAGCTGACCCAGACGTCGGTCGATTGCGTGCGCCAGACGATCTCGTTGAGGACTGCGAGCGCGAAGAAGAACAGCGCCCAGCGCAGGGTGAGCTTGCGCCAGCCCTCCTCGGTGAGATGGAAGACCGAATCGAAGACGAGGCCGAGCAGCGGCGTGCCGAAGGCGAGGCCGCCGATGAGCACGCCGCCGAACAGCACGTAGATGATGGTTGGCTTGAGCTTGATGAACAGCTCGTCGTGCAGGAGGAGCGTGAGCGAGCCGAACACCAGCACGATGACCGCGGTGACGAGCGGCATGACCGGCAGGCGCCGCACGAGCAGGTAGGAGATCGCGAGCGCCGCCACCACCGCGACCATGAACACCGCGGTCGCGACGAAGATGCCGCCGCGCTCGCCCGCCGCGACGTCCGCGGGCAGGATCCGCGATACCAGCGGCAGGAACAGCGCCGGCCGCGAATTGGCGAGGAAGAACAGCACCAGCGGCCCGAGATCGAGCACCGGCTTCAGGAACGGGTTGAGCTGCGGTTTTTTCGCGTTGGTCGTCATATAGGCTGTGTAGCGTGGCTTGCCGCCGATGTCAGCCTTCGGCTGCTCGCAGGTCGAGGCGAATCAATCGATCCCCGCGATCGCGCGCGCGAAATCCCTCGCCTCGAACGCAGCCAGGTCGTCGATGCCCTCGCCCACGCCGATGAAATGCACGGGCAAGCCGTATTTCGCCGCGATCGCCACGAGAATGCCGCCGCGCGCGGTGCCGTCGAGCTTGGTCATGGCCAAGCCGGTGACGCCGGCGATGGCGCGGAACACCTCGACCTGGGAAAGCGCGTTCTGCCCGACGGTGGCGTCGAGCACCAGCAGCACGGCGTGCGGCGCGCTCGCGTCGACCTTCTTCATCACCCGCACGATCTTCTCGAGCTCGTCCATCAGCATCGCCTTGTTCTGCAGGCGGCCGGCGGTGTCGACGAGCAGCACGTCGATCTCCTCGCCGCGCGCTTCGGTGAGCGCATCGAAGGCGAGCCCCGCCGGGTCGGCGCCGGGGGCGCGCGCGATCACCGCGGCGCCGCTGCGCCCGGCCCAGATCTTGAGCTGGTCGATCGCGGCCGCCCGGAACGTGTCGCCGGCGGCGAGCAACACCGAGCGGCCCTCGGCGCGGAGCTTGGCGGCGAGCTTGCCGATGGTGGTGGTCTTGCCGGAGCCGTTGACGCCGACGACGAGCATGACGAAGGGCTTCGATCGGCCGATCGCGAGCGGCTTCGCCACCGGAGCCAGCACCTTCTCCACCTCGGCGGCGACGACGGCCTTCACCTCGTCCGGCGTGATCTCCTGGTCGTAACGGCCCTCGCCCACCGCGGCGGCGATCTTGGCGGCGCTGTCGACGCCGAGATCGGCACGGATCAGCACCTCCTCGATCTCGTCGAGCATGGCCTGGTCGAGCTTGCGCTTGCTGACGAGATCGGCGATCGCGTCGCCGATCGAGGCCGACGTGCGCTTGAGCCCGCTGCTGAGCCGCCGCCACCAGCCTTGCTGCTCCGTCTCCTGATTGGTCATGTTGCTGCGTTGCCTGCTCCGGCGGGCGGGGTGAGCGCAAGCTGCTGATACATGCCGAGCTTGTCGAAAATCTCCCATTCCTCGACGACGCGGCCTTGCGCGAAGCGATAGACGATCGTGGAAGCGAGCCGCACCTTCCGGCCGGTCGGCGCGATCTCGCCGAGCGGCCCGGTATGGATGGCGCGCATGACCGCCCGCGCGACCACGCGATCGCCGGCGGCGATCAGGTCCTCGATGGCGACCTTGCGGTCCGCAAATGCGGCCGCGAAGCCGGCGTTGCGGGCCATGTAGGTCGCGTGATCGACCGCAGGGCCGGTCGTGGTCGTGTCGTGGTAACGATAGCCCGGACCATGAACGCGGTCGGCGAACGCGACGTTGCCGCGATTGAACACCTCTTCGTAGAAGCGGCGGATCAGCGTCGCGTTGGCGTCCGGATCCGTGGTTTGCTTGACTTCGCTCATGCCGACGTCGTGATAACGATATGACCCCGGAAGAGATAGTGGCTCGCCTGCTCTATCGCGATGGGCTGATGCTGGTGCTCGACAAGCCGGCGGGCTTCGCGGTCCACAAGGGGCCGAAGGGCGGCGAGAGCCTGGAGGACCATTTCGGCGCGCTGCGCTTCGGGCTGCCGCGCGCGCCCGCGCTGGCGCATCGGCTCGACCGCGACACCTCCGGCTGCCTGGTGCTCGGCCGCCACAGGAAGGCGCTCGCCGAGCTCGGCCGCCTGTTCAAGGCCGGCCGGGTCGGCAAGACCTATTGGGCGGTGGTCGAGGGCGGGCCGCAAGCGGAGACGGGCCGCATCGACCTGCCGCTTGCCCGCAAGGACGCGAGCCGCGGCTGGTGGATGAAGCACGATCCGCAGGGCCAGCCGGCGGTGACGACGTGGAAGGTGCTGGGACGCGCACAATCTCGTGACGCGCCCGCCGGTCAGGCGCTGGATACGGCCGGTGCCACAGCGGTCGCAGACCGCGTGCGTGGCACGATCGGCGTCCAGAACCGCCTCACCTGGCTCGCGCTCGAGCCGCTGACCGGCCGCACCCATCAATTGCGGGTGCACTGCGCCGCCATGGGCTGGCCGATCGTCGGCGACAGCGTCTACGGGACGGCGCCGCGCCTGGGCGGCGCCGGCCTCCACCTGCACGCCCGCGAGATCGTGGTGCCGCTCTACAAGAACCGCGCGCCGATCCGCGTCACCGCGCCGCTGCCGCCGCACATGCACGAGCTGCTGCGCGCCTGCGGGTGGGAGGGTTTCACCGAATGCGTCCGACTTAATACAACGTCGCCTTGATCCGCTCCGGCGCGGCGCGGTCGTGCGCCTCGCCTCCGAGCCGCCCGTCGGTGAGCTCGGCGAGGATCATGCCCGAGCTCGGCAGGCTCCTGCGGTCGACATGGCGCGAGGGGTCCCATAGCTTCGCGCGCACGATCGCCTTCGAGCACTGGTAGAAGACGCGATCGACCGCGATGATAAGCACCGCACGCGGCACCTTGCCGTCGACCAGGAAGGTCTGCGCCAGCGCCGGATCGGTCGAGATCGCGGCCCGGCCGTTGACGCGGATGGTCTCGCCGCAGCCGGGAATCAGGAACAACAGAGCCACCCGCGGGTCGTGCAGGATGTTGCGCAAGGAATCGATGCGATTGTTCCCGCGCCGATCCGGAACGAGCAGCGTCCTCTCGTCGTGCACGCGCACGAAGCCAGGCGCGTCCCCGCGCGGCGAGCAGTCCATGCCGCCGGCGCCGCCGGTCGCGAGCGCGAAGAACGGCGCCGCCTCGATGAAGGCGCGGTAATGGGCGGTGATGCGATCGGTTTCCTTGGCGATCGACGGCCCGTAGGGCTCGCCGTAGAGGCGCTCGAGCTGATCGATGCTGGTGACGATGTGGTCGCGCGAGAGCGTTTCGGTCATGGGAACCGTTCCGTTGAATCGGCCGAGCCTAGCACAACGCGGATCACGCCGCGAACAGCTGCCGTCCGTCGTGCCCGGCGACCGCGAGGTCGACGATCACGCCCGGCGCCGCCCGCCCGTCGAGCCGCACCGGGGTGAAATGCTCGGTGCGCCCGAGCACCTGCGATTCGGTCAGCACGCGGTGCCGGTGCCCCACTTGCGCGTCGAGATGGCGGCGCAGCGCCGCGGCGCCCTTCTCGCGCAGCCGGCGGGCGCGATCCTTGATCAGGGCGCGCGGGAGCTGCGGCATGCGCGCGGCCGGCGTGCCGGGACGCGGCGAGAACGGAAAGACGTGGAGGTGCGTGAGGGCGCATTCGTCCACCAGGTCGAGCGAGCGAGCGAACATGTCCTCGGTCTCGGTCGGGAAGCCCGCGATGATGTCGGCGCCGAACACGACGCCGGGCCGCAGCCGCCGTACCTCGGCGCAGAACGCTATCGCGTCGGCGCGCAGGTGCCGCCGCTTCATGCGCTTGAGGATCAGGTCGTCGCCGGCCTGCAGCGAGAGATGCAGGTGCGGCATCAGTCGCGCATCGCCGGCGAAGGCATCGAGCAGGTCGCGATCGGCCTCGACCGAATCGATCGAAGAGAGCCGCAGGCGCTCGAGCTCCGGCACGTGCGTCAAGATCCCCTGCACCAGCCGGCCGAGCCCAGGCGCGCCGGGCAGGTTTCCGCCATAGCTCGTGAGATCGACGCCGGTGAGCACGACTTCGCGATAGCCGCGCTCGCAGAGACCGCGTATCTCGCGCACTACCTCGCCCATCGGCACCGAGCGCGAACGGCCGCGCCCGTACGGAATGATGCAGAAGGTGCAGCGATGGTCGCAGCCGTTCTGCACCTGCACGAAGGCGCGGGCGCGGCCCTCGAAGCCCTCGACGAGATGCGCCGCCGTCTCGGTCACCGCCATGATGTCGTTGACCTCGATTTTCTCCTCGGCGGCGGTGCCGAAGCATGCTTGCGCCAGCCGGGCGCGCTGCGCGCGCCAGACCTCGGCGCTGACCTTCTCCGCGTTGCCCAGCACCAGCGCGACCTCGGGCATGTCGGCGAAGGTTGCGGGCTCGGTCTGCGCCGCGCAGCCGGTGACCACGATGCGCGCGTGCGGACGCTCGCGCTTGAGCCGGCGGATGGCCTGGCGCGACTGTCGCACCGCCTCCGCCGTCACCGCGCAGGTATTGACGACGACGGCATCGGCGACGCCGGCGGCGAGCGCGTGGCGGCGGACCACCTCCGACTCGTAGGCATTGAGCCGGCAGCCGAAGGTGACGACGTCGACGGTCATGCCGCGCCTGCCGCGGCGAACAGCGCCGGATCGAACCGGCCCTCGTATTCGTAGGCGACCGGGCCGGTCATCAGCACGTGATCGTCGCGCTCGCGCCATTCGATGCGCAGCTCGCCGCCCGGCAGCGTTACCGTGACCGCGCGGCCGGTGCGCCTGAGCCGCGCCGCCGCCACCGCCGCCGCGCAGGCGGCGGAGCCGCAGGCCTTGGTGAGACCGGCGCCGCGCTCCCAGGTGCGCACCACGATGTGCTCGCGCGAGCGCACCTGCGCGAGCGAGATATTGGCGCGCTCCGGGAACATCGGATGGTTCTCCAACAGCGGCCCGATCCTGCGGAGGTCGTAGGCGCCGACGTCCTCGACCCAGAAGATCGCGTGCGGATTGCCCATGCTCAGCGCGGACGGCGAATGCAGGATCGGCCGGTCGATCGGCCCGATCTGCAGCTCGATCGCGCGGGTATCGGAAAATTTCTCGGCCAGCGGGATTTCGTTCCAGGCAAAGCGCGGCTTGCCCATGTCGACGGTCGAGAAGAGCGGCGCCTCGCCCTGCCAGCAGTCGAGCAGCCCCGCCTTGGTCTCGAAGGTCAGCGCGCGCTTGCCGGTTTCCCGGAACAGAAGCTCGGCGATGCAGCGCATGCCGTTGCCGCAGGCGCCCGCCTCCGAGCCGTCATTGTTGTAGATGCGCACATAGGCATCGGTGCCGCGCGTGCGGGGCGCATGGAGGACCATCAGCTGATCGAAGGAGACGCCGCCATCGGGCCGCGCCGCGGCGCGCGCGTCCGCCGCGCCGACCGCGCCGGCCTCCCCGCGCATGTCGACGACGACGATCTCGTTGCCGAGGCCGTTCATCTTGACGAAGGCATGATCGGCGAGCGCGCCCATGGGAAGCCCGGTGTCGCCGCTTTATATGGTCAAACCGGCGCGGTTGGCCAGGGACCGATCCCGTCGATGCCCGCGAAATCCGCCGGTTCCTTGACAGTTTCGGCTGCCGCCGCCATAAGCCTCGGCGCGGCGCGGGGCCATCGAGCTCCTGCCGTCAACGCCCACATCCGACTGCAAAAAGCCGGTCCGGGACGATCCGGGCACCGGGATCGAACACGAAGGGAAGAACGATGTTCGCAGTCATCCGAACCGGCGGCAAGCAGTACCGCGTTGCCGCCGAGGACGTCATCAAGGTCGACAAGGTCAAGGCCGACCCCGGCGAGATCGTCGAGTTCCGCGAAGTCCTGGTGGTGGGCGGCGACAACGTCACGCTCGGCGCGCCGACGGTTGCCGGCGCCTCGGTCGCCGCCGAGGTCCTGGAGCAGGGGCGCGGGCCGAAGATCATCGCCTTCAAGAAGCGACGCCGCAAGAATTCGCGCCGCAAGCGCGGCCACCGGCAGGAATTCACCCTGTTGCGCGTGACCGAGATCCTGACCGACGGCGCAAAGCCGACCAGGACCGCCGGCGCCAGAACCGCTTCCCCCGAGCCGGCCACTGCCGAACCCGCGCCAATGCCGGCGGCGGATGCATCCGGCGAAACCGAGGCAGGGGCCGGGAGCAAGCCCGGCAAGTCCGGGGCGAAGCCGGCGGGGAAGCCGAAGGCCGGCGGCAAGAAGAAATAATGCTGCAGCGATGATTTCGTCACAAAGTCGGATTACATAGCGATCGACGCAAGGACTGAAAGCCATGGCTCACAAGAAAGCAGGCGGATCATCCCGCAACGGCCGCGACTCAAACAGCCAGCGGCTCGGGCTGAAGATTTTCGGCGGCGAGCAGGTGCTCGCCGGCAATATCATCGCGCGCCAACGCGGCACCAAGTGGCACCCCGGGGCCAATGTCGGCCTGGGCAAGGACCACACGCTCTTCGCGCTGGCCGATGGTCGCCTCGAGTTCCGCACCAAATCCAAAGGCCGGGTCTTCGTATCGGTTCTTCCGCCGGCGGAGGCTGCCGCGGAATAGCCGGCGGCACGCCGGCATCGGCGGATCCGTACGGGTTAGGAGGGGAGACGGGATGCCGGCTCCCCTCTTCGCTTTCGAGCGTCCGCGCCCTTGACCTTGCTGGTCAACGGGCCTGAACCATGCACGACAAGACAGACATCACGTCTCGACGTTACAATTGTCGAGGACAAGATGACGTTCCGCGCTCGGCCCCGTGCATCCGACGCGAGCTCGCGCGAGCCGCATCCGGTTTGCACGACACGCTCGCGGCACCTGGTCGATGGCAGCTCAGAGGAGGTCTCCCATGCCCGCGCCCTTCGCTATCATCGGCATCGACCACGTCGTGTTGCGCGCCGCCGATCCGGCGGCGCTCGAGCGGTTCTATCTCGACGTGCTGGGCTGCACCTTCGAGAAGCGCCAGGACAAGCTCGCTCAGCTGCGCGCCGGGCACGCCTTGATCGACATCGTGCCCGCCGACGCGGCGGGGCCGGCGGCCGGCACGTCGTCGACCGGGGGCGCCAATCTCGATCATCTGTGCCTGCGCGTCGAGCCGTTCGACGCCGAGGCGATCACCAAGCATCTCGCCGGGCACGGCGTGCGTTGCGGCGAGCAAAAGTCGCGCTATGGCGCCGAGGGCCAGGGGCCGTCGGTCTACCTGCACGATCCCGAGGGCAACGGCGTCGAGCTCAAGGGCCCGGTGGCGGCCTGAGCGGGCCGCTGCCACCGTGCCCTGCGACATTCTGATTCGCGGCGGGCTCGTCTTCGACGGCAGCGGCGCTGCCGGCAGGCCCGCGGATCTCGCCATCCGCGACGGCCGTATCGCCGCGATCGGCGCCGATCTCGCGGACGATGCCGCCACGGTCATCGACGCCGAAGGCCTCGTCGTCGCGCCCGGCTTCATCGACATCAAGACCCATTCCGACTTCACGCTGCCGATCAATCCCCGGGCCGAGAGCAAAGTGCGCCAGGGCGTCACCACCGAGATCATCGGCCATTGCGGCTTCTCGGTCGCGCCGGCATTGCCGGGCAAGGTCGAGCTGCTGCGCGAGTACCTGAGCCCGAGCGCGCCGTGGCTGCCGTTCAAGGAGACGAGCTTTCCGGACTACCTCGCGGCCTTCCCGGCGACCGCGGTGAACGCCGGCATGCTCGTCGGCCACAACACGCTGCGGCTGATGGTGATGGGCATGGCGAGCCCGCCGCCGACCGCGGCGGAGCTCGCGACGATGATCGCCCTGCTCGAGGAGGCGCTCGCCGCCGGCGCGCTCGGGCTCTCGTCCGGCCTCTTCACCGCGCCCGGCTCCTATGCGCAGCCGGACGAGATGGTCGCGCTCGGCCGCGTGCTCAAGCGCCACAACGCCGGCTATTTCACCCACATCCGCGACGAATCGAGCAAGGTGCTCGAGGCGGTCGAGGAAGCGATCGCGATCGCCGAGACGTGCGGCGTGCACGTCGAGATCGTGCACTTCAAGTGCTCGGGGCTCGACAACTGGGGCAAGGCGCGAGCGGCGCTCGACATGATCGCGCGGGCCAAAGCGCGCGGGCTCGATGTCGACTGCGACGCCTATCCCTACGCCGCCGGCAGCAATCCGCTCAAGAACCTCATGCCGCAATGGGTGCAGGCGGGCGGCGTCGCGGCGATGCTGGCGCGGCTTAAGCTTGCGGAGACGCGCGCGCGCATCCGCGTCGACATCGCGCGCGACGGCCTCAACAATTGGGGCCGCATCCCGTCGTGGGACTGCGTGCAGATCTCGATCTCCCCGCACCTGCCGCAGCACGCCGGGCGCAGCCTCGGCGCGCTCGCGGCGGAACGCGGGCAGGATCCGATCGACACCGTCGCCGACTATCTGATCGAGGACGAGGCTGCAACCCGCGTCCTCGTCAGCTCGATCTCGGAAGACGACATCCGCGACGTCGTGCGCTCGCCGCTGGCGCTCGTCGGCTCCGACGGCAACTGCGTCGCGACCTACGGCACGGTGAGCCAGGGCATGCCGCATCCGCGCTTCTACGGGACGTTCCCGCGCGTCATCGGCCATTACGTCGGCGAGCTCGGCCTCATCCCGCTGGCGCTGGCGATTCACAAGATGACCGGCGCCACCGCGCGGGCGCTGAAATTGCGCGATCGCGGCCTCATCCGGGAAGGCTACCGCGCGGACCTGACGATCTTCGATCCGGCCGACTTCAAGGACCGCGCGACCTACGCCGATCCGCACCGGTATCCGAGCGGCGAGCGCACCACCGTGATCGTCAACGGCACGATCGTGGTCGAGAACGCGACGCACACCGGTGCGTTGCCGGGCGTGGTGCTGCGGCGCGATCGCGACGGCGGGGTCGGATGATCGTTCGGCAATGACGAATTGGGAACTTGCCGACACATGATTTGAGGGGGCTGCGACGCCTCACCCATTGACATCGGCGTGGAGGATGACCAGGATTCGAACGTGCACAGGATCACTCCTGACGCGCATGACCAAGACCGAGGAGGTGGAATGCCCCCGGGCCACGTGAGCCGCGATGATCGCCGCGGCAGCGTTCGGGTTGCGGCGTAGCGGCCGATTTCGCGAACGGCGACGTCGGGAGCGGCCTATTGGGCCGCATCAGTGAGGCATGGCCCGCCCTGGCCCCTCCCGACGAACGCTTCCACGGATTTTTCCTGCAATCCTTGCCGTTGGCTCGTGCGGTGCGGACGCTGTCGCGCCGACACTCGCCTTTTCGTGCCCGCGCACTCATATTGCCGGGATGAAATTCCTCGACGAAGCCAAGGTCTATATCCGCTCGGGCGATGGCGGGAACGGCTGCGTGTCGTTCCGGCGCGAGAAGTTCATCGAGTTCGGCGGGCCGAACGGCGGCGACGGCGGCAAGGGCGGCGACGTGGTGGCCGAGGCGGTGGACGGGCTCAATACGCTGATCGATTACCGCTACCAGCAGCACTTCAAGGCCAAGAACGGCGGCGCCGGCATGGGCAAGGACCGCCACGGCGCCAACGGCGGCGACGTCGTGCTGAGAGTGCCGGCCGGCACCCAGGTCTACGAGGAGGACGGCGAGACGCTGCTCGCGGATCTCACCGACGTCGGCCAGCGCGCGGTGCTGGCGCGCGGCGGCAAGGGCGGCTTCGGCAATGCGCATTTCAAGACCTCGACCAACCGCGCGCCGCGCCGCGCCAATCCGGGCCTGCCCGGCGAGGAGCGCACCATCCGCCTGCGCCTCAAGCTGATCGCGGACGCCGGCATCATCGGGCTGCCCAACGCCGGCAAGTCGACCTTCCTCGCCGCAACGAGCGCGGCCAGACCCAAGATCGCCGACTATCCCTTCACCACGCTGCATCCGCAGCTGGGCGTGGTCGAGATCGACGGCCGCGAATTCGTGCTCGCCGACATTCCCGGCTTGATCGACGGAGCGCATGCGGGCGCCGGGCTCGGCGACCGCTTTCTCGGGCACGTCGAGCGCTGCCGCGTGCTGCTCCATCTCGTTGACGGCTTGGGCGGTCACGCCGGGGAGGCCTACAAGACCGTACGCGCCGAGCTCGCGGCCTATGGCGGGGGGCTGGGCGAGAAGCCGGAGATCGTGGCGCTTAACAAGGCCGACGCGCTCGGCCCGCAGCAATTGCGAGAGCAGGTCGCGCGGCTCAAGCGAGCGGCGAAGCGGGCACCGTTGGTGGTCTCGGCGGCGACCGGGCGAGGCGCGGCCGAGGTGTTGCGCGCATTGATCGCAGTCATCGATGAGAGCAGCACCTCGGCCGATTGCTCGCGAGCGAGCGAGCCGGCCTGGCAGCCGTGACAGAATGCGATTGCGCTCGCTTGCGATGGGCGGCGATCGTTACTTCTCGACCATCTCGACCAGTCGTTGCGCATCCAACGGCGCCGCGCTCTTCTGGTCGTTGTCGAAATAGACGAACACGGTGCGCCGCTGCCGCTTCCAGGCGGCGATCTCGCGCGCCCAGGCGGCGAGCGTTTTGTCCGGATAATGATCCCGGTAGCGGCCGCCCGGCCCGTGCCCGCGCACATAGACGTGGCGCGCGGTCACCACCCACGGCGCCGGCGCGTCATGATGGTCGGAAAGGCAGAGCGCGACGTCGGACGCGCGCAGGAGGTCCAAAATCTCGTCGCCGTACCAGCTCTTGTGGCGGAACTCGAAGGCATAGCGATGGTGCCGCGGCAGCATCCGCAGGAATGACTCGAGCCGGTCGCGGTCCTTGCGGAATTGCGGCGGTAATTGAAACAGCACCGCACCGACCTTCGGCGCCAGCGTCTCGAGCCGGGTCTTCATCAGCGCGATCGAATTCTCGCTCTTCTCGCTGAGACGCTTCCAATGGGTGATGAATTTCGACGCCTTCCAGGCGAACAGGAAGTTCTTGGGCGTCTGCTCGCGCCAGGCCTCGACCGCCGCGAGCGACGGCGTGCGGTAGAACGAGCCGTTGATCTCGGCGGTCGAAAACCGGGTCGCGTACCAGGCTAGCCAATGCTTTTTCGGCACGTCCTTCGGATAGAACGGCCCGCGCCAGCCGTCATAGGTCCAGCCGGAGGTTCCGATCCATACCTTGCTCATCCCGGTAGCGCCTCTGCGCAGTCCCGAATGCGCATAGGTCACCAACGCGCCAAAGCGGCGGATTGCGCCATCGCCGACCCCCAGCATTGCGAGTCTTGCTCACCGCTGCTATGCTAGCAGGCCATCTTCCGGAGCTAGCAGCGTGGCGCGCCAACTCAATATTCGGAGCGACGAGGCCTACCGGATCGCGCATCGGTTGGCCAAACAGCGCGGGCAGACGGTCACCTCGGTGGTCACCGATGCCTTGCGTCGGCAGCAGGACGAAACAACGCCGTCGGCCGAGGTTCCTCCCGAGCAAGCAGCGGAAACGATCCGGATATTGATGGAGTTATCCGATCGGTCCGCCAAATCCGCCAAGCCCGGCAGCTCTTCCGATCATTCCTACCTCTACGATGAGCATGGACTGCCGAAGTGATCGCTCTCGACAGCTCGGCGCTATTGGCGATTGCCCTGAAGGAAGCGGAGCGCGATGCCTTCACCAACATCATCGGCACCAATCGTTGTATCATTGGCACGATGACGGCGCTGGAAAGCCACTTGGTGCTCCGAGAACGGATGGGTGCCGACGGAGTAGAATTCCTTGATCGTCTGCTTGCCCGCCCCCACATCGCCCTGATCGCTTTTGACCGCGCATTGCTGCCGATCGCGCGGCTCGCCTTCGATCGGTACGGAAAGGGCCGCCATCGCGCCGGCTTGAACTTCGGCGACTGCATGGCCTATGCGGTGGCCAAGGCAAACGACGTTCCCCTCCTCTTCAAGGGCGACGATTTCGGCCTGACCGACATCCGTCCCGCCCTATCATGAGAACTCCCTCCCTCACCGATTTCCGCCGCATCGTGGTGAAGGTCGGCTCCTCGCTCCTGGTCGACCGCGAGGGCGGCCGGATCAAGGACGATTGGCTCTTATCGCTCGCCGACGACATCGCCGAGCTCCACCGCGAGCGGCGCGACCTCCTGGTCGTCTCCTCGGGCGCGATCGCGTTCGGCCGCGCCGTGCTCAAGCTGCCGGCGGGACCGCTCAAGCTCGAGGACAGCCAGGCCGCCGCCGCCGTCGGCCAGATCGCGCTCGCGCGCACCTGGGCCGGCGTGCTCGCCCGCCACGGCATCACCGCCGGGCAGGTGCTGGTGACCTTGCAGGACACCGAGGAGCGCCGACGCTACCTCAACGCGCGCTCGACCATCGACAAGCTCCTGGAATGGCGCGCGGTGCCGGTCATCAACGAGAACGACACCGTCGCCACCAACGAGATCCGCTATGGCGACAACGACCGCTTGGCGGCGCGCGTCGCCACCATGGCGAGCGCGGATCTGCTGGTGCTGCTGTCCGACGTCGACGGGCTCTACGACGCGCCGCCCGCCGCCAATGCCGCGGCCAAGCTCGTCCCGGTGGTCGAGCGCATCACGCCCGCGGTCGAGGCGATGGCCGGCGCGGCGGGCTCGGAGCTCTCGCGCGGCGGCATGCAGACCAAGATCGAGGCCGGCAAGATCGCGACCCGCGGCGGCACCCATATGGTGATCGCCTCCGGCCGCGTCGCCCACCCGCTCGCCGCCGTCGCCGCCGGCGCACGCTGCAGCTGGTTCCTGACCCCGGCCAACCCCGTGGCGGCGCGCAAGAAATGGATTGCCGGCTCGCTCGAGCCGAAGGGCGTTCTCGTCATCGACGCCGGGGCGGTGGCCGCGCTGCGCAGCGGCAAGAGCCTGCTCCCGGCGGGAGTGATCCGCATCGACGGCGCCTTCGCCCGCGGCGATGCGGTCGTGATCCGCGGCCCCGACGGCGCCGAGGTCGGCCGCGGCCTCGTCGCCTACGACGCCGAGGACGCCGGCAGGATCAAGGGGCGCTCGTCCGCCGACATTCTCTCGATCCTCGGCTTTGCCGGCCGCGCCGAGATGGTGCACCGGGACGACCTGGTGGTCGGGCGCGCCTGAGCAGCGTTTTTTATTGCGGCGACGAATCCGCTCGCCCGGAACTCGTTTCGGATCGACCGACAAAAAAATTGCGCCGGGCTTGGTCCCGAAGGGACAGGTCCGCCAACCCGGCGCCGACGCCAGCCCGCAAATCAGGGGAACGCGCCACACCATTCAATTTGCCGGCGCTGTCGCGAGTTCCGTCGCCTGTGACATTTTCCAGGATATTTCCCGGCAAGCCGGCATCGAGCGCGCCGCCCCTCCAAAAAAGGAAGACCCCGGCTCCCGAAGGGACCAGGGTCTATCGCCGGATGGGTGAGGGGTTGGGGGCTGGGGGGCACTCCACCCGGCGTCAGACACTCAACGTGCAGGACGCCGGGTGGTTCCTGCCCGGCGAAATTATTTTCGCGCCGTGGCTCTGCGGCCGCGGCGGCGGCGGCGCCCGCCCCGCCCGGGCGCGCCATCGGCCGGCAGCGCGACCCGGCGTCCGTCGGGAAACTCGAGATATCGCAAATGGATGTGGAAAGGTCCCCGATCGCCGCCGCGACCCTCGACGACGTAGCGCGTGCCTTCCGGAAACCAATCGGGCAGACGGGTTGACAGCGAATCCACGGCAATCCTCCCTCGGGAACCGATGTGCGTCCTTACGAAAGTGCGGATCTCGTAAACCCGAGATCCGACGCCCGCCACAATGTCGGATCAGAGCGACGGTTCCGAGACACCGCGGCGAAACCCGTGGATTGCTGTGCGTTGCTGTGGATAGGTCTCCAATCGCGCGGAATCGCATGCCGGTGACGGTCCGGGATTGGTGCCAGGGCACCGGCATGGGCCGGCCCGCTCCGGCGTTCAGAGCTCGAACCCGCCGTCCTGCGCCAGCGCCTTGAGCGAGGTCTCCGGCCGGGCGCCTAGGTGCTGGATCACCTCGGCGGCGGCGAGGGCGCCGAGACGAGCCGAGGTGCGATAGTCGGCGCCGCGCGACAATCCGACCAAAAAGCCGGCGGCGAACAGGTCGCCGGCCCCGGTCGCATCGACTAGGCGCTCGATCGGGCTCGCCGGCACCGCGTCGGTCTCCTCGCGCGTGACCACCAGGCACCCCTTCTCGCTGCGCGTGACCACCGCAAGTCGGGCATCGCTGCGCAGCGCGTTCACGGCGGTGTCGAAGTCCGCGGTTTGATAAAGGCTGTGCAGCTCGCGCTCGTTGGCGAAGACGAGATCGACGGTGCCGGTCCGGATCAGGTCGAGGAATTCGGCCCGATAGCGATCGACGCAGAACGCGTCCGACAGCGTGAGCGCGACGTCGCGCTCGGCCGCGTGGGCGATCTTCGCCGCCTTGAGGAAGGCCTCCTTGGCGTGCGGAGGGTCCCACAGATAGCCCTCGAGATAGATGATTTGCGCGCCGGCGATGGCGTCGGGGTCGATATCGTTCGGATGCAGGTCCTGCGCGGCACCGAGATAGGTGTTCATGGTGCGCTCGCCGTCGGGCGTCACCAGCACGTAGCAGCGCGCGGTCGAGGGGCCGTCCGAGGCGGGCGGCGTCGCGAAGGCGACGCCGGCGGCGCGGATGTCGTGGGCAAACACGCGGCCGAGCTCGTCGTCCTTGACCTTGCCGATGAACGCCGTGCGCGCGCCGAGGCTCGCCGCGCCCACGATGGTGTTCGCGGCCGAGCCGCCGGAGACCTCCACCGCCGGCCCCATCGCATCGTAGATGCCGGCCGCCCGGCCCTCGTCGATCAGCTGCATGGTGCCCTTGCGCATGCGGTGCTCGGCGAGGAAATCGTCGTCGGTGCGCGCGATCACGTCGACAATGGCGTTGCCGATGCCGAGGACGTCGTAACGGGTTGCGGCCATGAAATCCTCGCGGCGCCATGGTTCGAAGCGCCGCGCACTATAACGGCCGAATTGGTCGAGGCAATCGCGCGACCGGACGCGCGCAGTGGCGGCGCGCGCCTGCGATCTCGTCACGGCGTTCCGGCTGCGCCGCTGAGGCTTGCACCATTGCCGCCGCTCATGCCATGTGGCGGCGCGAGACGCGAGGTTTCGGCGATGGCCTTCAAGGAGCGGGTGTTTTCCGGGGTGCAGCCGACCGGCAATCTGCATCTCGGCAACTACCTCGGCGCCATCGCGCGATTCGTCGCGCTGCAGGAGGCGTATGACTGCATCTATTGCGTCGTCGATCTGCATGCGATCACGGTCTGGCAGGATCCGGCCGAGCTGCCGAAAGCGACGCGCGAAGTCACCGCCGCGTTCATCGCCTGCGGCATCGACCCGAAAAAGCACATCGTGTTCAACCAGAGCCAGGTCGCCGAGCATGCCGAGCTCGCCTGGGTGTTCAATTGCATCGCCCGCCTCGGCTGGCTCAACCGCATGACGCAATTCAAGGAGAAGGCGGGCAAGGACCGGGAGAACGCGTCGGTCGGCCTCTATGCCTATCCGAACCTGATGGCGGCCGACATCCTGGTCTACCGTGCCACCCACGTGCCGGTGGGGGAGGACCAGAAGCAGCACCTCGAGCTCTCGCGCGACATCGCGCAGAAATTCAACAACGATTTCGCCAAGTCGATCCAGGCGCATGGCTACGGCGACGCCTTCTTTCCGCAGCCGGAGCCGCTGATCCAGGGGCCGGCGACGCGCGTGATGTCGCTGCGCGACGGCACCAAGAAGATGTCGAAATCGGACCCTTCCGACCAGTCGCGCATCAACCTGACCGACGACGCCGACGCGATCGCGTTCAAGATCCGGCGCGCCAAGACCGATCCGCATCCGCTGCCGAGCGAGGAGAAGGAGCTCGAGAAGCGTCCGGAGGCGGACAACCTCGTCGGCATCTACGCCGCGCTCGCCGGCAAGGCCAAGCCGGCGGCGCTCGCCGAATTCGCCGGCGCGCAGTTCTCCACCTTCAAGGCCGCGCTGGTCGATCTTGCCGTCGCCAAGCTCGCCCCGATCAACGCCGAGATGAAGCGCCTGGTCGCCGATCCCGTCTATATCGATTCCGTGTTGGCCGACGGCGCCGAGCGCGCGCAGCTCATCGCCGCCGATACCATGAAAGCGGTCAAGGACATCGTCGGCTTCGTGCGCCGCTGAAGCGGTATCCGATTCCGCCGCGCCGCCGCGGCTGCCGCCGAGCGCCGACCGGCCGCCGCCGCTCCGGTCATGCCGCACTTGTGCCGCCACCGAGCGGCGTGGCAGGATTCGCGAACATTGCGACGCAGCATACGAGCCTGATGCGGACGCGGCCGGGCGAGCCTAGGAGGGGCGGGAGCCGATGAGCAAGAAGCGCCGCAGCTACGAGGCCGGACACTCGCCGAAATTCATGGTCGTCATCGACGACACGCCGGAATGCGACCGCGCGCTCTATTTCGCCAGTCGCCGCGCGTTGCGCATCGGCGCCACCGTGCTGATGCTGCGCGTGATCGAGACCCAGGACCGCAATCAGCAATGGCTCGGCGTCGCCGACATCATGCGCGCGGAGGCGCATGAGGAGGCGAATGCGGTCCTCGATCGTCACGCGGCGCGCTCAGCGGCCATCACCGGGGTCATGCCGCAGCGCGTGATCCGCGAAGGCGAGAAGACGCAGGAGGTCCTCAATCTGATCGAGGACGACGAGGACATCGCGATCCTGGTGCTGGCGGCCGCCACCGGCAAGGAAGGACCGGGGCCACTGGTGTCCAGCATCGGCAAGAATGCGGGCGAGTTTCCGATCCCGGTCGCTATAGTGCCGGGCCATTTGAGCGACGAGGAGCTCGATTCGATGTCGTGAGCGGTCATTGGTGGGGAGTTGAACTTCCGCCCAAAAACGCCACGTATTGTGCTAGCAGATCGATCGGTCGCCGAATCCCCGTTTCGGCGCAGGCGTTCAGGGAGCAAGCGATGTTCATCCAGACCGAGCCCACGCCGAACCCGGCCACGCTCAAGTTCCTGCCCGGACGCGCCGTGCTGGCGAGCGGAACGCTCGACATGCGCGACAAGGAGGCCGCCGCCCAGTCGCCGCTCGCCGAGCGCCTGTTCGCCATCGCGGGAATTTCCGGAGTGTTTTTCGGTTCCGATTTCATCGCCGTCACCAAGACCGCCGGCGAATGGCAGCAGCTCAAGCCCGCGATCCTCGGCGCCATCATGGAGCACTTCATGTCGGGAGCGCCGATCGTGAGCGGCGCGGATGCCGCCCCGGCGGCCGGCGAGGAGTTCTTCGATGCGAAGGATTCCGAAACCGTCGCCACCATCAAGGAGCTGATCGAGGCGCGGGTACGGCCGGCAGTGGCGAACGACGGCGGCGACATCACCTTCCGCGGCTTCAAGGACGGCATCGTCTATCTCGACATGAAGGGCGCCTGCTCGGGCTGCCCCTCGTCGACCGCGACGCTCCGGCACGGCATCCAGAACCTGCTGCGCCATTACCTGCCCGACGTGGTCGAGGTCAGGCCGATGGGATAAGGGACGCCGGACGACGGATCGGCTCCTCTCCATTGTCCGGTAGCTGACGTTCGACGGCCGTCCACCATGCGCGTCCTTGCCATCGACACTGCGCTCGAGGCCTGCTCCGCCGCGTTGCTCGACACCGATCGCGGCGGGATCATCGCGAGCGAGACGCTGATGATGGCACGCGGCCACGCCGAGGCCGTCATGCCGCTGATCGCGCGGGTGATGGATTCCGCCGCCGTCGAATTCGCCGAGCTCGATCGCATTGCCGTCACCACCGGGCCGGGCAGCTTCACCGGGCTGCGGGTCGGGATCTCGGCTGCGCGCGGCATTGCGCTCGCCGCCGGAAAGCCCGCGGTCGGTCTGTCCACGCTTGCCGGCTTCGCGGCCCCGCTCATCGCCGAGGACGACAGCAGCCACGTGGCGGCGGCGATCGACGCCCGCCACGACCAGGTCTATCTGCAGGTATTCGGCCCGGGCGGGCGCACCCTGGTGGCCCCGCGCATCGCGACGCTGCGCGACGCCGTGCGCGCGGCGATGACCGGTCGCGCCCGCATCGTCGGCAATGCCGCGACCATCGTGGCGACGGCATGGCCGAAAGGGGCCGAGCAGCCGCTGCGGGTCGAGCAGCGCGGCGCGCCCGACATCGGCTGGATCGCACGGCTCGGCGCGGCCGCGGCCGACGGCTACGGGGCGCCGAAGCCGCTCTATCTGCGCGCGCCTGACGCCCAGCCGCAGGATGCCGCGCGGCTTCCGCGCCGATGATCGCGTTCGTCAGGCGCCTGTTCGCGCACGGCGAGCCGGTGCTGTCCGCGGCCGGAACGCGCGACGCCCAGGCGCTCGCCGTCCTTCATGCTGCCTCGTTCAATCGCGGCTGGAGCGAGGGCGAGTTCGAGCAGCTGCTGCTCGACCGCAACATCGTCGCCCATCGCGCCGCGCTCGGCGGCAGCCTCGCGGGGTTCATCGTGTCGCGGCTCGCCGGCGCGGAGGCCGAGATCCTGTCGGTCGCGGTCGCCGCCTCCCGGCGCGGCAGGGGAGTGGCGCGGCGATTGCTCGATCTCAATCTGCGCCGGCTCGCGGGGCTGGGCGCGCGCACCGTCTTCCTCGAAGTGGACGAGGGCAACGTGCCGGCACGGCGGCTCTATCGCCGCGCCGGGTTCCGTGAGGTCGGCCGCCGCGACGGATATTATCCGGCGACCGGCCAAGGCGCCGCCGCGCTCATTCTGCGCCGCGATCTCGGTTGACCGGAATCGATCCGTCGAGCGACGACCGATCCCGGAAACGCGATGGATTCCGACTCCCCGCCGTGCGAGCATCACCGGCATTGCGACCGAGGAGAAGCCGATGAGGACGTCGCCGCATGTGGTGCTCGCCGCCTTGTGTGGTCTCGCCCTGGCCGCCGGCTCGGCGGCGGCCCACGCGCAGTCCGCCAAGTACCCGGACCGGCCAGTCAAGATTCTCGTCGGCTTCTCCGCCGGCGGCGGCACCGACGTCGCCGCCCGAATCGTCGCGAACAAGCTGACCGAAACGCTCGGCCAGTCGGTGGTGGTGGAGAACCGGCCGGGCGCCAGCGGCATGATCGCGACCGAGGCGGTGGCGAAATCGGCCGCCGACGGCTACACGCTGATGGTGGGCAGCCAGACCACGCTCGCGGTCGCGCCGGCGCTCTACCGCAAATTCGGCATCGAGGCGTCCCGCGACTTCGTCGGCGTGGCGATGGCCGGCGTCTCCCCGCTGGCCCTGGTGGTGCATCCCTCGGTGCCGGCGCAATCGGTCAACGACCTGATCGCGCTCGCCAAGGCGAACCCCGGCACGGTCAATTTCGGATCGGGCGGGCTCGGGACCACGCCCCACATGGCGGGCGAGCTGTTTGCCATAAAGGCCGGCATCAAGATGGTGCACGTCGCCTACCGCGGGGAAGCTCCCGCCATCAACGACCTGCTGGGCGGGCAGTTGCACTTGATCTTTGCGAACCTGTCCGCGGTCATCGGCAACGTGAAGGCGGGATCGCTGCGGGCGCTGGCGGTGACCAGCGCCCAACGCGCCGCCTCCGCCCCCGATATTCCGACCGTCGCCGAGGCGGCGCTGCCCGGCTTCGAGGCGGCGACCTGGTTCGCCTTGGTCGCGCCGGCCGGGACGCCGCGCGAGATCGTGTCGCGGCTCAATTCGGAGGTGACGCGGCTCGTCGCGCAGCCCGACGTGCAGCAGCGGTTCGCCGACCTCGGGATGACCATCGACGCCGGCACCCCCGATCAACTCGACGCCTACGTCAAATCCGAGATCGGCAAGTGGGCGCAGGTCATCAAGGACGCCGACATCCACGCCCCGGAATAGCGAATAAGGCGCGCCGCACCCATTTTCTTTTGGCGGCAAACCCGGTAAGAACGAGGCGACGGCGCGCGGCGCCGGATTTGCCAGCTGCGTCAATGAGTTGAAAAAGTTCCAGGCGGCGCGGCCCGCCCGGACGCGGAACCCGACCCGACCGGCATGAACGGAGCGCGCAAAGTCCACATCAGGTCCTTCGGCTGCCAGATGAACGTCTACGATTCCCATCGTATGGCGGACACGCTCGCGCCCGAAGGCTACGCCGAGACCGCGCGCGCCGAGGACGCCGATCTCGTCATCCTCAACACCTGCCACATCCGCGAGAAGGCGGCGGAGAAGGTCTATTCCGAGCTCGGCCGCATCCGCGCGCTCAAGCGGGCGGCCGCGCGCGAAGGCCGCCGGCTGACCGTCGTGGTGGCGGGGTGCGTCGCCCAGGCCGAGGGCGAGGAAATCATCCGCCGCGCGCCCGCGGTCGACCTCGTGGTCGGGCCGCAGAGCTATCACCGCCTGCCCCGCCTGCTCGAGCGCGCCGAGCGCGAGGGCGCCGTGGTCGACACCGACTTTCCGGTCGAGGACAAGTTCGATGTGCTGCGGCCTCCGAGCCGGGAGGCGACGCGCGCGCGCGGCGTATCCGCCTTCGTCACCGTGCAGGAAGGCTGCGACAAGTTCTGCACGTTCTGCGTCGTGCCGTATACGCGCGGCGCCGAGGCGTCGCGGCCGGTCGCCAAGATCGTCGAGGAGGTCGCGCGGTTGGCCGACGCCGGCGTGCGCGAGGTCACGCTGATCGGCCAGAACGTCAACGCCTATCACGGCGACGGACCCGACGGCCGGCCGTGGACGCTCGGACGCCTGCTCGCGCGCATCGCCGAGCTGCCGGGGATCGCGCGGCTGCGCTACACCACCAGCCATCCCTGCGACATGGAGGCGAGCCTGATCGCGGCGCATCGCGACCTTCCGAGCCTGATGCCCTACCTGCATCTGCCGGTGCAATCGGGCTCCGACCGCGTGCTCGCCGCCATGAACCGCCGGCACACGCGCGCGGACTACCTCGGCGCCGTCGCGCGGGTGCGCGCGGCGCGGGCGGACATGGCGTTCTCCTCCGATTTCATCGTTGGCTTTCCCGGCGAGAGCGAGGACGATTTTCGCCGAACGCTCTCGCTGGTGGACGAGGTCGGCTACGCCGGCGCGTTCACGTTCAAATATTCAGCGCGGCCGGGAACCCCGGCGGCGGACAGGCCGGACCAGATTTCGGAGGTTGTGAAGTCGGAGCGGCTCTACCGCCTGCAGGCGGCCGTCGACCGCCGGCAGGCCGAGTTCAATGCGCGATGCCGCGGCCGCAGCTTCGACGTGCTGTTCGAGAAGCCCGGCCGTCATCTTGGCCAGATCGTCGGCCGCTCCCCATATCTACAGCCGGTTCAGGTCATGGCGCCGACGCAGATGATCGGCGAGGTCGCGACGGTGAGGATCACCGAGGTCGGCGCCAACAGCCTGTTCGGCGCCCGCGTGCCGGCGCCGATGGAGAACCGCCGGGGAGCGCCGTCGGGCGCGGAATCGATGCTGGTGGAGGGCTGAATCCGTTGCGCTCGCCTCGATCGGACAACGGCTCGCTCCTTGATTCACGGACCGTCGCCGGCGACCCTGCCGCCACCCGTGCCGACACGGTCGAGAACGACACGACGCAAGTCGTGCTCGCCTTCGACGACAACCGGCTCGCCTCCCTGCTGTTCGGACAATACGGGCAGAACCTCGCGCTGATCGAGCGCCGTCTCGGCGTGGTCGCCGACCAGCGCGGCAATCACGTGACGGTCGCGGGATCGCGCGACGGCGTCGAGCAGACGCGCCGCGTGCTCGAAGGACTCTACGAACGGCTCAAGCGCGGCGACGACCTCGTATCCGGCGACGTCGAAGGCGCGATCCGCCTGGCGATCGCGCAGGGCTCCCTGTTCGACTACGACGCCGCGACCGCGCGACCGAGCTTTGAGGAGATCAACCTGCGCAAGCGGCCGGTGCGCGCCCGCACCGCCGCGCAGGACGCCTATATCCGGGCGCTGCGCCGCTACGCGCTGGTCTTCGGCACCGGCCCCGCCGGCACCGGCAAGACCTGGCTCGCGGTCGCCCACGCCGTCCAGCTGTTCGAGCGCAAGGAGGTCGACCGTATCATTCTGTCGCGCCCGGCGGTCGAGGCCGGCGAGCGGCTGGGATTCCTGCCCGGCGACATGCGCGAGAAGGTCGATCCTTACCTGCGGCCGATCTACGACGCGCTCTACGACCTGATGGACGCGCGCATCGCCGAGCGCGCGCTGCAGACCGGCGAGATCGAGATCGCGCCGCTCGCCTTCATGCGTGGGCGCACGCTGTCGAACGCGGTCGTCATCCTCGACGAGGCGCAGAACACGACCTCGATGCAGATGAAGATGTTCCTCACCCGGCTGGGCGAGAACAGCCGCATGATCGTCACCGGCGACCCGAGCCAGGTCGATCTGCCGCCGGGACAGACCTCCGGTCTTGCGGAAGCGACGCGTCTGCTCAAGAACGTCGAGGGCATCGGCCACGTGTCCTACACCGCCGAGGACGTGATCCGCCACGAGCTGGTGGCGCGCATCGTCGCCGCCTACGACAAGGCCGCGCTCAAGACGGCGAAGGCACGTGACGGCCTGCCGCACGAAAGCTCTGCGCGCGAGAGCAAGGAATGAGCGCTCCCGCTCCTTCGACTTGGCCACGCCGGCGCGAAAGGACGATCGCCGCCCGCAAGCGCCGCTCGACCCTGCCGGCGCGGCGGCGAGCGACGCCTCCGCGGATCGAGATCGTGGTCGCGTCCCCGCGCTGGAACGCGAAGCGCAGCGCCCGGGCGGCGTTGCGCCGCGCGATCGCCGCCGCCGCGGCGGCGGTCTCGCTTGCCGACGGCGAGCTCGCCGTCGTGCTGACGGACGACGCGGCGATGCGGACCCTCAACCGCGCCTGGCGCAGCAAGGACACGCCGACCAACGTGCTCTCGTTCCCGGCCGAAGGAAACGCGCCTGTGCGGAACCTTCGGACGCCCGGCGCGCGGCAAACCCGCCCGCGGCCTCGCCTGCTCGGCGACATCGTGATCGCCTACGAGACCGCCGACCGCGAAGCGCGCGCCGAGCGCAAACCCTTCTCGCATCACCTGGCGCATCTCGCGGTGCACGGATTCCTCCATCTCGCCGGCTATGATCACGAGGCCGACGACGAGGCGGACGTCATGGAAAGGCTCGAATCCGCGATCCTCGCCCGGCTCGATGTGCCCGATCCCTATCTCGCACGCAGCGCCGGGGGCTAACGCGCATCGCGATGCCTGAACCCGATCCACCCGGTTCGAGCGAGCCTGCCGCGGGCGCGCCGCGCAATCTGCCCGTGCCGGTGCCGCTACCGGGGGCGACGGCGCGGGAGAACGGCGAGGGCTGGTTCGCGCGAGCGCTGCGGACGATCTTCGGCTGGAAACCGAGCACCACCCGCGCCGACCTCAAGGACGCGCTGGAAACGCCGGCCGCCGAATTCGGCTTCTCGCCGACCGAACGCACGATGCTCCGGAATATCCTCGGGCTGCGCGAGCGGCGGATCGTCGACGTCATGGTGCCGCGCGCCGATATCATCGCGGTGCGGCAGGACATCGTGCTCGGCGAGCTGATGAAGATATTCGAGAGCGCCGGCCACTCGCGCATGGTCGTCTACGACGAGACCCTCGACGACGCCGTCGGCATGGTTCACATCCGCGACCTGGTCGCGTTCATGACGGTGCGCGCCGCCGCCGCCGCGAAAGCCAACACGCGGCGCAAGAAGCCGTTTCCCGCCGGCCTCGACCTCAAGGCGGTCGATCTGTCGATGCCGCTGTCGACGGCCAAGATCGTCCGTGAAATTCTCTATGCCCCGCCGTCGATGCCGGTGCTCGACCTCCTCGCCAAGATGCAGACGACCCGCATCCATCTGGCGTTGGTGGTCGACGAATATGGCGGGGCCGACGGCGTCGTCTCGATCGAGGACATCGTCGAGCAGATCGTGGGCGAGATCGCGGACGAGCACGACGAGGACACGCCGCCGGGCGTGGTTCGCCAGGCCGACGGCTCGTTTCTCGCCGATGCGCGCGCCGGCCTCGGCGATCTCGCTGCGATCGTGGGCGCCGAATTCGACGTCGGCGAGATCGCCAACGAGGTCAACACGCTCGCCGGCTATGTCGCGACCCGGATCGGCCGCGTGCCGGTGCGCGGCGAGCTGGTCCCCGGTCCCGGGCCATTCGAGCTCGAAATCCTCGACGCCGATCCGCGCCGCGTGAAGAAGCTGCGCATCTATCGCGGCCTCGACCGCCAGAACGGGAAAGGCCGCCCGGGCGAACGGCGCGACGCCGCCACCGCGCCGAGCGCGCCCTCCGAGCCGCCGGCCGCCGGCGACGAATCGGTTAAGCTTTCCCCCGATTCAGCAGCATCGAATTCCGCACGCCGGCCGTGACGCTGACCCGCTTCGCCCATACGATCGTGCTGGCCTGGGGATGGCGGCGCAACCTGGTCGCACTGCTTGCCGGGGCGGCGACGGCGCTGGCGCTGGCGCCGATCGATCTCTGGCCCGCCCCTTTCGTCACCTTTCCGATCCTGGTCTGGCTGGTCGACGGCGCCGCGGCCGGCCGCTTCGGGGGGGTGCTCGCGGCAGCCACGGCCGGCTGGTGGTTCGGCTTCGGCTATTTTCTCGCCGGCCTCTATTGGGTCGGCAATGCGTTCCTGGTCGATGCCAAGATCTTCGGATGGCTGCTGCCGTTCGCGGTCATCGCGTTGCCGGCGGGGATGGCGATCTACACCGGCATCGGCCTCGCGCTCGCCCGCCTGATCTGGACGCGCGGCCCGAAACGCCTGCTGGCGCTCGCCGTCGCCCTCACGCTGGCGGAGTGGCTGCGCGGGCACCTGTTCAGCGGCTTTCCCTGGAACGCCTTCGGCTATGCGCTGATCTCGCCGCCCTGGCTCGCGCAGGGGGCGGCGCTCATCGGCATCTGGGGACTGACCTTGCTCGCGGTTGCGGTCTATGCATCACCCGCCGTGCTCGCCGACGACCGTGCCGATACCAGGCGGCCCTGGCTCGCTCCGGCGCTCAGCGCCCTCGTGATCGCGGCGCTTGCCGGCTACGGGGCGCTACGCCTCGCCCGCACGCCCGCGAGCTTCGTCGAGGGCGTGCGCCTTCGCATCATGCAGCCCAACCTGCAGCAGGACCAGAAGTTCAATTATTCTCAGAAGCAGGCGGTGATGAGCCGGTACCTCGCGCTGTCGGATCGCGCCACCGGTCCGCAATCGACCGGCGTGCGCGACGTCACCCATCTGATCTGGCCGGAATCCGCGTTCCCGTTCTTCCTCACGCGCGAGGCCGATGCGCTCGCCCAGATCGCGGCGCTGCTGCCGCCGGGCGCGGTTTTGATCACCGGCGCGATCCGGCCGCCCGAGACCGGCGCCAACGCGGTGGTCACGCGCGCCTACAATTCCATCTACGTGATCGACCACCGCGGATCGATTCTGTCGGTCTACGACAAGGTCCACCTGGTGCCGTTCGGCGAATACCTGCCGTTCCAGGATTCGCTCGAACGGCTCGGTCTGATGCAGCTCACCAAGGTGCGCGGCGGCTTCATCCCCGGCGATCGGCGCCGCAACCAGCACGTCCCGGGAGCGCCCGATTTTCTGCCGCTCATCTGCTACGAGATCATTTTTCCAGGCGACGCGGTGCCGCGCAGCGAGCGCCCGGGCTGGCTCTACGACCATGTCGGACGCTATCTCGGCTGGCCGTTCGTCGCCGGCAGCGGCGAGCGGCCGGGCTGGCTGCTCAATCTCACCAACGACGGATGGTTCGGAATCAGCACCGGCCCCCATCAGCACTTTCAGCAGGCGCGGATCAGGGCCATCGAGGAGGGGCTTCCGCTGGTGCGGGCGGCCAATACCGGGATTTCGGCGGTAGTCGATCCGCTCGGACGCGTCGTCAGTTCGCTCCCGCTGGGGACCGAAGGGGTGCTCGATGTACCGCTGCCGCAGGCCATCGCGCCCACGCTCTATGCCCGCACCGGGGACGCCCCGGTGGGCGGGCTCGCCTGCATCGCCTTGGTGTGGTTGATCCGCGAGCGCCGGCGCCGACCGGGTATCGCACAGAAATTTTGAGGGTTTGACCTGGAGAGGCGAGCAAATCTGGGGCAAGCACTACCGATCAAAATTGCTGTTTAAACCAGATCAATGCCAGTGCATGACTACGCACATTCAATCAAAGGTCGCAGTTCGCCAATTCCGTTACAACTTTCAGCGAATACACTGCGATCGAGACCAGCGACAAATTGCTTTTTCCAATCAAATGTCTAGTATATATTTTCAGTTACGCTCGTATTTCACCGATGTTTTTCGCCACTAGCCTTTAAAACCGGAATACGATTGAGTTCCATACGCGCAACCGAGATCATCACGACGGACAACAGCTGTATAGGAGACTGTTATGGCTGCCAAGAAGGCCCCGAACCCCATCGACAAGCACGTCGGCAGCCGGGTGCGCATGCGCCGCATGATGCTCTCCATGAGCCAGGAGAAGCTCGGCGATGCCCTGGGCCTGACCTTCCAGCAGGTGCAGAAATACGAGAAGGGCACGAACCGCATCGGAGCGAGCCGGCTGCAGCAGATCTCCCACATCCTGCAGGTGCCGGTGGCATTCTTCTTCGAGGGCGCACCCAACCTCCATGGGTCGGGCGACGGAATGAGGGAGGCGCCCTCGCCCGCCTACGTGTCGGATTTCCTCGCTACCTCCGAAGGGCTCTCGCTGACCAAGGCCTTCATGCGGATCAAGGAGCCGAAGCTGCGGCGCCGCATCGTCGATCTCGTCGAGGAGATCGCCGGCGAGGACGACGATTGAGCCGGACCGCCGGCCGCCGGTGACGGCCGAAAGACGGCGCTCATCCCGCCGGCGTTCCCCGTCGTCCCACCTCTTCGCCCACATCTTGACCCGGTTCGGGGACGCTGCAAGAACGCTCCCGAGGAAGTAGCATCCGGCTTCGGCCCGGACAGCGCGTCGCGACGATTGCCGCGTGCCGGTTGCGATTGGTCCTGCGAGGGGAGGGTCTTCAGTGCCGCACGCGAACTATCTGTTCACCAGCGAATCCGTTTCCGAGGGTCATCCCGACAAGGTCTGCGACCAGATCTCGGACGCGATCCTCGACGCGTTCATCGAGAACGACATCAAGCTCGGCATCGCCGACGACAGCCTGGTGAACACGCGGCTCGGCTGCGAGACGCTCTGCACCACCAACAAGATCGTCATCGCCGGCGAGGGTCGGGGTCAAGCACCGCTGTTCACGAAATACGGCGACCACGCGGTGATCAATCGCGAGATGATCACCGCGATCGCGCGCGGCGTGGTGCGCGACATCGGTTACGACCAGAACGGATTCTCCTACCACGGCGCCGACATCGAAGTGCTGCTGCACGGCCAGTCGCCCGACATCGCCATGGGGGTCGACGCCAAAAAGAAGAAGGGCGAGGAGCAGGAAGGCGCCGGCGATCAGGGCATGATGTTCGGCTTCGCCTGCACCGAAAGCGAGGTCTACGAGAAGGGCTCGTTCATGCCGGCCCCGATCTTTTTCGCGCACAAGATCCTCAAGGTGTTGTCGGACAAGCGCCGCTCCAAGCAGCTGTTCGACCTGCAGCCCGACGCCAAGAGCCAGGTGACGGTGCAATACGTCGACGGCAAGCCGGTCGGCTGCACCAAGGTCGTGGTATCGACGCAGCACAACGCCGCGACCCGCAACGGCAAGAAATATTCACCGGCGATGGTGAAGGACCTGATCGGCGACGCCGTCGCCTCCGCGCTGCCCGACGGCTGGATGCCGAAGCGAGCCGCGGACTTTCTGGTCAACCCGACCGGCAATTTCGTCGTCGGCGGCCCGGACGGCGATTGCGGGCTCACCGGCCGCAAGATCATCGTCGACACCTACGGTGGCTATGCGCCGCACGGCGGCGGCGCCTTTTCCGGCAAGGACCCGACCAAGGTCGACCGCTCGGCGGCCTATGCCGCGCGCTATCTCGCCAAGAACGTGGTCGCCGCCGGCATCGCCGACCGCTGCACCATCCAGATCGCCTACGCGATCGGCGTCGCCGATCCGATGTCGCTGCTGGTCGATACCCACGGCACCGGCAAGGTCGCCGAGAAGAAGCTCGAACGGGCGCTGCCCGAGATCTTCCGGCTCACGCCGACCAACATCCGCCGCACGCTCAAGCTCAGCCGGCCAATCTATCGCCGCACCGCCGCCTATGGCCATTTCGGTCGCGCGCCGGACAAGGACGGCGGCTTCTCATGGGAGAAGACCGACTTGGTGAAGGACATCATCGGCGCGGTCGGCTGATCCCGGTCGACGCGGCGACGCGACGCGTTCAACATGGCGGTCGGTAAGACCGCCATGCCCGTCTCCGACCCGACCGACGCTCGGCGCGGCGCCTTTTTCGGGCGCCGTAAAGGTCATGCATTGCGGCCGCGCCAGGCGGCCCTGATGGAGACGCTGCTGCCGAAGCTTGCCGTCGATCTCGGCGCGCCCGCTCCGGCCGGCCTCCCCGCCCTGTTCCCCATCGCCGTCGACGAGATCCGCCTCGAAATCGGCTTCGGCGGCGGCGAGCACATGATCGCGCAAGCCGGGCAATGTCCGCAAATCGGCTTCATCGGCGTCGAGCCTTTCGTGAACGGGATGGCCAAGGCGCTTGCCGCGATCGAAGCGAATGAGCTGCGCAACGTTCGGCTTCACTTCGGGGATGCAACGTTCCTGCTCGAGTGGCTGCCGCCGGCCTCGCTGGCGCGCGTCGACCTGATCTATCCCGATCCTTGGCCGAAGCGGCGGCACTGGAAACGTCGTTTCGTCCAGGACCGCAGCGTCGCCGAGATCGCGCGCATCTTGCGGCCCGGCGGCGAGTTCCGCTTCGCCACCGACATTGCCGATTACGGCGCCTGGACGCTCCTTCGCCTCATCCGATCGCCCGCTTTCGCTTGGACCGCGGAGCGTGCCGACGATTGGCGGCATCCCTGGCCGGGCTTTACGCGCACGCGTTACGAGGCCAAGGCCGAGCGCGAGGGGCGCGTGCCGTGCTATCTGATCTTCCGCCGGATCGACGATGCCGCGGCGAGGGCCGAGAGCTCGCGCACATTTCAGGAGCGGGCTTCCCGGCCATGATCCCGTGCGGGCCGCAAATGCGCCCGGCAGAAAACCCGGCCGCCTACCCGTTGCGTCGCCCGTCGTGGGTCGTGCTTCGTCCGCCCTCCGTCGTGCGCGCCTGCCAAAACCGCATCACGCGCTGCGCCGTGGTCGGCGACAGCCGTTCGAAATTCGCAAAGGCGGTATCGAGACCCTGGCTCGACGTGCCCTTGCCGCCCGCCCGCGCCATGATGATCGCTTTCGCGGTCGGCCATCCCCAGCCCGCCGACTTGCAGAGGATGAGGATCGGATCGGGCCGCTCGCCGCCCATCAGCCGATCCACCACCTCGATCGGCACGGCGCAAAGGCACGCCAGTGCCGCGATCGTCTCCTCGTATCTCGACTTCTTGGCGTAGTCGACGAGGGCGGCTTCGGTGAGCCCGCCCTCCCGCTGCAACGCCTCGACCGCGCGCCGGGCAACCGAGTAATCGCGCGGCGGCGCGGTCGCGCCCACCTCGTCCGAGATCTTCGCCAGCACGCGCCGGATTTCGGAGCGCACTTCCGGCCTCGCCCCGGCGAACAGCCGCTGCTGGACCACTTCCGTGGCCTTGAGCAGGAGGTCGCGAAACAGCCGCGGCGGAAGGTCCGGACGCGATCCGACCTTCTCGGCCAGCGCGCCGTCCTTTTCCGCCCGGCCGACCAGCGCGCAGAAGCCGCCATCGGACAACCGCGCGCCGCGATTGTCGGCGACGCGGTGCATGACCTCGCGATCGCCGCGGCGCACCAGGACGTCGGTCACCGGCTCGGCGATCCCGGCCCGCCCGGAAATGGCGAGCAAATGCGCCTGACTCTTGGTCTCGGCGATGTCGACGAGATCGGCATCGCTGAGCCGCGGCGATTCCTCGAGAACCGGGCCCGCGACCGCGATGTCGTCGTCGTGCGCAAGCCGGCGCACCACCTCGAGCGGCGCATTCCCGAGCGGCGCGAGGCGATGGGACAGCTCGGCGCGGGCCTTGGCCTCGATCTCGGCGAGCAGGCGGCTGAACACGTCGTCGAACAGCCGCACGTGATCCTCGTTGAATCGGCTCGCTCCGTCGAGAAAAAGCGCGGTGATGCGTCTGAGCGTCTCGGCCCGCCGCTCGGGCGAGCCGTGCTGGAGCACCTCTTCGAGTTCCGGGATGAACGAGACGGGAGCAGCCATTTCAGGGTCCAAAAAAACGCCGAACGCGACTTTTCCGATTGCGCGGCAGGCAAGGCCGGCCGCCCACGCTAAAAGAGGAATCTGAAGGAACGGTTAGTTAATTGCCGGTTAGCGGGGCGGACCTGAGGGCGTTTTCGACCGGCACGTCCGAGGGGGATCGAGCGCTCGACACCCGACCGATCGACCCGCTGATCGACCACCGATCGACTACCGATCGACCCTTGCGCCCACCGCGTAAATCGCTATATTCGGTCCGTCCAGCTTTTGGATATCTCATAACGATCGGATACGATCCGATCGGTTTTTGAGAGTGGGTTCCGCCGGGGCCCGCTCTTTTTTGTTACCGGAATCGGACCGAGAGAAACCGCATCGGCGACCCGCTCGGGACCGAGACTTAAGGCAGAAGTTCAGCGCCGACGAACACGCGAATGACGCCAGCTATCGACGTGCTTCAAGCCGATACCGAGCCGCGCCTCATCGCGGAGCAGGGCGTCGCGGCCCGCGTGGCCGCGATCGTCGAGCCCGTCCTCGGCGGCATGGGTTACCGCCTAGTCCGGGTGAAGATTTCGGGGCTCGACGGCTGCACCCTCCAGATCATGGCCGAGCGGGCGGATGGGACGATGACGGTCGAGGACTGCGAGGCGGTCTCGCGGGCGCTCTCGCCGGTGCTCGACGTGGCCGATCCGATCGAGCGCGCCTATCGGCTTGAAGTGTCATCGCCGGGCCTCGACCGGCCGCTGGTGCGGCGCTCGGATTTCGAACGATTTGCGGGCCACCAGGTCAAGATCGAGCTCGCGACCGCGATCGACGGACGGCGGCGCTTCCGTGGCCTGCTGCTGGGCGTTGACGGCGATCGTGCCCGCCTGCGCGGCGACGATGCCGCCTCCGGCGAGGCGACCGAGGTGTCGCTTCCAATCGAGGACATGGCCGAGGCCAGGCTCGTCCTCACCGATGCGCTCATCGCCGAATCGCTCAGGCGCGGCAAGGCCGCGGAGCGCGCCGCGCGCCGCGCCGATGACGCGGAGCGTCCGTCTTCCGCCCCACCCCAGCATTTCCAGCCCCGGCCGAGCGATCGCCGGGCGCCGAACGAAGGAGAGTGACCGATGGCCGTCAGCGCCAACCGGCTCGAGCTGCTGCAGATCGCCGACGCGGTCGCGCGCGAGAAATCGATCGACCGCGGCATCGTCATCGCCGCCATGGAAGATGCTATCCAGAAGGCGGCGCGCTCGCGCTACGGCAGCGAGACGGAAGTTCGCGCCGAGATCAATCCGAAGACCGGCGAAATGCGCCTGTCGCGCCTGTTGCTGGTGGTCGACCTCGTCGAAAACGACTCGACGCAGATTTCGGTCGAGGACGCCAAGAAGCGCAATCCGGCCGCCCAGATCGGCGACTATATCGCCGAGCCCCTGCCGCCGCTCGAATATGGCCGCATCGCCGCCCAGTCGGCGAAGCAGGTGATCGTGCAGAAGGTGCGCGAGGCCGAGCGCGACCGGCAGTACCAGGAATACAAGGATCGCATCGGCGACATCGTCAACGGCATCGTCAAGCGGGTCGAATACGGCAACGTGGTGGTCGACCTCGGCCGCGGCGAGGCGATCGTGCGCCGCGATGAAATGCTGCCGCGGGAGACGTTCCGCAACGGCGACCGCATCCGCGCCTTCATCTACGACGTGCGGCGCGAACCGCGCGGGCCGCAGATCTTTCTCTCGCGCACGCACCCCCAATTCATGGCCAAGCTGTTCGCGCAGGAGGTCCCGGAAATCTACGACGGCATCGTCGAGGTCAAGGCGGTGGCGCGCGACCCCGGCTCGCGCGCGAAGATCGCGGTGATCTCGCGCGACTCCTCGGTCGATCCGGTCGGCGCCTGCGTCGGCATGCGCGGCTCCCGCGTGCAAGCGGTCGTCAACGAGCTGCAAGGGGAGAAGATCGACATCATCCCGTGGACGGCGGACCCCGCCAACTTCGTGGTCAATGCGCTCGCCCCCGCCGAGGTCGCCAAGGTCGTGCTCGACGAGGACCGCCACCGCATGGAGGTGGTCGTTCCCGACCAGCAGCTTTCGCTTGCCATCGGCCGGCGCGGGCAGAACGTGCGGCTGGCCTCGCAGCTCACCGGCTGGGACATCGACATCGTCACCGAGCAGGAGGAATCGGAGCACCGGCAGGCCGAGTTCGAGAAACGCACCCGGCTGTTCATCGACGCGCTCAACCTCGACGAGGTGGTCGGCCAGCTGCTCGCGTCGGAAGGTTTCACCTCGGTCGAGGAGCTCGCCATGGTCGACGAGAAGGAGCTCGCCGGCATCGAAGGCTTCGACGAGGACACCGCGCGCGAATTGCAGGCGCGCGCCCGCGATTATCTCGGGCAGCAGGAGGCCGAGCTCGACGCCAAGCGCCAGGAGCTCGGCGTCGAGGACGCGCTCAAGGAGATCCCCGGCGTCACCACCGCCATGCTGGTGAAGCTGGGCGAGAACGAGGTCAAGACGGTCGAGGATCTGGCGGGCTGCGCCACCGACGATCTGTTGGGCTGGAGCGAGCGCAAGGACGGCGAGACGATCCACAATCCCGGCTTCCTCGACGAATTCGATCTGTCGCGCGACGAGGCCGAGTCGCTGATCATGCAGGCGCGCGTCAAGGCCGGCTGGATCAAGGAGGAGGATTTGGCGCCCCCGCCCGCCGAGGAGATTGCGGTCGAGGCCACCACCGCGCCGACCTGAGAACGTCGAGAATGAGGACGCATGCCGATTGGAACGCGCGATGACGGACTCGACGCCGGGCCGCGCAAGAGCGCGCCCGGGACGGAACGGTTTTGCGCCGCGACCGGCGAGGTGAAGCCGGTCGACGCGATGATCCGCTTCGTCGTCGGCCCCGACGGCGCGCCGGTCCCCGACCTCAAGCGGCGGCTCCCTGGCCGCGGCATCTGGATCACGGCGACGCGGCAGGCGCTGGCGGCCGCGATCGCGCGCAAGGTGTTTGCGCGCGGCTTCCGGCGGGACGTTCGGGTCGCGCCCGATTTGGTGGCGGTGACCGAGCGGCTGCTCGAGCAGGCCGCGCTCGACGCGCTCGCGATGTCGCACAAGGCGGGCAAGGTCGCGGTCGGCTTCGCCAAGGTCGAGACCGCGCTCGTGCGCGGCCGGGTGGCGGCCCTGCTCAATGCCGCCGATGCCGCCCCCGACGGAAGGAGAAAGCTCGCCGGGGTGCTGCGCCAGCGGGAGGACGCGGCCCGGATCGCCGTCGTCGACGCCTTCAGCTCGGCGCAATTGGATTTGGCATTGGGACGGTCAAATGTGATACATGCAGCCCTGCTTGCCGGTCCCGAAAGCGAGACCTTCCTGGCGCGCACGGCGCGCCTTGACTGTTTCCGGGCCGGCTCCATGTCGGGGGTGCCCGGCATGGGCAAACATCGCGTTTCCGAAGCGGCCAAGGCCGAATTGCGGCGCGACGACGGGAACCACGGCGGAATGCCGGAGAATTGAGATTGGAATGGCTGAAACGACGGAAAAGACTGGCGAAAAGAAGCTGAGCGTCGCCCCCAGCAAGCCGTTGAGCCTGAAGGGCCGCGGCGTCGAGCAGGGCGTCGTGCGCCAGAGCTTCAGCCATGGCCGCACCAAGGCGGTCGTCGTCGAGAAGGTGAAAAGCCGGGTACCGACGCGGGCGAAGGCCGAGACGGCCGCCCCGGCGGCCACGGCCAAGCGACCCGCGGCCGGCAAGGCCGCGGCGGCCGCGGCGACCGCCGCGCCGAGCCCGGTTCCGGCCGCCCCCCCGCCCAAGCCGACCGGCGGCCTGGTGCTGCGCAGCCTGACCGAGGAGGAGCAGAAAGCGCGCGTCCATGCCCTCAACGATGCCCGGCTGCGCGAGGCGGAAGAGCGCAAGATCGCGGAAGAGGAAGCGTTCATTCGCAAGTCGCGGGAGGCCGCGGAGCGTGCCGAGCGCGAGGCCGCCGAGGCGCGCAAGGCCGACGAGGACAAGCGCCGCAAGCAGGAGCTTGAGACCAAGGTCAAGGCCGAGCAGGAAGCGAAGAAGCGCTTCGGCGAGGATACCGCGGCGCGATCGGCGGCCGCGCGGCCGGCGCTCGAGCCCGACGAGGACGAGGCCCCGCGCCCCCGCCGCGGCAGCGCCGGCGCCGCGCGCCCGGCACCGGCGCCCAAGCCCGCTCGCGGCGGCGCCCAGAAGAATCGCGGACGGCTCACGCTGGTGACCGCGCTCAGCGCCGACGAGGAGCGCGAGCGCTCGGTCGCAGCCTTCCGCCGGCGCGTGCAACGGCTCAAGGGTCACGCCGCCGACGAGCCGAAGGAAAAGCTCGTCCGCGAGGTCACCATTCCGGAAACCATCACCATCCAAGAGCTCGCCAACCGCATGGCCGAGCGCTCGGTCGACGTGATCAAGCTGTTGATGAAGCAGGGTCACATGGCCCAGATCAACGATGTGATCGACGCCGATACCGCCCAGCTCCTGGCCGAGGAATTGGGCCATTCCGTCAGGCGCGTAGCGGAGTCCGACGTGGAAGAAGGCCTGTTCGACATCGCCGACGATCCGGCCGCGCTGGTTCCGCGTCCGCCGATCGTGACCGTCATGGGACACGTCGACCACGGCAAGACTTCGCTGCTCGACGCCATCCGGTCGACCGAGGTGGCGGCGGGGGAAGCCGGAGGCATCACCCAGCACATCGGCGCCTACCGGGTGACGGCGCCCTCCGGCAACAAGATCACCTTCATCGACACTCCGGGCCACGCCGCCTTCACCGCCATGCGCGCGCGCGGCGCCAAGGTGACCGACGTCGTCGTGCTGGTGGTCGCCGCCGACGACGGCGTCATGCCGCAGACGGTCGAGGCGATCCACCATGCCAAGGCCGCCAAGGTGCCGATGATCGTCGCGATCAACAAGATCGACCGGCCGGACGCCAAGCCGGAGCGGGTGCGCACCGAGCTGCTGCAGCACGAGGTCCAGGTCGAATCGCTCGGCGGCGACGTGCTCGACGTCGAGGTGTCGGCGACCAAGCGGACCAACATCGACAAGCTGCTCGAGACGATCGGGCTGCAGGCCGAAATTCTCGATCTCAGGGCCAATCCGGACCGGCCGGCCGAGGGCACCGTCATCGAGGCCAAGCTCGACCGCGGGCGCGGCCCGGTCGCCACCGTGCTGGTGCAGCGCGGCACCCTGCGCGGCGGCGATGTCGTCGTCGCCGGCGCCGAATGGGGCCGCGTGCGCGCGCTGGTCTCGGACACCGGCGCGCCGGTGGAGACCGCCGGCCCCTCGACTCCGGTCGAGGTGCTCGGCTTCAACGGCACGCCCGAGGCCGGCGACCGCCTGGCGGTGGTGGACAACGAGGCGCGCGCCCGCGAGGTCACCGCCTACCGCGCGCGGCAGAAGCGCGAGAAGGTCGCCGCGCGCGCAACCGGCATGCGCGGCTCGCTCGAGCAGATGATGAGCCAGCTCAAGACCGCCGGGCGCAAGGAATTCCCGCTGCTCGTGAAGGCCGACGTGCAGGGCTCGCTCGAAGCCATCATCGGCGCGCTCGACGCGCTCGGCACCAGCGAGGTCACCGCGCGCGTGCTGCACGCCAGCGTCGGCGGCATCACCGAATCGGACGTCACGCTGGCGGCGGCGTCGGGCGCGGCGATCATCGGCTTCAACGTACGCGCCCACAAGGAGGCGCGCGAGGCGGCCGAGCAGACCGGCGTCGAGATCCGCTACTACAACATCATCTACGATCTCGTCGACGACGTGAAGAAGGCGATGTCCGGCCTGTTGGCGCCGACGATTCGCGAGACCATGCTCGGCAACGCCACCATCCTGGAGATTTTCAAGGTCTCCAAGGTCGGCAACGTGGCGGGCTGCCGCGTCACCGATGGCGTGGTCGAGCGCGGCGCCAATGTGCGGCTCATCCGCGACAACGTGGTCGTGCACGAAGGCAAGCTCAGCCAGCTCAAGCGCTTCAAGGACGACGCGCGCGAGGTGCTCGCCGGGCAGGAATGCGGCATGGCCTTCGAGCACTACCAGGACATGAAGGTCGGCGACGTCATCGAGTGCTACCGGATAGAGACGGTGCAGCGCTCGCTGTGAGCTCGGATGCCGGCGCAAGCCGCATTTCGCCCGTCATTGCCGGCGGCGGTCCATGCCGTTCGCAGATGGGCGCCCGGGCCGCCTTCGGGCATGGCGAAAAATCCAGGACGATCATGCCCCGCCGACATCAACGCGAGACGAGCCCTTCGCAGCGCCAGCTGCGCGTCGGCGAGCTCGTCCGCCATGCGCTCGCGGAGATGCTGGCGCGCGGCGAGGTGCACGATGCCGTGATCGAAGACCACCTGATCACCGTGCCCGAGGTGCGGATGACCGCGGATCTGCGGCTCGCCACCATCTACGTGATGCCGCTCGGCGGACGCGACGCGCAACCCGTGCTCGCCGCGCTCGAGCGCAACAAACGGTTCCTCCGCGGCGAGCTCGCGCACCGCGTCAACCTGAAATTCGCGCCCGAGATCAGGTTCCGGCTCGACGAGCGATTCGACGAAGCCGAACGCATCGAGAAGCTTTTGCGAACGCCTGAAGTCCGGCGCGATTTGCAACCCGAGCCTACGGACGAAACGAGCTCCGACGACGAGGACGACGAGAGTTGAACGACGTCAAGCCCGAGACCGCAGTCAGTGCGCCCAGGCGCAAGCGCGAGAAGCGCGACGTGAACGGCTGGCTCGTGCTCGACAAGCCCGTCGGCATGACCTCGACCCACGCGGTCGCCGTGGTGAAACGCATGTTCCAGGCCAAGCGCGCCGGTCACGCCGGCACCCTCGACCCGCTGGCATCGGGCCTGTTGCCGATCGCGCTCGGCGAGGCGACCAAGACCGTTCCCTTCGTCATGGAAGGCCGCAAGGTCTACCACTTCACCGTGCGCTGGGGCGAGGAGCGCGACACCGACGACGCCGAAGGCCGCGTCAGCGCGATGAGCGGGGAGCGTCCGGGCGCCGATGCGATCCGCGCCCTGTTGCCGCGCTTCACCGGCCGGATCGAGCAGGTGCCGCCGCGCTTCTCCGCGGTGAAGATCGAGGGCGAGCGCGCCTACGACCTCGCGCGCGACGGCGAGGTGGTGGTGCTCGAGCCCCGGCCGGTCGAGATTCACCGCCTCGAACTGGTCGGGTTTCCCGACCGCGACCACGCCGAGTTTGACGCCGAGTGCGGCAAGGGCACCTATGTGCGGGCGCTCGCCCGCGACCTCGGCCGCGCGCTCGGATGTTTTGGACACGTCGCGGCGCTGCGTCGCACGACCGTCGGACCGTTTACCGAGGAGGTCGCCACGAGCCTTGATGCCCTCGAGCGCGGCGGGGAACCTGCCGAGCCGTCGCGCCTGCTGCCGGTGGCGGCGGGTCTCGCGGCGCTGCCGGCGCTGCGCGTGAGCTCCGCCGATGCCGGCCGGCTTGCCCGCGGGCAGGCGGTGCTGCTGCGCGGCCGCGACGCGCCCGTGATCGAGGGGTGGGTGTCGGTCTCGGCGCACGGGTCGCTGATCGCGCTGGCCGAGGTCGAGAAGGGCGAATTGCGCCCCCGGCGCATCTTCAATCTGCCCCGCCCATAGGACCCCGCGGACAAGGGACGAGATGCGAAGCCACAGCGACAATCGATGCGCAGCCACGACGACCATTGGCGCACCGGCGAGTTCCGACCCCTACCCGCAATTTCCGCTGGCTTCGGCCGCGGTTTTGCGATATGGCCCGGGTTGCGCGGGCTCATGCCCGCGCAACTCGTTGAGGTGACCGTGCTGGACGACATCCCGGCCCGGCCGCAGACCGTGATAACCCGAGAGGAAAAGGACAGCCCGATGTCGATATCGTCCGGCCGCAAGGCCGAAGTCATCAAGACCTATGCGACCAAGGCCGGCGACACCGGTTCGCCGGAGGTGCAGGTGGCGATCCTTTCGGAGCGCATCAGCAGCCTCACCGAGCATTTCAAGACCCACGTCAAGGACAATCATTCCCGGCGTGGCCTGCTCAAGCTCGTTTCCCAGCGTCGCCAGCTCCTCGATTACCTCGCCCGCGTCGACCAGGCGCGTTACAAGTCGTTGATCGAGCGGCTGGGCATTCGCCGCTGAGGATTGCGCGCAGCGTGCTTGCGCGTTTCGGAGCGGATACCTGATCCATCCGCTGATCGTCCGGCAGCAAGGCCGCTGCCGATTCCGACGGGGGTCGAATGATCGCCCGTCCGTTCGATGGAAGGCTCGAAGGCCATGGCAGGATCGCCGGAAGCTGATTCGCGCGGCGGCTCGGCCGCGAGCGGCAGCCTCTCGCCGTCTTGCTCATGGCTTTCGCCCTTTCGCAAAAACCATGAAAGACACTCGCAATGTTCGATATCCATCGTGTTGAGCTCGACTGGGGAGGGCGCAAGCTCCTCCTAGAGACCGGCAAGATCGCGCGCCAGGCCGACGGCGCCGTCGTCGCCACCTACGGCGAATCGAAGGTGCTGGCGACCGTGGTCGCCGCCAAGGAGCGGCGAGAAGGCGTCGACTTCCTGCCGCTCACCGTCGACTACCAGGAGAAATTCTACGCCGCGGGCCGCATCCCCGGCGGCTATTTCAAGCGCGAAGGCCGCCCGACCGAGAAAGAGACGCTGGTCTCGCGGCTGATCGACCGCCCGGTGCGGCCGCTGTTCGCCGACGGCTGGCGCAACGAAACCCAGGTGATCGTGACGACGCTGTCGCACGACCTCGAGAACGATCCCGATATCCTGGCGATGATCGCGGCCTCGGCCGCGCTGACCCTCTCCGGTGCTCCGTTCATGGGCCCGATCGGCGCGGCGCGCGTCGGTTTCATCAACAACGAATACGTGCTCAACCCGGTGCTCGACGAGATGGCGGAGAGCCAGCTCGACCTCGTCGTCGCCGGCACGCAGGACGCGGTGCTGATGGTCGAATCGGAAGCCAAGGAGCTGACCGAGGACGTGATGCTCGGCGCCGTCATGTTCGGCCACCGTCATTTCCAGCCGGTGATCGACGCCATCATCAGGCTCGCGGAAAAGGCGGCGAAGGAGCCGCGCGAGCTCGCCCGGCCGGACAACACGGCGCTCGCGAAGGACATGCTCGCGCTGATCGAGCAGGACCTGCGCGCGGCCTATGGCGTTGCGCAGAAGGCCGAGCGGCACAAGGCGATCGACGCCGCCAAGACCAAGGTGATGGCGCAGTTCTCTCCGGAGGGCGTGGACAACCCGCCCTATCCGGCGCAGCAGGTCGCCGGCGTGTTCAAGGAGCTCGAAGCCAAGATCGTGCGCTGGAACATCCTCGACACCGGCAGGCGCATCGACGGCCGCGACGTGAAGACCGTGCGTCCCATCGTCTCCGAGGTCGGCGTGCTGCCGCGCGCGCACGGCTCGGCGCTGTTCACCCGCGGCGAGACCCAGGCGCTGGTGATAGCCACCCTCGGCACCGGCGAGGACGAGCAGTGGGTCGACGCGCTGCAGGGAACCTACAAGGAGACGTTCCTGCTGCATTACAACTTCCCGCCGTTCTCGGTCGGCGAGACCGGCCGCATGGCCGGGCCGCGCCGGCGCGAGGTCGGCCACGGCAAGCTCGCCTGGCGCGCCATCCATCCGGTATTGCCGCCGCACCACGAGTTTCCCTACACGCTGCGCGTGGTCTCGGAGATCACGGAGTCGAACGGCTCCTCCTCCATGGCCACCGTATGCGGCAGCTCGCTCGCGCTGATGGACGCCGGCGTGCCGATGAAGCGCCCGACGGCCGGCATCGCCATGGGCCTCATTCTCGAGGACCAGCGTTACGCCGTGCTTTCCGACATCCTCGGCGACGAGGACCATCTCGGCGACATGGATTTCAAGGTCGCCGGCACCGAGCGCGGCGTTACCTCGCTGCAGATGGACATCAAGATTGCCGGCATCACCGAGGAGATCATGCGCGTCGCGCTCGACCAGGCGAAGGACGGCCGCATCCACATCCTGAACGAGATGGCGAAGGCGCTCACCCAGCATCGCGCCCAGCTCGGCGAGCACGCGCCGCGCATCGAGGTGTTCAACATCCCGGTCGACAAGATCCGCGAGGTGATCGGCTCCGGCGGCAAGGTGATCCGCGAGATCGTGGAGAAGACCGGCGCCAAGATCGACATTTCCGACGACGGGACGGTGAAGGTGGCCTCCGCCAACGGCGAGGCGATGAAGGCGGCGATCAACTGGATCAAGTCGATCGCGTCCGAGCCCGAGCTCGGCCACATCTACGACGGCACGGTCGTCAAGGTGATGGACTTCGGCGCCTTCGTGAACTTCTTCGGCGCCAAGGACGGCCTCGTGCATATCAGCCAGCTGGCGCCGCGCCGGGTGCAGAAGGTCACCGACGTGGTGAAGGAAGGCGACAGGGTGAAGGTCAAGCTGCTCGGCTTCGACGAGCGCGGCAAGGTGCGCCTGTCGATGAAGGTCGTCGACCAGGCGACCGGCGAGGACCTCGAAGCCAAGCAGAAAGCCGAGGCCGCCGAGCAGCGGCAGGAGGCGGTGGGCGGGGAGTAGCCCACCACCCGAACGAACGGGCGGCCAGTGGGCCGCCCGTTTTGATCAGGCGGCAGCCGGGGTATCATCCCCGTCATGAACATCGAGGACGTCAGACGCTTGGTCGCGCCCGAACGGCCCGCGCTGCACGCGTGCGGCGTGACGGCGCTTTACGTCTTCGGGTCGGTGGCCCGAGGCGACGCGAGCCCGACGAGCGACGTGATTGTCGATTATGACCCTGAATCCAAGTTCAACCTGATCGACCTCGTCGGCGTGCAGCAGCGCCTTGCCGCTCGCCTCGGCGCAAACGTCGACGTCGTCACGCGACGGGGGCTCCACCGCCGTATCCGCGACCAGGTCCTCCGCGAGGCGGTGCAGGCATGTGATGCCTCGCCAGCGCGCGCCCCTTGCGCTCTACCACATCCTCGACGCCATCGCCTGACTTCCGCGCCGTCGTCGGTGACGCTCTCGTCGAAGAGATCGGGGCGGATAAACTCACCCCTGGTGCCAGTTGATCCAGATCGCCGCAATGAGGGCGAGCGCGATCAGACCGCTCGCGAGCTTGAGCCATTGCAGGCGCGTGATCGCGGGCGCGACGCGGTCGTCGGCGGCGAGCCGATCGAGCGGCTCCTCGTTGTGATACCAGGGGTCGCGCATCACGCGCTCCGGTGCGCC